>JAEEGL016596304.1_pt1 | contig 77434 bp, 69 predicted proteins | sample 9134231 | NCBI WGS metagenome assembly JAEEGL01 (sample SAMN16246548, study PRJNA631951) | gut metagenome | biome: gut microbiome; feature: rumen; material: fiber-attached | host: Bos | place: Iran: Karaj | collected 2018-10 | reverse complement strand
TGTTAATTGGTTTAGGTGTAGGTGGATTCTTTGTTTATAAACATTTTCATAAAGAAGAGCCTAAAGAAGAAGTAAAAGCAGAGGAACCAAAGGTTGAAGAACCCAAGGAAGAGGAAGCACCTGCAGAGGAAGTTCCGACTGAAGAAGTAAAAGAAGTGTATACTATACCTAGTTTTAAAGAAACAAAAGAATACTATGAAAAAACATATAATATCAAATTTGAACCATATGGCGTTGCAGCAGTTCAAGGCAAAATTGATGAAGATGCTTCAATAACATTAGGATTTCAAGGAGATAAGTTATCACATGCTGCTGTTGATGATAATAAAGAACGTCAAGATGTACAAACGAAATATTTGGAGTTGTTTTTAAAAAATAAAAAGGCTTTAGAGAAATACAATGTTGCTTATAGTTGGTTGAGTAGATTTAGTAGAGTAGGATATAACACAAAGGATATTGCAGTTTCATTTGCAAAAGATAGAACTTTTATCGCTTGGGATGAAGATCCTGAATTTCAATTCTTTAATAATGTAGTGTTAAAGGATGTAGGTAATTTTAGTTTAATAGCTACTAAGGAGAAAGTTACTTTTGATATTAAATACATAAGTAATAGTAACTTAAATGATAGCGATGCGGAGTTTGCTTTAGAAGGAGAAAATGGTAATCCTACAGCTACTGTTACATACTATGATGGCGTTGGAGAGAATACAATTACTTATAACTTTACAATTGCAGATTTAAGTAATTTAAAGATAGAAAAGGATACTTACAATAAGAATCTAAAAAAAGTATATGAACAAATAATAAACAAAAATGATGAAAGAGATGGCAAAGATGTTTGCTATACATATGTTGGTGGTGTAGGACCAACGTTAGATTGTTATAGCTATCGATTGGTTGATGATAATGCTAAAGGATATACTGTTAAATATCTAACACTTCAAGCGTTGTATCAATTTGGAACAGAAGATGAACGAAAAGCAACGATGAATGCTAATTTGGATCATTTTAAGAAGTTAGCGAGTAATATAAAAAGAGGATAGTGTAGCTATTCTTTTTTTTATTTTTTAATAATTAGCACTCTCTATTGACAAGTGCTAATTTTGGTGTATAATGATGGTGATAAGGAGGTATAATTATGGATTACCAAATGAATCCCGAAGAGGAAGAAAAAGTATTAGAAAAGTATGGTAGAGATATTACAGATGCTGCCAGAAATAATAAGATAGATCCAGTTATTGGAAGAGATGAAGAGATAAGAAGTATTACAAGAATCTTATCTAGAAAGACAAAAAACAATCCAGTTTTAATTGGTGAACCTGGTGTTGGTAAAACTGCTATTGTAGAAGGTTTAGCACTTCGTATTGTTAGCGGTGATGTACCAGAAAGTTTGAAGAATAAAATAATCTGGGAATTAGATTTGGCTGCTTTAGTAGCTGGTGCTAAATACCGTGGTGAATTTGAGGAAAGATTAAAAGCTGTTTTAAAGAAAATTAAAGAAAGTGACGGAGGAATAATTCTATTTATCGATGAAATTCATATGATAGTAGGAGATGGTTCTGAAGGAACAATGAACGTTGGTAATATGTTAAAACCAATGTTAGCTCGTGGTGAAATTAAGTGTATTGGTGCTACTACTTTAAATGAATATCGTAAATATATTGAAAAAGATGGAGCACTAGAAAGAAGATTTCAAAAGATTATTGTTAAAGCACCTAGTGTAGAAGATACTATTGCTATATTACGTGGTTTAAAGGAAAGATTTGAAGTACATCATGGAGTTAATATTAAAGATAGAGCTATTATAGCTGCTGCTACTTTAAGTGATAGATATATTACTGATCGTTATTTACCAGATAAAGCAATTGATTTAATAGATGAAGCTTGTGCAACTATTAAAGTTGAAATGGATAGTGTACCTGTAAGTCTAGATAAATTAACTCGTAAGATTATGCTTTTAGAAATTGAAAGACAATCATTAAAGAAAGAAAAAGATGAATCTAGTAAGAAACGTTTAGAAGAATTAGATAAAGAGTTATATGATCTAAAACTAAAAGAAACTAAATTGAAAGAAGACTTTGCTAAAGAAAAGGAAGTTAATCAACAAATTAGTGATAAGAAAAAGTTATTAGAGACATATAAATATCGTTTAAGTGTTGCAGAAAACGAATATGATTTAGATACAGCTGCTAGATTACGTCATGGAGATATTCCTAAACTTGAACAAGAGTTAGAAGAACTTCGTAAGAATAATACTAATAAATTAATAAGTGATACGGTTTCAGAAGAAGATATTGCTCAAGTTATTAGTAAATGGACTAATGTACCAGTTTCTAAGTTAGTTGAAGGAGAAAAAGAAAAACTTCTAAAACTTGAAGAAAATATGGGTAAGAGAGTAATTGGTCAAGATGAAGTATTAAGAAAAGTTAGTAATGCTATTATCCGTAGTAGAGCGGGTATTAAAGATCCTAATCGACCAATTGGTTCATTCTTATTCTTAGGACCTACTGGTGTAGGTAAAACAGAAGTTGCTAAAACTTTAGCATATGAATTATTTGACGATGAAAGACATATGATTCGTATTGATATGTCAGAGTATATGGAAGCATTTAATGTATCAAGATTAATTGGTGCAGCTCCAGGATATGTAGGATATGAAGAAGGGGGACAACTTACTGAAGCGGTAAGACGAAATCCTTATAGTATTGTCTTATTTGATGAAATAGAAAAAGCGCATCCAGATGTGTTTAACATACTTTTGCAAATACTTGATGATGGTAGAATAACTGATTCTCAAGGTAGAACAGTTGATTTTAAGAATACAATTATTATTATGACTAGTAATTTAGGTAGTGAATATATTTTGGAGAATAATCCAAATAAGTTTGACTTAATTAATAAAGAACTTAGAAGTACATTTAAGCCTGAATTCTTAAATAGAATTGATGAAATATTATATTTCAATAGTTTGAATAAGGATGTAGTTTATAAGATATTGGATAAATTAATCTTAGAGATTAATAATCGTTTAAAGAATAGAAATATAGTAATAGAACTAAGTGATAATGCTAAAGAACATATTATTAGTGAAGCTTATGATGAAGCTTTTGGAGCTCGTCCAATTAAGAGATATCTATCTGATAATATTGAAACTTTAATTGCAATGGATTTAATAGAAGGAAGGATTAAAGATAACTCTAAAATTCTAGTAGATTTTAATAATAATTTCTTTATTAGGAACATATAAAAATGTTCCTTTTTTTTGTCTTTTATGATATCATTAATAATGATAGAGTGGATAAGATTGGAAGTGAGAAAAATGCTTAAGTATAGACTTAGAAAAATTGGCCGCAAGAAAATCATCTTTTGGTCTACTACAGCTTTTATTTTCTTAATTTCAATGGTATCTATTGTTAGATTTTATGCGTTAAGTTCAAGCAATATTACTACTCATGCTAGTGGTATTGATGGAGATACAGTTTATGTTAATGATTTAACTAAAGATTATAATTATTATATTGGTTTAAATTATACAGAGATAACTAATGCTAGGGCATTACCTGGTGGTACTAATACTAATAAATACAATGATAATAACTTACTTCCAGTAAGAATTGTTTATGATGGAAAAGATTTTAATAATACTAATTTGATTGGTCGTGTTTCAAACAATGAGACACAATCAAAGTTTGTTTATTTTAAGTATTATGTTATTAAGAACAATAAGATTACCATTGATTTAATAGATAATCCATTTACTGATAGACCTACATCAGGGACTGGTAATAATAGAGTTTATTATGGTTTTAATGGATGGGTTTGTAATGATGATGAATCTGATGATGATTTGTGTGATAATACAACTTTCTCTTATGATGATACTTATTATCAAAGACATTTAACTATTGATTTAGCAGGTTTAGACTATAGTGGTGGTTTAAACATTTATTTGAATGCTTTCTGGTATAACGCTAATGTATATGGTGTTACTAGTACAAATAATTTTACAACTAATATAAATGCAACTTTCCGTGCTAAAGGAATGGTTAATATTACTACTCAAAACTCAGATGTTAGAGCTGTTTATGAAGTTTATACAAAACATAGTAGATATGTCTTTAAACCAGGAGGAACATATTATTTAAATCAGAATGGTGGACAACCAATTAATATTAATAATACGCCTTGTAATTATCCTAATACTAATTATTATGTACCTAATGGAAATGGTAGAAGATTAGCTACAGCAGCTGATTTTAACCTAGAGGATTATTATACTTGGGATCAAACTGATACAAAGATCGGTGATAAGTCTAATTTTTCTTATAATAAGACTGCATCTTTATTTTATGTAGATAATCATAACCATAATGGTGATGCTAATTATTATAATGCTGGTGGTAAAACTTGTGATCCCGCTGATTGTAGTTCTAAAGGTTATAAACTAATTCAATTTGGGGATAGTTATAGTGAGAATCTATTTACTACAGCAGATACAAGTGCATATAACACATATGTTCAAGGTAATACACCTGCCGAAGGAGATCGTCGTTTCTTAAGATGTACTACTGGAAACGTTAATTCAGCGTGTGTTGTTAATGCTTCTGGTGTTAATTTTGCTAATTATTTTTATCTTGCTACGAGAGATTTGAATATTCTTTATTTACAAACTGATTTAGGCGCTACTTATGTTAATATGAATTATCCGGTGACAGTAAGTGCTCATCCGTTTAATGACGGAACAACATTTACTGCGCGATCTTTAACATCTAATAGTGTTACAGCTGGTAATGATTTGGTATTGGAACATGTTAGAATTTCTACTGGACGTAATTTCAGTGGTTATGGTTATAACAACAAGATAGGTAGAGATGTTAGAACATCTTCAAATTATACAACTTATAATACATTTGAAAATCTATTTGGAGACTTAGAAGGTTCATTATCTGGAACTAATAAGTATTCGTTAATAGTTGAAAGTGGATTCTATGATGAGATTTATTTAAAACACTCAACTATATCTACAAATGTTAGAGGTATTATCGGATCAGATTACGATAGAGTAAATAGTGGTAATCCGGACGGTGTAAATGGTGGAGATAATACTAAATTAAAGATTACAAATCGTTTATACTCTACAGATGCTGTTGCGGCAACTAGTCCTGATGCTTTAGAACCATTTGCTACAGCGCGTATTTTAAGCGGATGTATTGGTTGTGATAATAATTTCCACTTTAGTGGTACTAACACAGCTGGTGCTTATATGGTTTCAAATCAAAGAAATGTTTATGTTCTAGCTACTTCACAATTAATATTCTATGGTGGTTATACTAAGACTATTCAAGGTGGAGCTGGTTATAGGACTACAAATGTTGAAAATGCTGTTGATATACGTGTAGCTGGTGGAACAATTGGTACAATTTTCGGTGGTGCCAGACTTTTTGAAGCAAATGGAAATAGAATTATTATGATTTCTGGTGGAAATATTATCCACAATGTATTTGCTGGTTCGAATGCGTATAATACAACTAGTTCAACTGAAGGTGTCGGTAATTTTGATACTTTAACATATATAGGTGGAACAGCGCATATTGGTGCAACTTCCGATTATACTTATACAGTTGGAAGAAATGATATGGTTTTTGCTGAAACTATTGGTAATGTTTTCGGAGCTGGAAATGGACGTTCTGGCTATAGTGCAGGTGCTGTTAAGAACTCTCATGTAGTTATTAATGGTGGTATCGTAGAAAATAATGTTTATGGTGGTGGAAACTACGGAGGCGTAGGAACTCAAGTTTCAACTTTAACTAATACAAAAGTAGATATGTATGCCGGAAATGTTAAAGGTTCTGTATTTGGTGGTGGAAACCAAATTGGTGCAGGGCAAAATGCAGCTGCTGGAGCTACATGTAACTGTGGTTCACCACAATGTATTACTGGTAATACAACTTATTATGTTAAAAATACATTAATTCCAAATGGAAACGCTATTCCAAGACAAACATACTATGATTATAATAATACTTATGTTCGAAATTCTGCTAATTACAATAGAACCTGTGGTATAGCTGGTGGATGTTGGACATATCGAGCTGTAGGTAGAGGAAGTGCTTATGATCCAAATGAAGATTACTATACCATCGATTACTATAATGGTTATGGAGGTAATTCAAATTACATTCGTAATTCAACAACTCCATCATATTGTACAGTGCCTACTTCAACATATGTACATTCAATTGAGATTAATAAGAGCGGTGGAGAAGCCAAAAATGTGTATGGTGGTTCTAACCAAGGTGGAACAATTTATGGTGATGTAACAATAAATATTTCAGGCCCAACGTCTGGTACTAACGCAAGTAAGGTTACTCAAGATATCTTTGGCGGTGGTTTAGGTCAAAATACTACTGTCATGGGAGATGTAGAAGTAAATATTAACGGTGGTACTGGTAGAGATGTATATGGTGGTAGTGCGTTAGGAAGAGTTAATGGTAGCAATGCTGCATCTTCACAAGAAACTACTGTAACTGTAAACGCTGGTGATTATCGTGATGTTTATGGTTGTGGTATGGGTACTAGCGGAAATGGTATCAATTATCCTTATACTTATGGATATTCGCATGTAATAATTAATGGTGGAGAGTTAGATTATGTATATGGTGGTAATAATACTTCCGGTACAGCATCTCGTCCTACTGATGTTCAATTAAAGGGTGGTACGATTAATTATTCTGCCTTTGGTGGTGGAAATAGAGTTGGCCACGGCGAAACTAATATTGTTTTAGAAGGAACTCATATTACTGGTGTAGTTTCAGGAGATTCAATTATAGGCGGAAGCCTATTTGGTGGATCTAATAATGCTGGTGTTGTTGCATTAAGTAAAGTAACTATAAAAAGTGGTGAAGTACGTAATGTCTTTGGTAGTAATAATGCCGGTGGTTCAACTACAGAAACTAGAGTAGTTTACAATGGCGGTACAGTTGCTGAAGATATTTATGGTGGAGGAAACGAAGCCGAATCTGGTACAACTAATGTAACTATTAATAATGGAACTCTACATAATATTTATGGTGGAGGTAGAGAAGCCGGTGTTAGTACTGCAACTAATGTTTTGATTAAACAAGGTACATTTGAAAATATTTATGGTGGATCTAACAGAAATGGTACTGTTCAAAAGAGTAATGTTTATATTACAAACGGAACAATGCAAGCTGTTTTTGGTGGAAATAATTTCAATGGTAAAACTAAAGAAGCATATGTATATGTTGGAAACGGAACAATGCATTATGAAATTCAAGATCCTAATGATCCTGATAAGATTTTAAAAGTAGGTGGAATCTATGGTGGAGGAAACGAAACTGATTCTGGTGATACCTATGTTCATGTTTATGGTGGAACAGCTGATGGTGTTTATGGCGGCGGTAGAAAAGCCGGTGCTGAAGACTCACATGTATATATGTATGGTGGTACTGCTCCAGCAATATTTGGTGGTTCTAACATCAGTGGTAGTGTTGATACTACTTTAGTTGAAATAAAAGATACTATACCATCATGTACTACTACAACACCTACTACTGGAGTAGTTGCTAATCCATGTTATACAAGACAAACTAGAAATGTCCAAGATGTCTTTGGTGGTGGAAATAGTGCTCCAGTCACAACAAGTACAACTGTTAAGATGTATACAGGTACAGTTAAGAACTTATATGGTGGTGGAAATAAATCATATGTAGGTGATGCAACTGTTATTAATGGTGCATTTAGTACAGGTATTTCAGAAGGAGATACATATGTTTATTTAGCTAGTGGTACTGTAAATAATAATGTTTATGGTTCAGGTAATGCATCATTCGTATATGGAAATACTCATGTTTATGTAGGTAAAGATGCTTTAGATGAATTAGGTGCTGCTAATGTAAATAACCCTTCAATTTGGGTTAAGGGTAATGTCTTTGGTGGATCTGAAACTAACTCTAGTGGAGACATTAGATTCGACTACAAATATAAAGGTGTAGTTGGTAGTTCTAAAGTTTATATCAATGGAGCTGGTTATAGTAGTGCAAACATCAAATTAGATGGTTCTATCTATGGTGGTGGTAATAACTCTACTGTTGGTTTGCCAATAGGTGAAGATCCTGGTCCATCATATATTTACTTAAGTAATTATGGTAGTGCAAATAGTATTAAGAAGCTTAATTCAATTCAAAGAGCAATGTATGTATATATTACAGATTCTGTTCTTGAATTTAATGGTGAACGAGATAGAGCTGAAATAGATATGTATGTCTACGGTTTCATTAGAGTAGATAATCTATATTTATTAGGTAGTAGTGGAACAAACACTACTGGAACTACGCTTTATATGAATGCTGGTGCATCATATTTAAGTGCTTATAATAGTGGTACGATGGGAAGCGGTAATACAAATAATTATAGTGCTGCTAACTTCCTACCACAGAAAGTAACTATTAATGGTTCTAACGTTTCTATTGAAAGATCAAATAATAAATTATTTATGCTTTCTAAAGTATTGTTCGCTGTAACTAATGAGATTGCTCCTAGTTATAGACCGAGAGGTACAGATGCTGGACCTGTTCGAGGTATGACATACTTAGGAATGTATTATGATAGAGCTGATAATACTAGAGTATTTGGTATTTATGATCCAAATTTAACAAATTCACAATATACTTCAATGTCAGAAAATCAATTGAAATTGTGTGAAACAAGCGTTGAGATGGAACAATGTGATCCATATACATTCGTTTATGGTAAACATGATTACGCACCTGACACACAAGTTCCAACACATGGTTTCTATTCTCATTTTGAAACAGAAGAGAAAGATTCTATGTATCCTGGATTTGTTGGTGTTACACCGGTTAATGCCACATACTATAAATGGGTTTTAGGTAAAGACGTTGATATTATTAATGTTGCTCTACAAGCTACTAAAGCTTCTGTTAAGTCTGCGCAAGCAGTTACTATTACATTAGAGTCTTTGAAAGAAGCTCTGAATGGTAATGAAGAAGAATTAGTTGACTGGCATGATGCAGTAATGAAGATTAATAGTATTGATACTTCACAATTTGCAGTTAAGAGTGCTGATGTTAAAGATGTTTGGGATGTAAAATTAGTTGATAAGAGTAGAATTCCAGTTGTTAATACAGATGTATCTACAACAACAAATGGAACTCATACAGTAAGTGATGCTAATAAATACTTCGCTTTATCAATGGGTACAACATCAACTGCTGGTTGGATGGAACGTTATACAACTAACTTCTATTCAAAAGGAAATATCTTAGGTGATGATTTCTGTGAATTAAGTGAAGATGGTTGTGTTCTAGATCAAGAGTATACATACGACTCTACAACGAATCCGAGAGCATTATCGTTCTGGTTGTATTATGCTAAGAACTTAGACTTTGATATTTCTACAGCACCAACTGATAGTGAAATTGCTGTTATCAATTTAGGTTCTGTAGTGTTAGGTACAACATTTACTAATCCTCATGGGGATTATACAAGTACACAAAATGTTAGAGATGTTGAAATACATATAGCTCTAGCATTGGTTGATAATAAAACTTCTAAATATGGTACTGCTATTAATAGTGGTAAGCATTATTCAGTATTTGAAAGTAATAAACCGACAATTACTGATGATGGTGTATTTAGTATTTATCAAATGTTATCTGTTAGTTTGAAATCACCAACTGATCCTACGTTAACAGATAAAGATTTGACGGCTGCTAAGATTTATGGTTCAGATGTTTATCGTTATTTGAATTCTTCAACTATATTGCCAGTTGGTACAACAATTACAATGTTAGATTTGAAGAATGGTGAACAGTATTATTACGATATTACTACACAAAATCGAAATGCAATTATTCAGGCACAATGCGGAAATAATGTTAGTTCATGTTCTAATATTAAATATAGGTTAGAAGACTTTATTAGGATGGGTAGTACAAGTCCTAATAATAAATATGACGATGATATGACGGGAGTTAATAGTAAATACTTTACTGAAAACTTAAGTCATGATGGATCGGGTGTAGCAGTAGAAGAGTTTATCTTCAATATTGATTTCTCTAAGGTTGATTCGGCTAATAGGTTAGTTGGTGATGAGTACTATATTTATATGGAATCTGAGAACTCAGCAACTGGCGAATCTGTTATGACTCCTAATGGTCAACCGTTCCAAAGTATGGCTTATACAATTGTTAATAATACTGAATCAAATATTACAGCTACTGGTGGATATCTTGTAGATGGAAATAGAGTAAATGATATTTCAATTTATAATACAGAAGAAGCTATACTAGAATTAGATGCTAATTTAGTAACTAAAGATCGTACAACTGGTCAAGTTATTAATGATGTAGCTGATACAAAATATAATGATTATAAGTTAGGTGCTAAGATTATCATAATGCAAGCTAGATTAGATGGTAATGGTAATCCAGTTATAGTAAATGGAGAACAGGTTTATGATCCGGTAACAACTAACTTATTTGGTACAGTTGTTAAGATTGGACCGAGAGAGTATTATCCACAATCTGATGGAAGTATCAGAGTTAAATTAGCCGGTGTTATGACTAATGTAATTTCTGATATCCAATTCGATTTCTCAAATTCAGATCTGGAATTTGGCGATTATAAGATGATTGTTGATACATTTGCATCTTATGATGGTTTATATGAAATCAGTGGAACAACGTCGAAACGAAATGAGTTTACGTTTACGTTGTTGAATAATGAATATGGTATAGATGTTACTTTACCTCCAGTACAAGTTACTAGGGATGTTAATACTGGTAAAGATAAAAATGGAGAATTAAATTTAACATTTAACTTAAAAACAAAGAATGGTCTTCATGATCCAAATGTTAAAGTACACTTGGAAAGAAGAAAATATAATAGTAATTATGATACTACTTATGAGGGTGTTTCATTAGGTGGAATTGCAACTTCTATGAGTATATCTGGTGGAAGCAATGTCTTGAACTCATGTTATTCTAATTTAAGTAATGGCGATTGTTATGTTTATAATTTAAAGAACAATTTAAATACTAATTATGGCGAAGAGACATTCGAAGTTAATATGACGATGAGGCCTGGTCCAACGGCGGCAGATAAAGCTGATATGGCTAATGCTAAGTGGAAATCTGGTACATATCGTGTCGTATTTACAATTTATGATGGAAATACACCAATTGGTAGTGTTTATGAATATTTGATTATTCGAAGCCTTGATGTGGATGAAGAAGTTGAAGGGAGTTAGTTAGAATGGATGTAAAAATCGAAAGTTTGGCTTTTGGCGAATTAATTAATATTTATGATGCAATAAACTTGTTTATTGAATATTTAGAAGCCGAAGAAGATACAGAAGTAGAAAAGAGGAGTAAGTAATGGCAAAGAGATTAGAAGATATTAATCACGATATCGATGTGGCTAAAGAAGTATTAGATAGTATGCCTAAAAATAATGCTAAGAATCTAGCTACATATAAGAAAAAAGTACAAGAATTAAAAGAAGAATATGGCGGATATAGAGATGACGTCCTTGTAGAAATAAGAAGACGTGCTAGTAAGGTTCTAAATGCTCAACCATCTCCTAGATTAGCTTTAGTTAGAAAGGAGTTACAGGATTATGAAGATTTAAAATTCTTCAATCCTGTAAATACTCCATTTGAAAAACTAGGATTTGATACATTACTTTATAGTATTACTCATTATTACAAGAATGATTTAGCTTCTGTAAATGCCGATATAAAGGATGCTTTTGCAAGATTTGAAAAAGCTGGAATTGCTATAAGTGAAAAGGACTTTGTTTATAGTAATTATGCAAGAAAATATGTTTCTGAATTACTAAAAGATGACAATCTTGAACGTATGAAAGATGTATTCGAAGACTTACACTGGAAATGTCCAGAAGTTATTACACATATTGAAGCAAGTTTTAGAATTATCTTTAATAAACACATCAAGGAATTTGAAAAATATATTGAGAATAGAAAAAAAGAGATTGTTGTTGATAATTTAAGTTATGATGATTATTTAATTAAGAGAGATAATCTAGAAAAAGAATTATTTGATCTTGAGAATTTTGATGAAGCTGTAGTTATTAATAAATTCATGGAAGGTGAATTAATGCTTAGTGATTATAGTCCAGTTACTGTAAGTAGATGTTATTCAAGATTCTTAGGTGATAATTGCGATGTTAGCAAAGGAAAAGCTAAGAAAGAAGATTTCAAAAATTTATATCATAATTTAGATGAATATAAGTATTATTTGAAATTCAGTTATCTTTTAGATGATGTTAAAGCTAAATATGCAGAAAGAGAAGCACACAAAGATGATGCAGGACGTATAGCTAAAGAAATTGATGCTATCGTTGCTGAATTGACTAAGTTAACTAGCGAAATAAATGAAGGAAGTACAAAAGGATTCTTATTCTTTAGAAAGAAAGTAGATATTGAACATCATTATTTACTTGTTAATGAAAAAGTTAAGGAATTAGAGCAAAAGTTTGAAGAATATGATCAAGCTATTGTTTATAGCAAATTAAATGAATTTATTACTGATACTTCAACAATTTATGATGTATTTAGATTTGTATTCTCTTATAAGAGTTATCTAAGAGCATGTATTAAAGCTAATGGAGAAGATGTTGATATTAAAAAAGTTAAAGAAACTGTTAAAGAATTTGATGAATTCTTATCAGATCCATTTATCAATATTCTAAATAATTTAGCGTTTACGGTAGAACATGATGTTTCTCTAATTCTTATCGATCATTATAAGCTTTTAGAGATTATGTTAGACCCTAATGAGTTGAATTCTGAGGGAATTGAAGGATTACAACAAGCATTAGTAATTATTAACATTAGCAATGCTTTAGATGAATATGATTTATCAATTGATTTTATCGAAAATATATTTGAGGCAAAAAAAATAATAAGTTCCAATAAATAAGACCATTTTATGGTCTTATTTTTGATTGAAAGAATTGCATTATTATGGTAAAATTAGTATGGTGATAATATATGAAAAATACGGTTAAATCTATTTTGAAAGTTTTGTTAATTGTGTTCTTGGCATTATATTTGGGTGTTGAGATATTTGTAACAGTTTGTCTTTTGAATTTTAATGATCAAAGAGTTACTGTTTTAGGCAAAAAAACATTGATTATAGTTGATGAAGATTTTTCTAAAGACTATAAGAAAGGCGATTTGTTAGTCGTAACAAAAAATGACGGAGCTTCAGTTGAAAAAGGAGACTATATTTTCTTCTATAATCCAGCTGATAATTATGTTATCAATTTTGCCGAAGTTACAAATACAATGAAAACAAATGATTATTACACTTACGTTGTTGGTAATGAATATAATGTTTATGACAGTTATTTCATTGGTAAAGATGTTAAGAAGTATTCTGGAGCTGGAAATATCTTGTCTGTTCTTGAATCAAAATTTGGTTTCTTGACTCTAATCATTTTACCAACGATGGTTGCAATTATATTTGAGGTATATGCAATTATCTTAGAAGTGGTTGAACTTAAGAAAGAGGCTTAATTATGAATAGGAAGGTTAAGATATTAGTTATATTAGCTTTCTTGTTTTTAATAGTTCTTATTGGATCATATTCTTATAGTAAGTATAGATCTGATGTTACTGGTCAAGCTAGTAGTGAGGTCGCTAAATGGAATATTACAGTAAACGGTTGTAATATTTCTAAACCAGATACTACTAATACTCAGTGTTTTGAATCGCGTGATAATGGTGATGGAACAGTAACTGTATTAAGAAATTTTAAAATAAGTGAGTTTTCTTATAACAATAACAACAATAATAATGTTGTTAATAATAAGATAGCTCCTGGATCTAGTGGTCAATTTGTTATAAGAATTAGACCTAATGATACAGAGGTATCAATTAAATACACCATTAAGTCACATATTGCTGATGTTAATACAGCACTGAAGTATTATGTTAAAGGGCCTAATGATGCTAGTAGAATATTAGTTCCTAGTTCTGGATATGTTGGATATATTAATTACAGTGCTAGTAATACTAATTATGAAGAAGTTATTACATTTTATGTAGATTGGTTAAATGATGAGGATCAAAACGAAAATGATACAAAGATTGGTACAAAGAGTGCTGATCCTAAGTTGGAAATACCAATAGAAATTACATTTGAACAATATAACGGATAGGGGATAATATGAAAGGCTTGAAGATATTAATAAATATTATTTTAGATTTGTTAATCTTGATATTAGTTATTGGTATCGGAATAGCGTTATATGGTTTTATTCAAGTAAAAGTACTTAATAAAACTTATAGTAATTATTTTGGTTATACATATTTCCAAATATTAACTGGTAGTATGGAAGAAACAATTAAAATTGATGATATTGTTTTTGTTCATGTTACAAGAGAAGCAAAGAAAAACGATATTATTTCTTATGAGAAAGAAAAAGAAATTATTACTCATAGAATAATTGAAGTTAATGATGAAGGATATATAACTAAAGGTGATAATAACAATACTGATGATGGTTTAATTAAAAAAGAACAAGTTATCGGTAAAGTAGTTTATATAGGGAAAGGTTACGGAAAAGTAAAGAAGTTTGTTACTGAACCGATAGTTTTAATTCCTTTTATTGCTGTTATTGCTTTCTTTAGTTGGTATATGGCAATCGTCAAGAAAGAAAGGAGCATGGAAGATGAAGAGTAAATTAAGATTTAACTCAAAAAGAAAATTGAATTTTATTTCAGTGTTCTTAGTTTTGGATTTATTGTTAATCTTTGGTTTACTTAAAACTTCTAATGCTGTTTATTATTCAACAGCAAACGGGGAAGCACCAATGGATGTTGCCTTGTATGCTATTAATTATGACGGTTTATATGATGTTAGTAGTGGAAGTAATGAAACTGCTTTAGATATTAATTTAGGAGATATTGAACCAGGAGCTGTTAAAAAGTATAAATTTAAGATTACTAATGAAGTAATTAATGATGCTGGATTAACAGTTAAGAGTGATACAAATATCTCTTATAAGATAAAGATTATAGTAACTACTAATATCGATTTAAAATATAGTTTGTATTACAACCAAGATCCTGATACTACCGGAGCTACTAATTTATTTAGAACTGGTGGAGTTGATAACGGTGTGTATGCAACTGATAGTTGGGGAACGATATTTAAGCATTATACAGTAGATGCTAAATGCTTATTAAAAGATAATTTCGTTGAAGATGAATATATTTTAAAAGTAGAATTCCCAGCTGATTATCTTGATTATCATTATCAAGACTTAGTAGAATCAATAAAGATTCAAGTAGAATCAAGACAAGTTCTTCCAGGAGATCCTGAAGAGGTATTGTGTCATTAATGTAGGTGATTAAATGAAAAGAAAGGAAACAACTAAAAATCCAACTAAAAAAAGATTTAGTTTTAGTTTTTTTAAAAAGCATAAAGCTTTATCTGTTAGTTTAATAATTCTTTCTGCTGCTGTTGCTTCCTTCTTGGTAGTCAACTATGGTAGATATGTTAAGAATATTATTGAAGTATATTATTTGAGAACAAAGAATTTTTATTTTAATAGTGATAAGTTAACAATTAATGGTAAAACTTATCAAATTAACCCTTGGAGTGGTACTGTTCCATACTCAATTAACATTAGTATGAATAGTATGTTAAATAGTTTAAAAGGAACAAATAATAACATTACTTATGATGTTAGTTGCGAAGGTAGAGATGGTGCTATTTGTTATTTTGAAACAATGGGTACAACATTAACACATAGAACAATAACAAAGGAATCGCATGCTGATAATTTTACGGTTACGGTTGTTAAAGATGCTAATGTTCAATTGAAAAATGGTGATGAAGTTGAGGTAACAATAACGGCGACATCTACTTCACCATATGAAGAAACATTAACAGCGACATTTATTTTGAAAATAGGTGACTATGGTGTTAATTATTCGATTGAAGATAATTATGGTAGTTTGTATCTTGATTCATTAGTTTCAAATACATTGCCGACTGATACTGTTAGAGTTAAGTTAGAAATCGTTCAACCAACGTTATTAAGTTTCGATATGAGTAATATGATTTTGGATAGAGATACTACTCAAGTATCATATTCAACAATTAATGGATATCAATACATTACAGCCGTTACATTTGATGTTAATCCAAAATCAAGTATGATGGTTCGATTCTTTAAAGCAGATTCGACACAGAATTATTCATATTCAGGTGAAGCGTCAATAACGCCACAGGTTAGATTTACAAGAATAAGTTAGGAGGTGCAAGAATGGTTAATGTGATGGGCGAATATATTTCTTATACAGAAAAATGTTTTCATAATTATTTGAAGATGATATTTGATAAGAAATATAACAAAGATATTGCTAGTAGATATATCGATGCTTATATGTTAGTTCGCTATAGTAATTATTTAGATGAATCTAGTAAAAAAGTTGCTTTAAGTAAGAAGATTAGTAAAGCATTAGATGATGCTAATAAAGAATTATTAAGTGAAACTGAAAGAACAACTGAAAATTTGAATTTAGTAAATAGTTATCGTATTTTCAGTAGTTATTTCTATAATTTAGATCAATTATATCTATTGGAATCACAGAAGAAAACAATTGAAATGATAACAGAGCAAAGAGCTAAGTTATTAGGAAAAGAAAATAATACAGAGTTTTCTAATGATTTTAGTAAAGTTGTTAGAGATGATATTAAGAATAAAAAAGATTTTATAACAGCTTTTGATTCACCAACATTTATGTTGGATATTAGAGAGTTAGATAAGAATTTGTATTATGTATATTTAAAAAATACAATTAGTTTCCCCGATATTTATAGTGATTCAGCAATTAAGAAAGCAGCTGAAAGAGATAGTATTGCTGAAGATTTAACTGCTATTGCATTCTTACAAACATCTGTAAAAATAGCTCAGGATTTAATCGCTTGCGACTTTGATAATGAGTATATTGTCAATTTACCTAAATCTTATTTTGATAAGAAAACAAAGATTAAAAGTTTATTTGGAAGTATAGATAGTATTTATGTACAAGATAGACTTAGAATAGCAATTAATTATGCAACATTTGTAAGATATAGAAGTTATGTAATGGATTATATGAGAAACGGTTATGTGTTTGCAATTAAACTTGACGATTCGTTTGAGTATAATTCAGAAAATATTGAATATTTGGAGTTATTTGATAAGATTATAATAGCGAGTGATAAATATTATTATAAAGATATGAAAAAAAGTGGTAGAATAAAAGACAGAATAATAACTGTGGATGAGGTGGAATAATGGATACATATGTTAGATTTTTATATGAATTCTTAGATCAACTATTTGGCGGTGTGATTAGAGCAGTAAAAGATTTCTTCTTAGGAATTTTACAAATGTTTGATGTAAGAGCATATGCGAGATTAGTAAAAGATTACAGTAAAGATTTTAGTGGAGGAGAATGGTTCTTAGTTGTATTAGCAATTATTATTACAATGGTATTACTTGCTTTAGTAATTGTTGCTGTATACTTCTTAGTAAGAAAATTCTTGAAATTTAGAAGAACAAGAGTAGAACAAGAATCTTTACTTGAAGAGTTAGCAGAGTTACATAGACAAGTAGCTAAGTTAATGAAAGAAAAAGACGAGTTAATGGCTATGAAAGTATCTCAACTTGGTCTTAATCCTGATGAAGATGCTAATGGAGCTGTTATGGAAGGTGAGGAAGGAGAAATTGATGATGGTCATGAAAATGACACAAGATTCCCAAAACTTACCGTTATCGACGAAAAATTCAAAGACTACAAAATTGTTAATTACAATAACTCATTCACATTGGAAGAGTTATGTGAAAACTTTAGAAATTTCTGTGCTTCAGAATTAAAGTTATACTATAACATTGGTTTAATTAGATTATTTATAGCAGCGCTATCAAGTACTAAACTTGTAATCTTACAAGGTATTTCTGGTACAGGTAAAACATCTATGGCGTATGCTTGGGGAAAATTTGTTAAACACGATTCAACAGTTGCTTCAGTTCAACCGTCTTGGCGTGATAGAACAGAGTTGTTTGGTTATTTCAACGAATTTACCAAGAAGTTTAATGAAACAGACTTGTTAGCAACTATTTATGAAGCTGGATATACTGATGAGGTTTATACAGTAATCTTAGATGAGATGAACATTTCTCGTGTCGAATATTATTTTGCTGAAATGTTATCTATTCTAGAAATGCCAAGTCAAGATGAATGGATTGTTGAGTTAACACCAAGTGGTTGGTCAAGCGATCCAAAGCACTTGAATGCTGGTAAATTACATATAGCACCAAACGTATGGTACTTAGGTACAATCAATAACGATGACTCAACATTCATGGTTACTGATAAAGTTTACGACCGTGCTATGCCAATAGATATTAATGATAAAGGTACTCCATTTGAACCAGTACCTACACAAGCAATTGATGTAAACTATTCTTATCTAGAAAGTTTATATGAAACTGCTATTAATAATAATCAAATCAGTGATGAAACACTTGATAAGATTGAAAAGATGGACGATTATGTAATACAACATTTCCGTATTGCTTTTGGTAACCGTATTGTTGCCCATATGAAAAAATTCGTTCCAGTATTCGTAGCTTGTGGTGGAACAGAAATTGATGGTGTTGATTACTTTATCGCACGTAAGATTTTACGTAAGTTTGAACAATTAAATGTCTCTTATATTAGAGATGAAATTGATGGATTTATTAAGTTCTTGGATACTACTTTTGGTAAAGGTAGAATGAAAGAATGTATTGAGTTCTTATTAAGACTTAAGAAATTAACATAGTAATAGAAAGGGTTGGGATTTATGGATAATAATGAACTATCTGTAACTTCTTTATTTGAGAACGCTGATCAATCACGTATTAATGCGTTTAGTAAAAGAACTAAATCTGATATGGTTGTTGATCTACATTATGATAAAGTTGAAGCTGACTTTGAATGGGTAGGCTTGGTAGAAGATACCATGAGATACTTGGATAATATCCTAAGAAATCCTAACCGTTTTATTATAAATGAAGATGAAGTTGTTAAAGTAGAGTTAGCTAAGCGTGTTACTGTTGATAGTATTAAACACTTAGCTAGACATACTAATTTGATTCAAGAAATTGATCAAGAAAAAGATGAGATTAAACCTTCTAAAATATTAAATATTAATAAAGAAGAAACTTTTAATACTTATGAAAATAGATTTATTTATACATTGATAATTAATCTAGAAACATTTGTAGGTCAAAAGAAGAAAGCTTTACTTGAAGGTTCATATCTTAAAGATGATAAATCTATTCAATATAAATCAGCTACAATGGTTGGTTCTGAACATGTAAGTATGGAATTGACTATTAAGACTAGTTTACATAGTAAAAAAGATGATGGAAATAAAAATGGTATGTCATTAGCTGAACGTATTGATAAGATTGAACAACAAATAATGGATTTAAAACATACGGAAGTATTTAGATCTTTAGCTAAGGAACACGTTGCTTTAGTTAGATCACCAATTAAGAAAACTAATGTTATCTTAAAGAATACAAACTTCCAATATGCTGTTATCTTATGGAATTATATTCAAGATCATTTCGGAGATAATAGTAAACGTAGTAAAAATGATAAGAATTATAATGATGAAGGTGAATTAAGAGGCTTCTTTGATGATACCTTCTTATTAGATTATTTAGCTTTATGTACGTTGAATAAAGAGAAGTATTCAACTAAGAGAGCTAAAGAGAAAGTTATGAAGCAAGTTATTCAGAAGATTATCGATTTAAATGCTTCACTTTCTGAAGAAGAATTAAAGAGCATGGTTGGTGAACAATATACTTTGGTTAAATATAGAAATAATGCTACAATGGATGGTATTAGTGCTGTATACCGTAAGAATATTGATAAATACATGGATAAAATTAGCAATATTAAATTAAGTTAGAGGTCCAATCATGATAAAACTACTAGATAATAAAATATTCAAAATATGTTCTTCGATAATTGAATGGATAATTATGGTTGTATTAGTACTGTTAATTATCTTAGTTGGAGTCCAAAAATTTTCTAACAAAGGTAGTTTCTTTGGTTATCGTATATATACAATAATCTCAGGAAGTATGATACCAACGTACAATGTCGGAGACACATTATTGATAAAAGAAATGTCTTCTGATAATATAAAGATTGGAGATGCGGTGACTTACTTAGGTGAGGGTGGTCAGATGCATGGCAAAATTATTACTCACCAAGTGGTAGAAATAGATTTTGATGAAAATGGTAAATATTTATTCCATACTAAAGGTATTGCAAATAATATTGAAGACCCAATAGTTTCACAAGATCAAGTATTAGGTAAAGTTGTTCACAAGTTCTTCTTTCTTACTTTGTTAGGTAAGATAACAACTAGTATGCCATTACTATTCATCTTTGTAACAATTCCGATAGCAATTATAATTGCTTTAGAAATTGTTAAGTTAGTTTATAAAAAGGACGAAGAAATAGATGAAGAAGTAGAAGAGGAATTGAAAGAAATTGAAGAAGAACAAAAAGAAATAGAAGAAGAAAACCAAGAAGAAATTGAGGAAGAAGATCTTCAAGAGGAAAAAGAAGAAGATCTTCAAGAGGAAAAAGAAGAAGATCTTCAAGAGGAAAAAGAAGAAGATTCGGAAGAATCTGAAGAAAAAGAAGATAAATAGAAAGGAGCATTATTATGAAGAATGAATCTGATAATAAGAAAAAAAATATCTTATTAATTGCATTAAAAAGACATAAATATAGTTTGGCTTTTGTTTTATTCTTCGTATTTGCTTCTACTGCTTTTGCTTGGTTTATATATAATAAAACAGTTGATATGGGATTAAATGCTCATGTTAAAGCTTGGGATATTCACTTGGCAGCAGGGGATGGAGAAACATATACGTTTAATCTATCTGATTTATATCCTGGTATGCCAGAAGCAACAGATAGTGTAGTTGTAGTCAATGATGGTGAAATGGATGCGGATTTATCGTTCACTGTAAAAGAATTAGTGTTATTTGGTGAAACTAAGACATTGAATACTGACTATACTGTTACTGTTAATAATGGTGTTTATACTATTAATGGTTTTCCATTTGAATTGAGTTTTAGTTTAACATCTGATTCAGTATCTGCTGGAGCTCAAACAACATTAAGTTTTGTATTAAATTGGGATTATGACAATAACGAACCTGAATGTCAAGGAACTGATGCTGGTGGAGAACCTTATAATATTTGCGATGCTGAAGATACAGAATTAGGAGAGAAAAGTTATGAATATTCGCAAACTAATCCTGATGATCCGTCTTTAGCAATTGTATTAAGATTACAATTCCAAGAAGCAAGACCATAGAATACATTTTATGTATTCTTTTTTTTGTAATAAAAAAGATGCTTTTAAGCATCTTATATTGTTTGAATTACACTAATTTTAACATCGAAATCGACAGAATCAACATCGGTTCCAACAGTTGTATCTTCTTTATTATCCATTGTTGGACCAGTAGCTGAATCAACCCATTTTACATAAACTTTAATAGTTTGTGATGTTGTGGCTGCTGTTGCAACATTGATGTTTCCAGTTACGTGAGTAATACCATTAGCATCAGTTGTTATTTGACTTGGGTTTGCTGCAACACCATTGACTTCAATAGTAGTTAATTGAATGTCAGGAATGGTTTCATTTGGTTTGATACTAAGATCGTATTGAAAGTTTAAATCAACGTGTGAATAATCGATATTAATATCAAAGAACCCTTCAACACCAGGAGCTATTTTATTTTGAGCAGTATGTCCATTTGTATTAGGAAATGTCGCTGTTATACTGTTTGTTAATGTTGTTTTATTACGAATTGTTTCGTTATTAATTAGGATATCCCATTGTTTAATCTTTGTTCCCATTGTACCAGTTGTTTTGGTGAAATATTTAGCATAAGTATAAGCGCTTCCAGCTATTAGGACACCTAAAGCAACGAAGGCTAGAATAAGAACAATTTTTTTCTTTGTTTTCATGTGACCTCCTATTCTTATTTTTTTCTAAATTTATTATATCATAAGCCCGTAAATAAAAACAATAAAAGTAAAAAAAATAAATAAGTTCTATTGTTTTTGAAATATTCGTGTGATATAATGATAATAACGATATGGTAGGTGTTCATATTCGTTTATCTCCATTCATTATTCGAGAAAAGGAGAGTTGAATTTATGGCGAAAGGTGAAGTTGTTTTAACGGCTGACAAGTTAAAAAAACGTAAGAAACGAGAACGTGTCATAATGATTGTATTATTGGCATTGTTATTGTTACTTATAATAACGTATTTTATCTTGCGAATTGTCTATAGCGCTGGTAGTTTCGTAATCAGCATGGACAAGAACACATATTTAAATTCAAATTTAGTTATGTATGAGTCGTTGAATGATAGAAGTTCTGTCATAAAGTTGACTACTTCTAAACTTGAATTTATGGATAACATCTCAATCAGGTGGATACCTGATAATATTAATGTAATTGCAGAAGGTCCTCACAGTAAGGATAATTACATAGCTCATACCTTCTACTTGGAAAATCAAGGAGAAGAAACAATCAACTATTGGTACTCTGTTACTATAGATGATATCATCAAGAATGTTGATGATGCGGTTAGAGTTATGGTGTTCATCAATGATGATCGCTTCGTATTTGCGAAGAAGAGTCCTATCACTGAAAAGGAAGAGCCAATTTACTATCATACAAATAATAGTGAATTGACAATACCTTTCCTTGATGATGAGGATGGAACAATTGTTAGACAAGCTAGAAAAAATATGAATCCTGGTGAAAGAGATAGAGTAACAGTTGTTATATGGCTCGAGGGAGATGATCCTGAGTGCGTAAATGCAATTCTTGGTGGAGAGATGAAAATGCACATGGATATTTACGAAGAACATGTCGAAGAGAAAAATGTTAAATAAGGAGTAAAAGAAAATTATGGCAAAGAGAGAAAAGAAAAAAGAAAATAAGAGAAGATTATTGCTTTTAATCGTTCTACTTGTACTAACTGCTGTTATGTTGGGAACTGCATCATATGCATGGTTCACATCAAATAAAAAGGTTAGTGTAGATAACTTGAACGTTGACGTACGTGCAGTAAATGGTTTGGAAATTTCTGCCGATGCTGTTAACTGGGGAGTTAAAATTGATAAGGACAACCTAATATCAAATGAATGGGCAGACAATAATAACCAATTACCTGATACATTAGGAAATGTTTCAACAGTTGGAAATCTATATGTTGATGAAAATGGTTATAACTATATTGAATTCTTTGATGGTAGTGTTGCTACTGAATGTCCAAATGGTTCACCTGATTGTGAAAATGCAACTTATACATTAACTGCATATAAGAAAGGTGAGAAGAGATGTTATGATACAAACTCTGCTCAACAACCAAATAGTAGTGCTGGTATAGATAAATGTGGTAGTACTGGAAAACACTTAATGGCATTTGATATTTATTTAAAAGTTGATAAAGACGATACAACATTATATATCACTGAAAATGCTGGTGTATCACATGTTGGTCAAACAGATTTAGGTATTAAAAATACTACTCGTGTAGCATTCTTAAATAGAGGATTTGTTGATTATACAACTTATAGAGATGGTGATGGTACTTCTGAAGGATATCAACTAGCTCAAGAATTAAATGAAGCTGGTGACGTAATCATTTGGGAACCAAACTTCAATACTCATACAAGTTCTGGTGTAGCAGCTGCTAGAACATTCTATGGTATTACTAATTTAGTAGTTGGTGATAACAATAGTGCTGTTGCATATGAAGGTGTAAAAGCTGAAATCACTAGTCCTATTGATTTAACAAAAACAAATAGCACTCAATATCCAGCATATTTCCAAAGTGTAACTCCAGATATTAAGACTGAAGCTACTGGTCATAATAGAAAAGATACTGGTATCGTATTAGATTCTGGTGTTACTAAATTAAGAGTTTATTTCTGGGTAGAAGGACAAGATGTTGATACTGAAAATAGAGCTACTGGTTCTAACATGAAGTTAGATCTTGAATTCTCAATCGACTAGTAAAGGAGTTTTTACTCCTTTTTTTATTTACAAAAAAATAGTAAAAGCATTTTTGTTATGTTTGCACTAAAGGTGTAAATGATTTATACTTATATTAGATAATTATAGGATAGTAGGTGTTTCAATGGCAAAGAAAAAAACGACACGAGTTAAAAGACAAGAAGAACAAAATAGAAAGAAAAGAAGAATAGTTTTACTTATTCTCCTTGTAATTGCACTTATATTTACTCTTGGTGCATCATCTTTTGCATGGTTTTCTTCAAATAAACATGCTACTATTGAATCTATTGATATTAATGTTGCTACTATTACTGGTTTACAAATATCAGTTGATGCTATTAACTGGGATAATATAGTTACAAAAGATCAAATCATTAATGCTTATAAGACTTATCCTAGAGCTATAAATCAATTACCAGATACATTAGCTAATGTTTCAACAGCTGGTAGAGTTGGAAGTAATGGTTTACTAGATATGTTCTATGGTGTTACTTCTGAAGAAAGAGAAGGCGGATTTACATTAACTACTTATAAGCAAGAGGAAATAGAGTGTACTGGTGATGAGGAATGTGTTGATAAGCATTATATTGCTTTTGATGTATTCTTATTAGTTACAACTCCAGCTCAAATTGGTATTACAGCTAATTCAAGTGTTAAACCACAACCAGATGTTCAAGATAAGGGTGCACAAAATGCTGCGAGAGTAGGATTTGTAGTTGAAGGTACTGTTCCTGCAGGAAATCCTGGAGCAGCACAAAACCTAAGAGCTAATGGTGGAAATGCCTATATTTGGGAACCAAATTATGATAAACATAGTGCAGAAGGTATTAGAAATGCACGTGAAATATATGGAATTAATACGACATCAAGTGGGGCTTCTAGAATCCCTTATAAAGGTGTAAATCAAGAGTTTGGTACACCTGTATATATTGATCAAACTGATAGAAGTTCATATTTTACTAGTGTAAATCCTGATGTTGCAACACCTGAGTATTTCCAAGCTAATCAACATTTATTAAATATACCTGCTGGTATTTCTAAGGTTAGAATATATATGTGGTTGGAAGGTCAAGATGTTGACATGGAAAACCATGCTGCAGCAAGTAAGTTAAGATATGATTTAGAATTTGCAATGTTGAATTAAAAAAAGAAGAATTATTTTTCTTCTTTTTCTTTTGGTTTTTCCTGTGGAACAGGAACTTTTTTATATAATGGAGTTTTTTCTAATAACATTTTTACAGGACTTTCTTCTAATTGTGGTTCTTCAATATTGAAGAATTTATATAAGAAATCACCAATATTTACTTCAATTATTATTTGTCTACTTATAAAGATATATAAGGGAATGAAGTATAGTTTGTAACTAAATGATTTTGTTTCTTCAATTATTTCGGTTGAGATGAAATCTTTTATTATGTATTCAATATTAGTAAATTGCATTAGAAGAACAACAATTAAAGATAGGATTGCTAATGCTAGTAAGAAGTATGCTGTTTTAGTAGTAGAGTATGTTTTACGAGCGTTTTTTACATTAGCTTTATCTTGTTCAGTTTTACATCCTTGCTTTACAATATCTTTATTACTCATTATCTTTAAATAATAGATAAAACAAAGAGCAATAAATACCAGTAATAATACAAACATTTTAACCACCTTATTCTTTATAAATTATATCATAAAATTTTTTTGTGTGTTATATATATTGACAAGTGTAAAAAGGTACGCATATAATTTAATTAGGTGATAGTATGAATGTTAGAAATAAACTATACAAGAATCAGGGGATTCATGTTATTACTGCTTTATTTACGGTAGAACAAGGAGTTACAAAGGTTTTACTTATCAAAAGAAAAAATGAACCATTTAAAGGTGATTGGGTATTAACTGGAGGAGCTTTATATAACAATGAAGATCTTGAACATGGAGCTTTAAGAGAAATTGAAGAAAAGACCGGTATTACAGGGGTTCCTATTAAGCAATTTAAAGCATTTGGTAAAGTTGATCGTTCACCAGTAATGAGAATGGTGGCGATTGGTTTTATTGGAATTATTGATTGTAAGAGAGTTAAAGTCTTAAGGGAAAGTGAAACAACAAGTAATGCCGATTGGTTCCCAATTAATAAGATTCCACCATTAGGTTATGATCATGAGGAGATTCTTCATGATGCTTTGATTGAACTTAGAAAGCAAATTGTTAAGAGTAATATGTTAAAGAGTTTGTTCCCAGATGGAGTAACAATGCCGGAGTTACAAAAAACATATGAAGCTATCTTAGATAAGAAGTTTGATAGAAGAAACTTCCGTAAGAAAATTCTAAGTTTAAATTTAATTGATGATACTGATACTACCGATCGTTTTGAAGGTAATAAGCCTGCTAAGGTTTATCAATTTAAGAATAAAATTGAAGATAAAGATATTTTTTAAAAATATTTTTATTTTTATGTTTGAATAGGGTGATATTTTGATTTATTTTTTAAGACATGGTCAGGATGATGAGAACTTCGTTGGTGGATGGAGTGATTTAGTTTTAATACCTGAAGGAAGAGAACAAGTAAGAGAAAGCGCTTTGTGGATTAAGGATAATTTACAGATTAAAAGAATTGTTTGCAGTGATATTAAAAGAGCAGTTGAATCTGCAGAAATTGTTAGTTCTATTATCGGAATTCCAATTGAAAAAAACAGCAGTTTAAGGGAACAAAATAAAGGTTTGTTGAATGGAATGCCTAAGGAAGAAGCATGTTTAAAGTATTCATGGTTTAAGAATAATGAAGTAACTGTTGATACTGTATATCCGGAAGGCGAATCATTAAGGAATTTATATGAACGAGTTAGTAGTTATTTAGATAAGATTTTAGAATATCCAGATGATACTTTAATTGTTACTCATCGTGGTGTTATTAACATGATTTATTATATTTTAAATAATAAAGAAATAGATATGGATAAGAAGCAATTTGGTGTTGCAGTTGCTTCTGTTCATGAGTTAGATAAAGTTAATAGAGTAATAAGAAGAATTAAGTAGTTTTTAAGCTTATTAAGAGGAGTTTTATTGATTATTGATAAAATAGATGATAAGGATTAAAAGACTTATATAAGGTTGGTTATGATACTGTAAGAGAAAGAGGAATTTGTTATGATTACAACATTTACAGGACCTATGCATAGTGGTAAAACAGCTGCAATGATGGCTGCATATAATAAGATATGGAATAAGAGTCATATTCTATGTTTTAAACCTAATAAAGACACTAGAGATATTGGGGAGATTAGAAGTAAAGATTATAATGAGGGGATTCCATCAATAGGAATTGATCGTTTTGAGGAGATCTTAGATTATGTTGGCGAAGATAATGAAAAAGATATTAGAACGATATTTATTGATGAAGTCCAATTAATGGAAGGCGATGTAGGTGTTTTATCATATCTTTCTGTTGCTATGGATATGAATATTTTTACAGCAGGTCTTAATCAAACTTCTGAACAAGAACCATTCTTGATTATGCCTTATGTTTTAGCAATTAGTGATGAGGTAGTAAATATTAAAGCTAGTTGTTATGATTGCGGTAAAGATGCTTCACATACTTATTATGAAGGAGAAAAGAGTGAAGCAATTAAGGTCGGAGATATTGGTTATATTCCATTATGTGATCGTTGTTTAGCTAAAAGATTAGGTAAGAAGAATATAAAGAGATTACTTAAAACAAAAAAGGAAGATTAAATCTTCCTTTTTATATTGAATAAAATTAAACCAATGATAGTTATTATAGATAGGATAGCTGGATAGATATATTCGTTGTTTTTATATTTCATAGAAATTGTATGTTTTCCAGTAGTAGTTTCAATACCAATCAAAGAATCTAATAAGCGTATTGGTTTTACTTCTTTGCCATCTATTTTTATTTCCCATGATTCATCATAAGGAATGGATGTAAATATTAGTTGACCAGTATCAACATTAATTGTACCTTCGATATGATTATCATTGTAATAGGTATATTCTATTTGATTTTTAGCTAAATAATCATATATTTCTTTTAATTTTTTTTGTTTTAAAACATAGATGTTAACATCTTTTGTACCATATTCTTTAGGTATACTAAATTTAGTGTATGTTTGAGATGTTGTGTTTATAGACTTATCTTCATTTACGGATTCAATTAAGTAGAAATCTTTGTCTGTTTCAAAGTAATATGTATCATCTTTTTCAGTAGCTGTTAAAGATATTTTTTTATAGATGTCTTTAATACCAGTCATTGAATAAACGATGTTTTCAGTATTTTCTTTGACAGTTGTTTCCATTCCTGAATCGGTCATTTTAACAAGTGTATTAGCAGCAAAGATTTTTTCTAGATAATAATCTGATTGAACATTTAATAGTAATGATGCTAGTTTGTTTCGATCATCACTAATAATACAAGAATTAGTTACGGTTTCAACGCCTAAATTTCTTACGAGATCAACAGAACCGTTATAGGAAATTGTTGAGAACATATGAAGAACTTTACTATTGTAGTATAAGTTATAATTAAAGTTTTCATCTAAATCATTATGCATTTCATTAAGACGATATTTAACGTTTTCTTTTTGATATAATTTTAAATCGATTTTTTCTTTTTCTTTATCTTCAGGAAGACAGATGATTAAAGCGATGAATGATTGAAGAACAACAAGAGAACAAATAAGGATTTTGTGATATTTGTTATCTTGATATAGAAGAAGAGCAATTCCATAGCAAATAATGAAAACAATATTAAGAATCAAAATATTAAACTCTTGTTTAGTAAATACAATTAATAAGAGAATAATAATGATTGGGAAGGTTAATAATAATTTTTTACAATCTTCTTTATTTAAATTAATCATGTTAGTTATAAACATTTTAATTGTTAAGAAATTGATTATAAAGGCATAACGATAAGTTAAACCTCTAATATCATGGAAGAAGTTTAATACGAAATCAAATCTTTTGATAAAGAAAGCACTTAGGACAATAATAATAGCTATTAAGGTAAAAACTTTATCTTTTTTAGTTATTTTTTTATTAATGAAGAAATATAAACAGTTAATAAAGACGAAAGTATTAACAGCAATATTTGGGAAAGTTTCACCATCTTTAGTTAATAGTAAGTTAGTATTACCATAGAATAGCGATTTAATAAAATCAAAGAAATTAATTGTGTAGAAAGATACATCGCCACTTTCAAATTTTAATCCGGTTTTGATGAAAGCATCGAAAGCAAGATAAAAGAAGAAGGAAATCATCAAAAAGGATACGATAGTAGAAATAGTAATGATATCAAATTTTAATAGTTTTTCTTTAAAAGTTCCTTTTTTATAGATTAATTCATAAATAATAAAGTAAATAATCGTATAGATATAAACAGGGAATGCTAAGTAGAAATTACTAATAGACATTAATGCTAAAGAAATAATATAGAGATTAAATGCTTTTTTGTTTAATAGATCTTCTAAGCCTTTTTGATATAAAGGCAATAAAACAAAGATATCTAACCACATATTACAGAAATAGTAAGTTAAGAACCAACTAGCAAATAGGTATGATATTGTTCCTAAGAAAACAATATAGTTATTATCAGTTTTAGATTTTACATAGTAAGTCATGGCGATTGAACCTACTAACAGTTTAATAATAATTGTTGATAGATACATACCATCTGGTGTTTTAAAGAAAATAGCAATTAGATTTAAAGGACTCGCTAGATAGTAAATATAATTAAAAATAAATGGAGCACCAAGACCATTGCTAAATGAATAATTAAGTATAGTACCATCTCTTAGTTTAGTTATAAAATCGAATAGCATTGGTTTCATTTGACCAATAGCATCACTTTTACCTAGGATGGTGTTACCAAAAGGACTGATATGGTTTAATGATAAAGCCAATATAAATACTAATAGTATAGTTATTATATTGATAAAGTATATTTTGTTATCTTTAAAGAACTTTTTCATAAAACCACCTTGGTAAATATTATATTATTAATTTATGGTATTTTCTATACTTTTATATAAAATATAAAATTATTTTATATGTTGGTTTTATAAAATGTTATAATAGGTTTTGACGGAGGTAGTTTATGCGTCTTAGAAATGTAAAAAATGCTAGGGAAATTGTTGAAAATAATCGATATGTTATTAATGAACCTAGTGAATATATAGGAAAATATAATAAACTTTTTGCTAATAATAATCCTATTCATTTAGAGATAGGAATGGGAAAAGGTAATTTTATTATTGATATGGCTTTAAAAAATCCCAACATTAATTTTATTGGTCTAGAAAGATATGAGAGTGTTTTAGTTAGAGCTTTGGAAAAATTGGAAGATAAAGAGATTCCGAATTTAAAGTTTATTTGTATGGATGCTATTAAAATAGATGAAGTTTTTGATCACGAAATAGAGTGTATATATTTGAACTTTAGTGATCCTTGGCCAAAGAAGAGACACGCAAAGAGAAGATTAACTTCTAATGTCTTTTTACCTATTTATGATAAGGTTTTTAAAGGAGATTGTTTAATTATCCAAAAGACAGATAATGTTGGTTTGTTTGAAAGTTCCATAGTTAGTTTAAGTAATTATGGTTATGTTATAGAAGATATTTCTTTAGATTTAGCAAGTACTGATAAAGAGAATAGTTTAACGGAGTATGAAGCTAAGTTTATGAGTCAAGGAATTAAGATTAATTATTTAGTTGCTAGAAAAAAATAAGTTTAAAAATAGTCCTATAAATGATATAATTTAAAGAGAGATTAGGAGGTATTATGAAAAGGAAATTAATATTACTTTCTCTTGTAATTTTTCTTGTTTTAACGGGATGTACAGCAATTCAAGATATGTCCTTACAAGATATTATTAATGTTAAAGTAAATAGAAAAGTTCAAAACTATAATGCTTACCGTAAAGGTTATAAATATTATTTACCTAGTGGTTTAGGTATTGTTGAAAGTACAGATTATAATGAAGTATTAAGAGATGATAATTATCGCTATTATTTATATATAGATGCTGTTAGTTATTTCAATAGAGTAATTGAAACTTATGAAGTTAATGATAAAGCATATGTTTCTATCCCAATTAACTATAATGTTAAATATGGATATTTGGAAATTACTGAGAATAAGGATGATAAGTATTTTATTGAAATTATGTATAATTATGCTAAAATAGAAGTGATAGTTAAGAAAAAAGATATTAATGTGGCAGTGTCCAATGCAATGAACGTTTTAACATCAATTAAGTTCAATGATAGTATCTTAAAATCTTTGCTAGGAGATGAAACATCTCAATTAAATGAATTCGAATTTAATATATTTGAAACTACAACTACAAGTACAGAAAGTGACTATTTACAAGCGATTGAAAAAGATGAAGCAAATGATAAAGAAAATGAATATGTTCACGATTCTGACTTAATTAATTAAGGGTGGTGTTAAGTATGGGAATATTTGGTAAATTAAAAAACATACTGTTTGAAGATGATGACGAATTAGAAGATATTCCAGTTTATACAAAGGAAGAAGTTGAAGAAGTTCAAGAAGAAGTTAAGGTTGAACCAATTGCTCCTAAAGTAGAAGAAAAACCAGTAGAACAACCTACTAGATTTAGGAATGTTAAAAGAGATATTGATTTAGATTTTGAAGAAGATGATATTTTAGGAGAGGTTCCTGGAGCTTTTGAAACTACACCAGTAGCACCAAAAGTTGAAGAGCCAGTACAACCTGAACCAGTAGTTGAATTACCTAAAGTAGAAGAGAAAAAATCAATATTTCCTTCATTTGATGAAGCTGAATTTGAAAGATTAAATTCTCGTATTAATCATAATGAAAGTAAAGCTACACAAAGAGAAGTTGTTAAAAGAGTAGATGTTCCACAAAATGATGCGGCATTTACTAGACAAGCAAATAATAATTTCTCATCAACAACTGTTAATGAAGAAAATTTAGATCCAGATCGTTATAAGATTAATACTGGAACTATAGTTAATGGTAAGAAACCATTTACTCCTTCACCAGTTATATCTCCTGTATATGGTATTTTAGATAAGAATTATACTAAGGATGATATAGTTGATCGTAAAGGTGGTATGAAAAGAGATACTTCAGCTAAAAAGCCAGCTAAGAAAGAAATAACTATTGAGGAAGCTGAAGAAGAATTACAACATCAAGAAGTTACTTTCGATACTATAAGAAAAAAAGCTTATGGTGAAGATATTGAACTACCAGAGGAAAAAAAGAAGGTAGAAGATAAACCTACAAAACCATCTGAAGAAGTTTATAAAGAGGTAGAAGAGGAAGAAGTTGTTATTACTCCTCCTGAAGAGAAGTATGAAGAAGTGAAGGAAGAAACTCCTTCAATAGAAGAACAAATTGAAGAAGAAAACTTTGAAGTAGATGATACTGATAAGGAATTAGATAGTGTTGTTGAAGAAGTTGTTCCTGAAGCTAAAGCAGAAAAAGTAGAAAAAAAGAAAATGAAAGTTTTGGATGATTTAGAAAAAACTAGTACTTTAAAGATTCTTGATGATATAGAAAAAGAACTAAATTCTATTAAACCTATTTCTAAAGAAGAAGAAGCAAAAGAAGATGCTGATATCGAGGAAGAAAAAAAGAATTTAGATAATACATTAGAAAATGATTTATTTAATTTAATTGATTCAATGTATGAGGAAGGGGACGAAGACGATGACTAATGCCTTACAAACAGCTTTACCAATTGTTATTTATATTCTATTAATAATTTTATTAATAGTAGCAATTATCATTGGTATAAAAGCTATTAAAACAATGGATAAAATGGATAAAGTTGTAGATGATATTAATGATAAAGTTCAATCATTAAATGGATTATTCAATATAATTGATTTTACAACGGAAAAAATAGTAGCAGTTACTGATAGAGTTTCCGATATATTTGGAGGCATCTTCGGTAAGATGTTTAGACGTAAACGTAAACACTTTAGTGAGGAGGAATAAAAATGGCTAAAGAAAGAAGAGGACTTGGAGGTTTCTTTTTAGGAGCTCTAGTTGGAGCAGGATTAGGAGTATTATTTGCACCTAAGTCTGGTAAAGAAACAAGAGCTGAACTAAAAGAAAAAATGGACGAATTAGTTCAAAAAGTTAAAAATCTTGATAAGGAAGAAGTTAAAGAAGCTTTCTTAAATAAGATTGATGAAATTAAGAAAGGGTTTGCAGATTTAGACAGAGAAAAAGCATTAGAAATTGCTAAAGAAAAAGCAGAAGCTTTAAAAGATAAAATTGTCGATCTAGCAAAGACAGCTAAAGAAAAAGCAACTCCTGCTGTAGAAAATGCTGTAGAAAATGTTAGAGTTAAAGCAGTAGAAGTACTAAAGAATACTACTAATAAACTCGAAAAAAACGAAAAACAAAAAAAGAGCAAAAAATAGTCTAGTTTACTAGATTATTTTTTTCTTTTGTATTGATAAATATTATGATAAATGATATGATTAATGGTAGATAGGATAGATTGTTATGATGAAAAAAATATCTAATTATTTATTATTTATATTATGTATTTTAGTAGGTGGAATTAGTATCGCTAAGGCAGCACCTAGCATAACTAGTAAGAATGATATTGTTACTGTTACAGCTAAGAATCCTTATGGTATTAATTTCTATTTTAATACTGTTGATTCTTCGAATACTAAAAAAGCATTTGGTGATTATGGAGGAATTAAATCTGTTGGAACTGGTCAAGTAAGTTTAAAAAACGGAACTTATTATTTCTGGATAATGAATACAGCAGGTGGAATTCAAAAAGCTGGTTCACATACTGTAACTAATTCTTGTAAAAATGATGCTACAAGAACTAATATGACTGGTACTTTTACAGTTGAAAGATGTTATATTAAATCTGCTTCTGGTACAAAAGCAGAAGTAAGTGGTACTATTGCAACTTGTGCTAGTGGATATTATTTTGATAATAGTAAACTAGCTTTCCAAAGTAACGGTTGTTCAGGTTTATCTTTAGGTAATTTAAGCAAAAGATATTGTAAAGTTGTTATATCTGCTACTTGTGTAAAGAATAGTAGTGGAGGCGGCCAACAAGGTGGCGGTCAACAAGGCGGAGGCCAATCAGGTGGTGGAAGTCAATCAGGTGGTGGAAGCCACTCTGGTGGTGGATCTTCTGTTGCTTCTGCTAAGTTAAGTGCATTAAGTGTTTCAAATGGTTCTTTATCACCTAAGTTTAGTTCTAAAACTAAGAAGTATACAGTTAATGTTGATTCAAGTGTTTCTTCTATCAATGTAAGTGCGACTGTATCTGGTGGTAAATTCGTTAATAATTATGGACCTAGAACTGTTAATTTAAAATATGGTTCTAATACTGTTCAAATTAAAGTCAAGAATAGTGCTGGTAAAGTTACTACTTATACTATCTACGTAAATAGAGCAGATGGTAGAAGTTCTGTTAATACTTTGTCTAATTTAACTCTTTCTGGAGATGTTGAATTAAGCCCAGCGTTTAGTGCTAGTGTAAAAGAATATTCAGCAACTGTTTCTTATGAAGTAGAAACTATTACTGTAGATGCAACTTTAACTGATTCAAATTCTAGTTTCTTATCTGGTTATGGCCCTGGTTCTTATCGTTTAAGTCCTGGAAATAATCAAATATTTGTTAAGATTAAGAGTCAAAAAGGTGAAACCAACGTTTATACAATTAATATTGTTAGAGGTGAAGAACCTAGTGAATGTTCTACAAATGCTGAAGAATTAGCATTATTAAAAGGTATTGATTTAAGTGTAGATAATCCTAATGTTGAAATTCAACAAATAAAGGATTTTGATCCACATGTTAAGACATATAGTGATATTAAAGTTCCTAATGAAGTTACTAGTTTAACTATTAACCCATTAACAATGGATGAAGCTGATATGGATTCTGTTACTATTGATGGTAATGGAGACCTAGAAGTTGATATTCCAAAGGAAATAACAATAACTGTTGTAAGTAAGATGTGTCCTAGTCATTCAAGTGTTTATACATTAAATGTTACTAGACAACAAGAAGTAGAGTTATCTAATGTTGCTGATCTAGAAAACATTGAAATTGAAGGACATGAAGAATTTAAGTTTGAACCTAATGAATTAAAATATAGTTTAATTTTAAATAAGGGTGAAACTAAGTTAAGTATTCATACAACTCCAAAAGATGAAACAGCACAATGTGTAGAAGAGGGTAATGAAGATCTTAAGACTGGATCTAAGATTACAATTACTTGTACATCTGCTGACGAATCAGAAACAAGAGTTTATGAAATTAAAATATCTAGTGTTAGAAAAGGAACTAGTGTTGTATTAATAGTTATTATTATTATTCTAATTATCTTATTGTTAATTTACTTATTATTAAGATTATTAGGATACAAGATTTACTTTAATTTCGCAGTAATTGGTGCATTCTTCAGAGGACTTGGAGAAAAAATCAAGAATATATTTGACAAGTAAGATTAAAATGATATAATCATTACTAATTAGCGATGAAGGAATTTACGACTCTGGAGCTAAACCGTTTACTCGCGTTAAGGGTTAAAGTGTATGATAAAGTTCATAAACTAAGGTGGTACCGTGCGAAATAGCACCCTTAGATTTATGAACTTTTTTCTTTGATAAGGAGGTATTTTATGGAATTAAATAAGTATATTGATCATACCAATCTAAATCGTAGTGCTACGGAAGATGTAATTGAAAAATTATGTAAGGAAGCTAAGGAATATGATTTTGCTTCTGTATGTGTTCATCCGTATTATATAGAGAAGGCTAAACGATATTTAAAGGGATCTAAAGTTAAAGTTTGTACGGTAATAGGTTTTCCTTTAGGTATGAATACAACAGAAGTTAAAGTGTTTGAAACAAAGGATGCTTTAGAGCGTGGTGCTGATGAAATTGATATGGTTATTAATGTGGCAGCACTAAAAGAAGGTAAGAATTTCTATGTAGAAGAAGAAATTCGCAAGATTAGAAATGTTGTTAAAAACAAGATTCTTAAAGTAATAATTGAAGAGTGTTGTTTAACAGAAGATGAAATTGTGAAAATTACGCATATTTGTAATGAATGCAAAGTTGATTTCATAAAGACTTCTACAGGATTTGATGAACATGGTGCGACAATGGAAGCAGTTCATATTATTAGAGAAAATAAAAAAGATAATGTTGGTATCAAAGCTAGTGGTGGAATAAGAGATTATGAAACAGCAATGAAGTTTATTGAAGCTGGAGCTACAAGAATTGGTACTAGTAGTGGAATAAAGATTATGGAGGGAGATAAATAATGGCAAAAGAAATGACATTTTTTGAAGAATTACAATGGAGAGGATTAGTACAAGATATTAGTAGTCCTGATTTGATTAAAAGAATTAATGAAGGAGGATTAACACTATATATTGGTACTGATCCAACAGCAGATTCAATGCATATTGGACATTATAGTTCATTTTTGATAAGTAAGAGATTCGCACAACATGGACATCATCCAATTTTATTGGTTGGTGGAGCTACTGGATTGATTGGAGATCCAAAACCAGATTCAGAAAGACCAATGATTACTTATGAAGAAGTTGAAAAGAATATTCAAGGATTAAAGAAACAAGCTGAAGAAATCTTTGGTTTTGATGTAGTTAATAATTATGATTGGACTAAAGACATAAATGTTTTAGATTTCTTAAGAGATTATGGTAAATACTTTAATGTTGGTTATATGCTAGCTAAGGATAAAGTAAAATCTAGATTGGAATCTGGTATTACTTATGCTGAATTTAGTTATATGATATTACAAGCATTAGATTTCTTATGGTTATATGAAAACAAGAATTGTGAATTACAAGTAGCTGGAAGTGATCAATGGGGTAATATAACTGCCGGAATTGAATTAATCGGTAAAAAACTTCATAAAGAAGCATATGGTATGGTTATGCCATTAGTTACAGATTCAACTGGTAAGAAATTCGGTAAAACAGAAGGTAATGCCTTATGGTTAGATAAGAATAAAACTAGTAGTTATGAAATGTATCAATACTTAATAAATTTAGAAGATGCAATGATTATTCAATACTTAAAGATGTTAACATTCTATACTCCTTCTGAAATCGAAGAGTTAGAGCGTCAACATAATGAAGCACCACATCTAAGAATTGCTCATAAAGCATTAGCTAAAGATATTATTACTGGTCTTCATGGTGAAGAAGAATATGAAAAAGCTGTTAAGATTAGTGAAGCATTATTTGGTGGTTCATTAGAAGGATTAAGTGCTGATGATTTAATACCTTTAACTAAGCAAGTTCCTAATTTCAAGATGACAGATGGCGTTAAGTTAATTGATTTATTAGTTGATAATGAAATCTGTTCAAGTAGAAGAGAAGCTAGAGAAATGTTGGATGCTGGAGCTATTAGTTTAAATAACGAAAAGCATACAGATGAAAATGAAATTATTTCTAAAGAAATAGGAATTGATAATAAAGTAGTTATTATTCGTAAGGGTAAGAAAAAACAATTTATTGGTGTTTTTGAATAATAAAAATAGAGATTCAATTGAATCTCTATTTTATTATGTCTTTAATACATTCTTTTAATTGTTTAGCATCTTTACCAAAGATTATTTTCAATTGGTTTTCGGTTTCAACAATACCTTTAGCACCGAGTTTTTGAATTCCGGTTTTATCAACGGCTGTTGTATCCTTTAAGATGACTTTAAATCTAGACATATTACATTCAGCATTAATTATATTATCTTTTCCACCTAAGTATTTAATTAGTTTATTTACTTCGGAAGAGAAGTCTTTTTTATTTACTTTAATTACTATTAATGAAATTATTAATAGAACAGCAATAATTATTAAATAATAATACCAACTCATAAATAAATCACCTGTAGAAATTATACTATATTTGAAAGTAAAAAGGAAGAAAATTAGTTTTCTTCCTTATATAGACGATAGAAATTAAAACTTGGTTTATTATTAAATCTAATGTTTACTCCTGTTGTTCCAAGACCACTAGATACATAGAAATCAGTATCGTTTATTCTATAGTATTCTTCAAAATACTTATCAGCTGTTGGCGGTAAGAAGAGAGGTTTTATAAGATTGATTTTACCTCCTAAGGTTCCGCTACTTAAAGCTAAGTTTGGATTAAATTCAATAATACTGTCAATAGCATCAGCTTCATGGAATAAAACGATATGATAAAGTTTTGTTGGATCTAATTCGTCAATCTTTTCGTTTATTTTTGAATAATCTGGATTAGAATCAATATTATTTAGACCAGTAATAACAATTGGGTTTTTGTCTTTGTAATAAAGTAGGGTAGATTCATTGTTTAAAACTTTAAAACCAATTTCAGTCATTATTTTATTGTATAGTTCGTTATCATCTTCGTTACCAATAACGGCATATTTATAAAGTGATACATTAATCTTTTTTAGAGATTCAATTATTTCTTTTTGAACGTCTTCTGTTGCAACGATGTTTTTGTCTATTAAATCACCAGTAAAGAAGACTAGGTCTGGTTTGATTTCGTTAATTTCGTTTACTATTTTATCTAATTGTTTTTTGTTGATTGTTGTTCCGTAGTGTAAGTCAGCAAATTGAACTATTTTAAGTCCATGAAAGCTACTTGGTAAAATGCTTGATTCTACTTTGTATTCATTTACTTTTAAAGTGCTAGGACATATTACAAATGAATAAATATAAAAAGCAATTAAGATAAAACCAATGATAAAGATTGTTTTTGCTAAGGGAGATTTTTTTTCTTCCTCTTCAATTTCTTCTGTTATTTCTACTTCTTGTTCTTCTATTTGATATTTATTACTTCTAGTTCTATTTTCTTCACTCATAATAAGATACCTCCTATTAATAGTAATTCTAAAATAGATATTAGATTATGTAAAGAATGGAAGACCATTGTACCGTAAATGTTGTCAGTTTTGAAATAAGCATAACCGAAGGCGCAACCTAAGGCTCCATAAGGGATTAAATAAACTAACATGATTAAGTTTTGAATGCTAGTGATTGATGTCATAACATGAACAAAACCAAAGATTAATCCAGTTACGAAAACAAATAGCCATTTATAGTTAGTAAAGCGTTTGAAACTTAAACGATAAACGATTTCTTCAGTAATAGGAGCCATGATAGTAACGATTATAATTTCTAGGATTGGAGCTGCTTTAAACATAGCTATGTTTTCTGATTGATTAGTTACATTTTTGATAGGTAAAAGAGAAATGAAACTACTAGAAATAATCATAATGATAAAGCCGATTATCCAGCATTTAGCAGTAGTAGTTAAGATTTTCTTCCAATTCTTTTTAAAATCTTTTAAGTCACTTTTTAAGTCTTTTCTATATATAAGAATAAAAGTTAGGACCAAGATTATTTGAACAATAAATAGGGACCAATTGGAAGAAAAATTTTTCTTTTCAATTAAAAAAATAAAAGGTATTTGATATACTATCGCCAAGAAAAAGTACAATAGTACAGTACCAATACCTTTAAATAATTTCTTTTCGTTAAGATCTTTGATCATTAAAATCACCTTACTTGTCTATATACCCCATAGCTTTCAATCTTGAGATGATTGCATCAGTTGATTTAGCACCAACAATTCTTGTTGCAGTTGATGTTTCTTCACCATTAACAATAAATACTGTTGTAGGTGTTCCGCTGATGTTTGCAATGTTGTTTAATCTACTTACTTCTTCATCTGATAGGATGTCTTTTTCAATGAAATATCCTACAACTTTATTTTTTGCTAATATTTTTTGTAATCTTGGTTTATATTCGGCACAATGAGAACAAGTTGTTTGTGATATTACGAGGATAAAAGATTCTTTTTTTGCTATTTTTTCCTCTAATTCAGTTATTTTTAATTCTTGTAAATATTTACTTTCTTCTTTTTTATTTGAATTTAGTACAACTCCAGCATAAATTAGAAATCCAATCGCTATAACAATTACAAGTGAAATTGCGATAATTACTATTTTTTTCTTCATGAAAAATCACCATTAATAATATAGCATATTCAAAAAAATTGTTCAATTTATTGTTGTTATTTTACAACGATAATGGTAAAATTATATATAGAATAAGGTTGGTGCTTTATGATGGAAAAAAATAAGTTTATATTACCAATAATAATTATGTTGGTATCATTCCTATTAATTAACATAGGAACTGTTTTGGCTGAAGGAGAAGCAGCATGTAGTAATGCTGAACTCGGAAAGCTTAGAGAGGAAGCGTCTAAGATTAGAGCGACATATGTCCCTGGTGAAGTCAGTGCTGGTAAAGCGCAAATGGATATGGGCGATGAAAAAGAGACATTTGAACAAGTTCTAGATCTTAAATTATATAACGTATCTGAGAATTTTGTCTTTAAGTATGATTATTCTGGAAAGAATGTTAAACCAAATTCATTCTATAGAACTTACGGAGATTATAATCCTGAAGATAAATCAATAACTGTTAGACAAAAGGCACTTAATGCAATAATTAGTTATACAATTACGGTATATCCTGCAAGTGGTGCTTGTTCAGGACAAGTACTTAGAACAATAAGGATTACATTACCAAAGTATAATGTTTATTCTAATTTAGAGATGTGCCAAGGAATCCAAGATTATTATTTGTGTTCTCCTTATGTAACAACTGATTTTGATTCATCTACTTTCTATGATAAAGTTGATAGTTATAAAGCTAAGATGTTAGAAAATAAGGAAACTGAAGAAAAGGATAATAATTCTCTAATAAGTAATGCTCTTAGCGGAGTTAAGAAGCATAAATACTTAGTAGTAGGATTGATAGTAGCAATTGGGGTTGTAGTTACTGTGATAATACTAAAAAGAAAGAAGAGTGAAGCATAATGAAGAAGAGAGCATTATATTTATTATTTACTTTACTTGTTTTAGTAATGGGTGTTGCAACTGCTAAAGCTATTACTTTAAAATATGGTGATCAATACACTATAAAGTATAGTGACTGTAGGCTTAGTGACCCAGATCATACGGTATTATCTTTGGTGAAAAAAGAAGATAATTATGTTGTATCATTAAATGATGTGCCTACTTCTTTTGACGGAGAAGAAGAAATAGTATGTAAAAAGGATGAACATACAAATGTGTATGTTGATGTAAAATACAGTTTAGAAGGTAGCATTACTATTACTGGTAAACAAAATGAGGATGAGCCAGATGCAAATACAAATTTGATTTCTGTGTTCGCTCCAATTTTTACTGCAAAAAATGGTTCAACACCTCAAATCGTTTCAGTAGATTATGATTCGACTAAGTTGGTGCTAGATTGCCCAACAGGAAATGTAAGTAGATGTGACGTTAGAGTTGCTAGTGCTGCTTATAATAAGGAATTTAATACAAGAATTGTTATTACTATTAAAAAGAATGGAAATACTTTCCAATTCCCTATAGCAGTTTATGTTAATGTTTGGGGAAGTGCAAGAGCATATCCGGGTGGAGATAGAACTTGTTCTTTTGGCTCAGGATGGGCAAAAGGGCCTGGTTTTGATACAAGTAATAGAAATTTCTATTATGCAACTACAGATGGTGATCTTACTCTTCCTAGTTGTGGAAGCTTTAAAGATTCTGGTATTACAGTTAAATTTAAAGGATGGATAGAAACTGATGCTCAAATTGTCAGTCAAACTCCTGGAAAATGTAGTGATACTGGATGGGGAGCTTTACTTCCAGGTGGAACTGTAGTTAAAGGAACAAAAGCTGGAAACTACCAAGCTTGTTATGAAATGGAACCTAACGTTCGTATTTCTTTAGGACATGGACAATTCATTGAAGGAAAACAAGGTAGTTGGGAATTACTTGAAGGCATAGATCATGAAATAACATATTATAATAGAATATATAAAAAGGATTCTGCTACTGTAGAGACTATGGTAACACTTCCTGGTAAGGATACTATTGAAAATACATTCGGATTTACTGGTGGTCAAAACCTAGTAGGTTGGATTAATGGTAAAACAGGTGCAATGGTTGAACCTGGTAAACCAGTTAAATCTGATGGTACTATTTACTATGCAACTTATGATTATCAAGCAACTGGTGATGAAACTTCAAGGTTTGTTTATATAGGTATTGAAGACTTCATATCTAAAACAGGTCGTAGTGTTACGTCATGTAAATCTGCCGATAGTTCTTCTTTAAAAGTTGAATACGGAGATAGCATTAAAGATAGAAACGATAATAAAGCTTGTAAATTAACAGGTATTAAAGAAAGTGAATCTATTGATGTAACTGTTAAGTTTGATGGCGGATCTGAGATTATATATCATGTAGCTGTTAAACATCCTGGTGGATTTACTGATGTTTTTGAACCTGAAATAGAAGTTTCTTATCTTCAAGAAGATGAAGAATTCGACCATACAATATTTAGATTATCTAATTGTTCTGAAGGTTTATATGATACAAAAACTTTATACGAATATTTTAGAACATTTATTCAAGGTACTGACTTATATACTTCAGTTTATGGAGCTAGATGTCACCAACGTCCTTCAGATAGTTATGAAGTTGGATTGTGCTTAGACCCGGGTGTTGCTGCACCTTCTGGTTTATATAAAAAAGATGAAACCTTTACTAATGAATCACGAGGAATAATGGCGATGGTTAAAATGTTGGATGCCACTGAGGTTCAAAGAAATCCTGATGGTGGAGCTAACTATTATCGTCAAGGTGTTAATACAGCGTTCCGTATAGCGTTTGCTTACGAGGGAAAATCTCAAATAGCAACTGGTGATCATGCATATGAAAAATTCCAGGCTGCTGGTCATGCGCTTGGCACTAGTGCTTTAGCTGCTACTAATGCTCTTTATAGCACTCATGGTGGAGCTGCTTATAATAAGACTCTTGAATTGTTAACAGAGTATAAAAAGAATGAAGGTAAAATTCAATCTGATGATCATTCTGATGATCCAGATCAAAATTATAAAAAGTGGAAGGTTGAGAAAGGTAAACCTGAAACTAAATTAGGTGAAGATAGAAATTCTTACACAATTACATATACAAATGTTGTTATTTGGGCTCCAAAGGGAGTTTCAGTTGATAATCCTAAGAGATATCATCAAAACAACTTAGGTGGATATGGTTTCAATGTTGATGTTACTATTACTGCTGCTTCTGATAAGACAGAAGATAGATATGGAAGAAAACCATATTACTTGAACGGAACATTAGAGGTTCCTAACATGAAAAATCTTCATGTTCCAACTACAGATGAAGAAAAACAAAAGGCATCTATGGAAATGTCAATAACAGGTGGACAAAACCTAGATATTTATGTTATTGTTCCGATTTCTGGTTCAGGAATGCAAAGACTATTGTATTTCGAAAGAGACGACAGTAGAAAAGTATTATTATACTTAGACCCTGCCGATGGTAATCCAGAAAATTGGTGTGGTGATATACCAGTATTAGATATAGATGACTGTGAAAAAGTTGCCGGTGGAGAAACTGGAAACGGCAATTGTAATTTAGATGTATTCGTTGAATTCTGTTGTGGACTTGTTAACGAAGGAACTTATCCTGCATTAGCTCATAATGAATGTGCTGATAATTGTTCAATAAATACTGTTGCTGAAGTTTGTGAATTCGAACCATTCGATGAAACAACTTATGGTGAAAGCGCAACAAAATACGAAATAAATGAAGGAGTTAAGTATAATACTTCAACTCAAAAATTTGAAGAAGACTTAGGTTCTTGCGTCGTTTATTTAGGTGCTGCTAATGGTGATTCAGCTAAAAAGAAAGACGGTGCTGGTAACGTATTAAATGTTAATCAATATAACGGTAATAGATGGTGCCAAGTAACATGTAAAGAAGACTGGGTAATTACAATGGGATCATTTGGTAGTTACATGGGTACTGAAGCAGTTGTTGCTGGTTCATACTTCGAAATAAATAAATCTGATATATTTATGTCTGGCAAACAAACATGTTACACAAGTAAGTTAGATTTTGGTTCTTATAACAGTAAACAAGTTGGTTTAGGAGAAGAAATAGTAGCTGCTTATAATAAGTATTCTCAGTATGCTCATGAATTGAGAGACTTGGTTTGGGATGGCTCAAGTGCTGAAGCTGGCGGAAATGGTTTTAACCTAAAGACAACAAATATGTATACAAAGACACCTACAACATTCAGCAATGGAGCTATTTGTAAGAAGTGGACTAAGATTCAAAAGAAGAAGAAAGTCGACCAAGAATGTACTAGAGCTGATGGTACAAAATACGATTGCAGTTATTGGACAGACGACGGAGACCCTGAAACTAAATGTACAGATGATGAAGATGGAATTCAATATGGTAGTGAAACTTTAAATGATGCTTCTTTATCTTTAAATATGATTACACAAGTTAAATTACCTGGTAAATATGACGATACAGATTGTACTGCAGGTAAATTCATGAAATATGGAAATACCGCGAGTGGTACTTGTACTGCGTTCGAACAATATACAGGTAATATTACCTGTGAGACAACAACATCTGGTAAAGATTCAGAAACTTCAGATAAGTTTAAATGTACAATTAAGATTAGTGCTCCAATAGGTGGTTCTATGACATTTACTGATGAAATATCTGCTGATGATGAAGATGTTGAAAAGAAAGTTAATGACCGTATTGTTAAACTTGGTAGTGGTAGAATAACAACCGATGGTGGTACTGATAGTGAACTATCAAAATACATGCTTGAACAAACTAGAACGAAATTGAAAGGTTGGATAGCAGAACAAGGTGGAATAATGTCTGCTAAACAAGCTGAAATGTATAGAAATTCTGTAGATTGGTATTATTGTTCTAACTTTATTTTAACTACTGATGAGTATAATGATGTTAAAGTTGATGATCCAACTTCTGGTCAAGGAGTATCTACAAGTTTCACTGCGTTAGGTCAAAAGATGTCACCAGTTAATATTATTACAACATTTAGTCCAAAATCATCATATGTATATGATGAAAAGATATACATGAATATCTTAAGTAATGATAGATATAAAGATAATATAATGATTCCAAATTATAACAAGAATACACAAGATGGATCTAATGCTGCTGCTAAGAATGGTAATGGCGTATATAATGGTAACACTAGTGTAAAACTTGATAATGGATTACATTTGAAGTCTGGAGACGAAGATGTTGACATAGATATTTCTAATAAAGATCAAAAATTCTATGGAAGTGTTGATGCTAAGAAATATACTGGACATGCAATTAGTCCTAGTGCTACTCATGAAGGAGGCAACGCTGTTCCTATTTGTAAGGTTGGTGTTGATTTAGGCGATGGCGAAGGTGTTAGTTCTGCATATTCTGCAACCAATGGTGCAGCTAATAATGGATGGACCGACGGAAACTGTAAACCAATAGGTATGTGGAGATATTCTGGTGTTAATTACATTAAGAAGAGTGTTTCAAATAGCAGTTTCTTTGTTAATAAAGGTGAATGGTTCAATCACGTAGATGGTGCAACTGCCCATGGTGGTGATGAACTAGGAAAAGGTAAGAACTTAAATGATGCTATTAATAAGTTTAATCAAATAAGTGGAAAACAATTCTCTACGGAAAATAAAGAATTGAGAAAGTGGTCACAATTAGGAGATTATAACGTATTCCCAATTCAAATGACTACAGCTAGAAACTTATATAAATATACTTATACATTCAATAACATTGGTACTTACTTCAATAAATCAGTTAATTCTGCTGAAAGACTTGCTCGTTTAATGGGTACTGAAAGTTCAGTATACAGAAATAATACAAGAACATGTTTCTATGAAGTAATTGAAACAATTTGTAAGTGTTGTGGAGATCCAATTGAATATCATACTGTCTTTACAGAAAAGATTAATCTTAATGTAACTGATGATTACGTTAAAAATCATGACGAATTAAAGAACGCAACATCAGATAATCAAAATATTAAGAATAATAAGAGTGGATCAATGGGATTCTATAATACAGTTAGTTCATTATCTAGTTTATCTGCTGTAAGCGATAGTGGTAATGAAAGAGAATTAGCAGCCAACTGGTCTGGTAAATCAATCTTCAATTACAATGGTTATAATAGATATATTACTAATAAAGGTGCTGTTGCTGCTAAGGCAATAGAAGCTGTTGGTAATGAAGTATATGACGCTAAGAGTAATGGTTATAAAGCAGAATATGCTTATAGAATTACTCCAGATGCAATTATTGCAATTAAGGCAGATAATGCTAGAACATCATATGGTGTTAACTATGATAAATTGACTACATATGGTAATGTCTTGATGAAACCAAAAGCAACTGCAAGTGGCGATGCTAGATGGGGATTAAATGAAGGTATTAATACTAACGCTTCAAGTGTTGATAATGATGCTAACTATACAATTACTCATATTAACTTCGCTCACTACGGAAGCCAATTCTTAGAGGAAACAATGAAAGATTATATTATTGATGATTCTGATAAGAATATGAATTTGGCATCAAGAACAAGTGATGATAATAGAACGGTATGTTATATAGAAGAGCCAGCATCAAATGCTGATGGTGTTCCAAGCGATGGAGCTGCCGTTGCTAGTGACATTAAGTCATTGATGGATAGTGGCTGCCGTTGGGTAGACTATGTTGAAACAAATGCCGATACAATTACTCGATTCCGTGGAACTGATGGCGGAACGTTCAGATTGGCGTTTAAGTAGGAAAGGAGTGAGTGTAGATGAAAGAGTCATACTGGGGTTACTGGTTTATAGTTTTAGGCTTATTCGTAGTTTCAATCTTGTTATTAACAAGTGATGCAACAACTACAAGCACTCAAGACTACTATCAATTAAAAGAAGTTGCAAATAGTGCAATATATGATAGTGTTGATTATTCATATTTTCAACAAACAAGAGAATTAAGAATCCATAAGGAAGTTTTCGTTGAGAACTTCCTTAGGAGATTCGCCGAAACTGTATCTCCATCAAATACTTATGATGTAGAGTTCTATGATTTATATGAATCTCCTCCAAAAGTAAGTGTTAAGATTTCTACTAAGAGTGCTGGTTTCATAATTGGTAGAGATGCTGGAGAAGATGCAGTTACAGATTTAGATGTTGTTAATTCAATTGATTTAATAGTTGAGTTTAATAGTGGAGATTTAGTAGATTGTGATGGCTACGTATGTAAGCCTTCTAAAGAAACATCTGGATCTTGCGAGTATTATAATTAAGGAAAGGTGAGAGAATAAAATGGGAAATATACTTGTACCTTTTAAAAAGTTTTTAAGTAATAAAAACACAATAACAATATTGGGTGTACTACTTGGAATTGTGGTTTTGTATTTAGGTTATAATTGGCGTGTTCATCGTTCAATTCAACCAACTTCAGTTCCATATGCTGCAAGAACTTTAATTGCAGGTACAAAGATTACTGAAAATGATATTCTATTTACTGATGTACCTAAAGATACATTAAAGAATATGACAAATATTGTTACAAATTCACAAAATATAAATGGTATGTTAGTTGCATATGATAGTAAAATTGCACAAAACGCTTTCTTCTTTTCAGAAAACTTAATGACTGAAGAAGAAATGCCAGATTCAATATTCTCAAATATTCCTGATGGTAATACTATTTATAGATTAAAAGTTGACGTATATAAGACATACGGAAATGCAATCTTCCCTGGGGATAAGATTGATATATATTTATCTACTGAAATCGAAAACAAGACTGCTTATGGTAGAATTCTTAAGTCTATCGAAGTATTAGCTGTTAAAGATGCAAGTGGTAAAAACGTATTTGCTGATAAAGATCATCCAACTGAATCTGCAATATTAATGTTTGATGTTCCTGAGTATTTATTCTTACTTCTTAAGAAGGCAGAAAAATTAGGACTTGAATTGGAACCAATTCCAAGAAACTCATCATATACAGTTAATGGAGCAGCGGTTGAGTTAACTAATGAGGATTTAGAGCAATTTATTATTAATCAGACTTACATTATTCCTAACGAATGTACTGATTTAACTGTTTGTGGTTAGGAGATTTCAATAAAAGAATAAAGAAGGTGTTAACATGGATGAGAAGAATGTTTTCTCCCAGATGGATTTTGGCCCCTTATCAGAGTTTTTGGAAAACGATGATGTTACCGATATCTCATACAGTAATGGTGGCCAGGTTTGGCTAAAAACACTATCAAAAGGTGTGTATCAAGTTGAACGTCCAGATATTAACAATCCATTTATGGAAAAATTGGCATTCCAATGTGCTAACGTTATGGGTAGAACATTTAACATGGCTCATCCATTTCTTGACTCCGAGAGTGCCGAGTTACGTATGAACTTCGTTCACGATTCCATTGCTACTAATGGAATCGCTTGTTTGATACGTAAAACACCTGCTAAGATTAGATTAAATAAGTCTAAATTATTAGACGAACAATATATTACAGAACAAATGCATGATTTCTTAATTAAATGTGTTTGGGGTCATTGTAATATTATGATTGCTGGAGAAACTGGTTCAGGTAAAACTGAGCTAGTTAAATATTTGGCAAGTAATACTAAAGAAGATGAAAAAATCATATCTATTGAGGATACATTAGAGCTTCACTTAGATAAGATTTTCCCTCATCGAGATATAGTTGCAATGAAGACTAATAATATTGCTTCTTATACTGAAGCCCTAGTAGCCTGCATGCGTCAGAACCCAATATGGATTCTACTTGCCGAGGTTCGTTCTGCTGAAGCTGTTATGGCAGTACGTAACTCAATTTCTTCAGGTCACCACATTATCTCAACTATCCACGCCGATAAGGCAGCAAGTATTCCAATGCGTATGTACGCGTTACTTGAGGGTAGTCAAGATATTGAACAGTATTTGTCTTCAATTCATAGATATATTCAAATAGGTATTTATGTTAAAGGTTATTATTCAAAAGCTTTAGATAGATTCCAACGTGAAATCATGGAAGTCTGTGAATTCTACGTTGATGAAGATAATAAACCTAAAGCTAATGAATTATACTCTAAAACTTTAGATGGTAAAGTTACATTACATAATCCTACACAAAAACTTATTGATTATTTAGCAATCGGTAATGTTTATTTTGATAATAATGATGTCTTTGGATTAGGAGATGCTAAAGAAAAAGTAGATATGTCTAATTACAGAGATAGTAAAGAAGATAATTATGCTAATAAGAGTACTACAAATACTTTAGCGACAGCATTAAATGAGAATGCTGAAGGAAGTGCAACAGGAGCAGCTACTGGAGAAGCAGCTGCAGCGCCTGCAAAACCTGCGGAACAACCTGCAAAACCTGCAGCACCTGCTCCAACGGCAGCACCAGCGCCACAACCTGCATCTGCAACGCCAGCGGCAACAACACAGCCTGCGGCACCGACAGCAGTAAGTGCAGTTCAAAGTAGTAGCACTCCGGCAGTTCCTGCTAAGCCTGCAGCGCCACAACCTGTGGCAACTGCACCAGCAACTCCGGTTGCTCCTCAAGGTGTAGCAGTTACTAACGAAGTATTGTAATGAAAGGGTGATAATATGGAATTAATTTTATGGTTAATGATCGCAATATTTGTCATGGCTTATCGTTATAATACTGGTGATAATGTTTATAAATTCTTTGCTGATACGGTAGCTAGTGTATATAATTCATATGCACCTTATAGTTATTCTGAGGTTAAGGCAAAGACTAAGGAACTTGGCTATGATTACACAATCAGACAATATACAGTGCAAGTTGCAATGATGGGTGGAGGATTTTTTGGTATATCATTTTTATACTTCTATAACATTCCAATTTCCATCGCTTATGCAGCTGTAGCTGTTTGCTTTGTTCCATATTTAAATTATTTAAGAACACAAAGATTGTATAGTGAATATATATTTGAACAAATACAAGTTTATACGACAAACGTAATTATGGAGTTTAATACAACTCAATCATTTGTTAAATCACTTGAAGGTGTTAGAGATTCTGGTATTTTACAAGATCCTGTTCTTCGTGATGTTAAGAGAATGATACAAATGTCATATGAGAATGGTACTATTGATCAATCTATTGAATTCTTCAATAGTGCTTATCCATACTATATGGTTAAAAATATGCACCAATTGTTCTTACAGATTACTAAAGAAGGTGCCAAGGACTCTGGTGAAGCATTAGAGTTGATGTCAATGGATATCGATGCTTTAGTTGAAGGTGTTTACCGTGATAGAATGGATAGACAAACATTCCATACTAAGTTTATTACTTTCGGAATGGTGTTGTTCTTGCTCGTACTAGTAATGCAATTGTTGTTTGGTCGTGCTGAATACTTAAAAATGCTAGAAAAACTATATGTAAAGATTATTTTACATTGTATTATCCTTGTAAATTGTTATTTCTTGATTACAGGTGAGAAATATTACAATGAGGATGTAGGAGTTGAATAGTTATGTATATTGAGATTTTAGTAATTGGTATTACAGCCTTTGTTGTTCTAACTGTTAATGGTTATATTAAACCTAATAAGTTTATTCAAGATAACCAAGATATTTTCTTAAAACTTAAAGAAGAAAACTATGATTTCTTAGTTCGTGCTAAGTATGGTGATGGTTTAGATTCTGATGTTTTGTATCAAAAGAGAATTAAGAATGGTTTGTTGGTTATCGTAGTATTATTATTCTTAATGTTAAGGGATTTAAACCTTGTTAAGATAGTATTAGCTGTTGTAGGTGGATATTTTGCATTTAAATTAGATTATATTAATTTAAATAAATTCTATAAAGCTCACCTACAAAAGATAGATTCAATGTTACCTTATTATTTAAAAGGTCTTGAAATATTAATTCAACACTACACAGTTCCGGTTGCTTTAGGTAAATCGATTGCTGATGCACCAGAAATATTTAGAGATGGATTAATTGAAATGATTAATAAGATTAATGCCGGTGATGCAACGGTTACTCCTTATATGGAATTTGCTCAAACTTATCCAGTTCGTGATTCAATGCGTATGATGCGTTTGTTGTATCGTTTAAGTCTAGGTCGTCAAGAGAGGAAACAAGAACAATTGATTACTTTCTCTAAGACAATATCTAACTTACAACAAAAAGCAAGAGAGCAAAGATATAAAGATCGTTTGGATAAAATGGAGAGTAAAACCATGAGTATGTTAGTATGTACTGGTGTTGGTGTTATGATTTTGCTAGTTATTGCCGTTATGGGAATGATGAATATGCATTAAAACATTTTGTTTTTACAAAATGTTTTTTTATTTTTATTGAAAACGGCTATTTTTAATGATATACTTATATTGTTAGAATATAGAAAGGATAGGGTGTTTTATGAAGGAAGCAACAGGAGAATTAAATATGACTGTTATAACAGTTGTTGCTATTGCTGCAGTAGCTGCTATTTTTACATTCTTCTTATTACCTCGTATCAGAGCTAACATTACATTGAGTAGTGCTTGTTCAAATATTAACTCTAAAGGTAATTATTCTGATAACGGTTCTGATACTACACGTGAAGGTAGTGTAACATGCTCAGACTTTACTTGTGAAGTTCAATATCAAGGACATACTTACTCAAGAAACTGTAAAGAAGAACAATAATAATTAAGAAAAGGATGAGGTTGGATGAAGAATGCTATTGGTGAACTTAATGGTTCAGTTATTACAGTAATGGCCGTTGCATCGCTTACGGTCCTTTTCTTTATGTTTATTTGGCCTATGCTAAAAACTAATTTAAAGAACGACGCTAGGTGTTCTGATGCGATATGCGATGTAGGAATGAATAAGAATAATATGGTTTATTGTTATAATCCAGGAAAAAATGGGGCATCTATTTCTGCGTCTGATGTTTTTGAGTGTCCATTTAGAGGATAGGTGATACTTAATGAAAGAATCAATTGGTGGAACATGGTTATATGGACTAGCTATTACTTTGATAGCTTTGTTCACTACTTTTGTTAGTGTTACGACAAATTACGCTAGAACTTATAAGATTAAAGATCATATAATCTCTATAATTGAAGCGAATGATGGAGTAACACCAGATACTTTGGCTGAAATAAGTGATTATTTATCATCAACTGGATACGCAAGTACAGGTGAGTGCCCAGAATCAAGAGGAAATAGTGCTCAATGGCATGGTTTCTCTTATAAAAAAGATGAAACAAAGCCAGTCGGGTTTGGTACGAATGCAAATTACTGTCTTGTAAAATATACAGTTACGTGCCGTGTTAAGGATTCGACAGATGATACTAGTGCTTATTTAAGAGGTCAACAATCATATAACTCTTTCCCAAGAGCATATTATGGTGTTGCAACGTTCTTTAGATTGGATTGGCCAATATTAAGACAAGTTATTAAGGTTAATCTAACCGGAGAAACATCTATTATTTATTTAGTAAATAATAGTGCTGAAATAGACGTTTTTCAAGAAGAAAGTTTGTGTAAATAAAAACTAGAAGAAAGAGGGAATAATTGTGAAAGCAGGAATTGCTAATATATGGTTATTAGGTTTAATTGCAACATTTATATTCATTTTTTCATGTTATATTATTATTTCTATTAATTACACAAAATCTTTTAAAATGAAAAATGAAATGCTTACGATAATTGAAAAGGGAAAAGGAATGACTGGTTTAGATGGCGTTACTTTAAGTGATGCTAGTCATAAGACTCAGTCAAAAGTAATGTCTGGAGAACAGGTTACTATTAATGTTCCAACTTTTCAAACAATTAATTATTATTTGTTAGGAAATGCATATGATGCAATGAATTATTGTCCACAAGAAGCTGTAGAAGGTAATTGTTGGTATGGAGTTACATCTTTACTAGAAAGTAAGTATGAAAAGGCTCAACCAAGAAAAAAGTATTATTATTGCTTTGCTAAATTCTCTAAAGGTAGTAATTCAGCATCTTTAGGTAATATGTACAATAGATATTATTATAAGGTTAGATTATTTTATAAAATGGAATTGCCTGTTTTATCTGAATGGTTGGCAGTAAAAGTTGACGGTAAAACTTCAGAGATAAACGATGTGCAAGATATTGATAGTACTACTGGTAATTCAAAACTGGATATTTGTAACGGAAAATAAGGGAGTGGCTGTATGAATGTTATAGTTTCACATAAGTATACGGCTATGTTATCTAATCTAAGTTCACGAATCGATTTGATAAAAACTATTGATGGTGAATTTCAAGTAGAAGATTTAATAGCTCAATTTCAAAATTTTTTCTTTAATAAAATGATACTTGATATCACAGCTATAATTGGATATCAAGACATTACGCAAATCCAAAAGTTATCTTTTGGACTTGATATGTCTAAAGTAATTTTATTATTAGATGATTCGCCAGCTGTTAATTCACAACAATATTGTTCTGAATTAGTGTCAATGGGAATCTATAATTTTACTAGAAATATAGATGATATAGTCTATTTAATAGATAATCCAAATAGTTATAAGGATGTTGCTCAATATCACATGTTAGGAAATGATCCTAGTATGATGATGCAACAGCAAGGTAACTATAATCAAATGAATCAAGGTGGAGGACAATTCATTAACCAAAACATGATGCAAATGCAACAACAGCAAATGCCAATGATGGCGGCAACTCGTGTTATTGGGTTCAAGAATTTAACAGAACATGCTGGAGCCACTACATTGATTTATATGTTAAAAAAACAATTATCAGAGTTTTATTCAGTTTTAGCTTTAGAATTGGATAAAGATGATTTTAAATATTTCGGCGATACGGAAATGAGAAGTATCGGAAGTGCTGAATTTCAATCATATGCGAATAATCCAGCAAGTGGATATAATGTAATTTTGGTTGATATTAATAACAGCCCTGAAGAAATGAATTGTTCAGAAATGGTTTATTTAGTTGAACCAACAACAATTAAACTTAACAAAATGATCGCTTCTGACAACACAGTTCTGAATAAGATGAAAGGTGTTAAAGTGGTTTTAAATAAAAGTTTGTTAGATCCTAATGATGTTAGAGATTTCGAGAATGAGGCTGGTTGTAGTGTATTCTTTAATGTTAGACCATTAGATGAGAAAAAGGATAAACATACAACACTTGATGAATTCTTAAATATGATGGGATTTGATAAGAATAAACCTGCTGATGAAGGTAACCAACCAGTAAGGTTATTCGGAATTGTTAAAGAGTAAATATATTATCAAGTTTTAGCATTAAAACTTGACAGAAAATAAGGATTTAAGTACAATTAAAGTATGAATGAAGGAGATGTATTATTATGATGTATTTATTAGCTGAGTTCTGTGCAGCAACTAAAGATATTTGGAATTTAGTTGGTAAAATATTAGGAGTTTTTAAAATTGTTATTCCACTATTAGTTATCATTTATGGTATGATTGACTTAGGAAAAGCTGTTGTAGCTAGTGATGATAAAGAAATTAAAAAAGCTGCTAAACAATTATTAATTAGAATTATCGCAGGTATTTGTATATTCTTCGTACCAACAGTTGTAGGATTTGCATTTACACTTGCTAACAATACAGATGACGGACAATTGTGTAGACAATGTATTACGTCAGGCTGCTAAAGTAGTAAAAAAAATAATTGTTAATGGAGTGATATTTGTTTTAATATCACTTTTTTTGTGGTATAATTTTTATGATATGAGGTGAATTTTATGCCTAAGAAGGTTTTTATTTTATTAATTCTACTTGTAGGATTGTTTTTTGCTGTTCCTAAGGTAGATGCGAAAGCTATAGAAACTCAAAGTGTTGAATATAGATTAGCTAAAACTAATTCAGGAAACAATGCTGATTGTAAAAAAATTGATGCAAAAGGGAAATTTATTGCATTTTTACAAGATTTGTTTAATATAATTAAGTTTGCAGGCCCTATATTATGTTTAGTTTTATCAACTATGGATTTTATAAAGGCTGCGGCTAGTCAGGATAAAGAAGCTTTGAAGAAAGCGGCTCAGACATCTCTTAAGAGATTAGGACTTGCTATTCTGTTGTTCTTTATACCAACTTTGATTAATTTCTTATTCCCTCTATTGGGATGGAATGGAACTTGTGGAATAACATAGAATAGACTGGGAGGAATATTAATGATAATAGGTAATATCATTAAAAAAGGTTTCTGTGCTATAGCTTTAACATTAGATTCTATTGTTTATGATCTTGTAGGTAAAGCTTACAATATCTTTATGGCGATAGCAGGAGCTAGATTATTGTCATCAGATGCTTATATGAAAGTTGCTAATAAAGTCTACATTATTGTAGGCGTTTTAGTCTTGTTTGTATTATCCTATTCAATCTTACGTGCAATAGTAGACCCAGATAAGAATTTAAAAGAAGAATTAGGACCTAAGATGGTACAAAAGATAATTGTTGCTGTTGTAGGTTTGGCACTTACACCAATTGTTTTCAATTTGTTATATCAAGCACAAGGTTTAATATTAGAAAACAATATTTTAGGTAATATTTTCTTCAGTGATGAAGTTTTGGAAGATGGTACAGATCCAAATACTTATATCGAAGATATAGGTGGTGCTGTTACGGCCACGTCGCTTTGGGAGGCATTCTTCTATCCTTCGGAAGAGAGTGGATTAACTTCAGAAGAAATAACCGGAAAACCAGATGAGTATTTAATTGGTTTAACGGCAGCGACATGTATTGGTGGAGCAGCGTTGTCTGCGTTATTGTGGGCAGTTCCGGTTGTTAATATCTTCGTTATTGGAGCTACGGCTTATTCATGTATTTCTTCATTAGGAGATACTGTTTCTTCAGCAGCTGAATCTGTAACATTAAAAGAAGCTTATACAAGAACTGCTGCTGGTGATAGCTTTAAGATTTATTTATCATTTATAAATAATTACATCGATGATGGTGAAATCAAATATTTATTTATCGTATCAACAATTGCTGGTGGATTTGCATTATATGCATTTATTTCATTCAGTATCGATATGGGTATTCGTGCTGCTAAGTTAGCATACTTACAAATAGTAGCGCCGATACCACTCGTTATGCAGATTGTTCCTTCAAAGGAAAAAATATTTGATAATTGGCGAAAGAGTGTTATTAGTGCATTCTTAGAGGTATTTATTCGAATATCCGTCGTCTACGTTGTTGTATATATCATATGTCATATACCGCAGTTGTTCTCATCAACAACCGCGTTATGGGGTAACTCAAATCTGAGTGGAGCATCTAAATATTTGGCATTAGCATTATTGATATTAGGTTTGATAGCATTCTGTAGAAGAGCTCCTGATATTATTGCTGAAACATTAGATATACCTAAGGGAGATATGAAATTAGGTTTGAAAGATAAACTTGCTGAAGGTGGTGCTTTTGCTGCTGGAAGTATTCTTGGAGCAGGTGCAACATCTGCTGTCCATGGATTTAATCAAGCTAAATTCCAAAAGGGTCCTGATAATAAATGGCATGCTGGAGATATTGCTAAAACAGCATTACAAAAAATCGGTGGCGCTGGTAGAGGATTCCTTGGTGCCGCTGGTAATGCAGCATGGAGTCAATTCGGGCCTTGGAAAAAACAACAAGAAGCAAATGACTGGGATAGTATGATGTCTACTGCTAGAGTAGCTTCTCGTAAAACTGACGATAAGATGCAAGATGAAGAAACAAGAAGAAAAACTAGAGAAGAAGTCGTTAAGAAGAGAAGAGCAAAAGAACAAGAGTACGAAGAAGAAAGACAAAAAGCAGCATTGGCAAATCGTAATGGCGATGTTGCTGCTGAAAATGCTGCTAAGACTAGAATGACTCAAATTAGAGCCGAAATGGCAGACTTAGATAAACAATGGGCAGAAAATACTGAACTTGGTAATTTTGCTAAAGAACGTGGTAAAAGAATTAAGATTTGGGCTGCAGGTACTGTTGATTTATCTGTAGAAGATTCAGCTATCAGTCTAGGTAGAACAATGGGAGATATTCAAGATCGATTAAGAGCTGAAGCAGAAAAGAAAGATACATATACTAAAGCATTGGCTCGTGAGTTAGAACAAGAACAAGCAAAAGTTATTAGTAGATATAAAAATGGTCATACAGAAGAATCATATAATGAAGCTTTAAGACAAGAAATCAACAGTGGTTCTGCTGAAGGTCGAAGATATCTTGATGCAAGAAATGTTAGTCAAGCTAAAGCACACGCTTTGGATACTGCAAGAGCAGATTTGGATGCAGCAAATGCTGAACTTGAAAGACTTAAATCAGCTCGTGCTGCAGGAGATACTACAATTACTGATGATATGATTAGAAATCAGGATGCTGTTGTTAGAAGACAAAACGTAGTTGTTTCTAATGCAGAAGCAGAGAAGAGAACAGCAGATGTTGAAGTTACTCATGCAATGGAAGCTATTGAATCAAAATTAGATATTAAATATAGTGATGAAGAAATGGCTAAACTTGAAACTGAACATCAAATTAGAATAGATGGTATTAAGAAAGCTAAGGAAGCTAGATCAGACGAATGGGCACAAGCTCAATTGGCTGGAGGTTCAGCTGAAATGCAAGAAATTGTTGTTAGCGAACTTCGTAAGCATATGGATTTATTAGCAAACCATCCTAATTTACAAGTTCCGATTAAAGTTAATGCTGATGGTACTTTTGAATACATTACAGCTGAACAACTAGTAAATGGAAACTTTGGTGCTGGAGCATCATCTGGTGTTTTACGAGCAGCTGATTTCGAAGGAGATACTGGTATTGAAATTAAACTTAATGATGGTAGAACAGTAACCGGTGTTCATAGAGGAGCTGGCGACAATGAAGAATATGAATTCAACGGAAGAACTTATACACCAGGTCAATATACTGAGTTTGTTCAAGATTTAATTTCAAGATATGGTATAGTTGATTATACAACTAATACAGCTTCAGCTGTTGCTAAGGATCAAGGTAAGAAAGTTAGAACAATCTTACCAACAACTCCTGATTACTCATATAAAGCAACTATTAAACGTGAAGCTGAGAAAAAAGGATAAGAGGGAGTGTAGAATATGAATGAAGGTCAATATTTAATTCCGGCTAACTCCAAAAAATCACAAATGATTTTAGGATACTTTACTCCTGTAGATTTAACAATATTTCTTACAGGAGTAGGTATTACAGTTTTTTTGCTAATTGCATTTAAAACCGATAAATTGCCGGTTATGATTGGATATATTTCCCCTGCAGTAATTGCTGTTTTCTTAACAGCACCTGTTCCTAACTATCACAATGTTAGAACATTTATTGGTAATATATATCGTTTCTTCACAGGAAGAAAAAAATACTATTGGAGAGGTTGGTGTGTAGGTAGTGGCGACAATAGAAAAAAGTAGTGTTTCTGTAGAACAAAGTAGCAAATATAGCGAAGACTGGGTTCCTATTAAAAACATAATGAATGGTATGATCCAGTTGGATAATGGATATTTTGTTACAGGTATTAAAGTTGCTCCAAAAAACATCTTTATTCTAGATGCTGGAGAAAGAGATAATGTAATCTTTAATCTACAAAACTTCTACAATATGATTGATTTTGAGTTCTGGTTAGTTGTTGCAGATAGACCTGTTGATATCAACTTGTATTTGTCACAATTACAATTGTTATATCAAAAGAGTATGTCTGGAGCTGTTAGAAAACTATTAATGCAAGATATTAATAAAGCAAATCAATTTATGGGAGCTGAATATAATATCGTTGATACTGAATATTTCTTACTTTTCAAAGAAAAGAAACCAGAAATTATTCAAAAGAGATTGCATAATATGATTTCTGGACTTGCTAATGCAACAATTAATTCAACACAAGTTTCTAATGCAGATTTAAGAATGATTCTTGATAACTTCTTAAATGGTGGTATGACCACAACGTTTGGGACGGTGAGACCAGAATGAACATAAAAAGTGAAATTGCTCCAAAGGGGCTACAATTTAGACCAACTGATTTTATTATTAGTGGTAAGAGTGCAACAATTTTAACTGTTATTAGTTATCCAAAATTTATTGGACCAGGTTTCTTAGCAAACCTAACTACATTAGCAGGAGTTAAAATCGTTGCTAAACATATTCCGATTGAATTTTCAACATTACAAAACATGTTGAACAAAGAGATTGCGGATTTAAAAATGCGTTATCAATCTGAACGTGATCAAACTATTCAAGAAAGAATTAGACAAGATTATGAATCATTGGAAAACTTCATTTCAATGTTAGCAGCTACACAAGCTAGAATTTACGATTTCCAATTACATATTATGATTACTGCAGATAATGCAGAAGAATTGGAATTAAAGAAAATGCAAGTTCGTAGTTATGTAGATGCACTTGGTATGAGAGCTATTCCATTGATGTTTGAACAAGAAAAAGTATTAAAATCTATTATTCCAATTTTCCCTAAACAAGATATTGAAAGTAGAATTGGTACACCGATTCCATCAATTACAATTGCTGCGATGTATCCATTTATTTTTGATAGTGTTAAGGATGTAGGAGATTCTACTTTATTAGGTGTAGACTTCTCTGGTGGTGTTATCTTATTTAATCAATTCTTATATAAGATTAAGAAGGAACATAATAGAAATAATGCTAATATGATTATTTTAGGTACTTCTGGTAGTGGTAAATCAACTACTGCTAAGTTGTTAATTAGAAGTCATATAAGAAATGGCTATAAAGTTGTATGTATCGACCCTGAAGGTGAACTTGAAGAGATGTGCCGCAACGTTGGTGGAGATTTCTTAGATTTAGGTAAGGGTGGAGAATTAGGTATGATCAATCCGTTGGAAATTGTATCTGATGCTGATGATGATGAAATTGCAGCTGGACTTGCTCATACAGTTCTTACTAGAGCATTACAAACTTTAAGAGCATTTATGAAATACCTAACGCCAAGTATTGAAGATGATGTTATGGAAATGTTTAGTGACGTTGTTCAAGATACTTATAAGAGATTTAGAATTGATGAAAATACTGATTTTAACTCATTAACTTCTGAAGATTATCCAACATTTGATGATGTTTATGCTACTATTAAGGGTAGATTATTATCAATGCCAGATAAAACTCGTGAAAGAGATGTAATGGAAAGACTTGAATTAAGAGTTAGACCATTAACTAAAGAGTTAAGATATTACTTTACTGGACATACTACACTACAAATTGATAGTGATATTATCGTATTTAATATTAGAGAATTAATGAATAGTGGCGATAATGTTCGTAATGCATTATTCTTCAATATTTTGAAGTTTGCATGGGGCTTATGTCTAGATAAAGATACAACTACTGTATTGTCTGTAGATGAAGCACACGTTCTTTTATCTACAAGAAATGAATTAGGAGCAGAATTCTTAGCTAATATTCAAAGACGTGCTCGTAAGTACAATACAGGAACAATTATTATTACTCAACAACCTACAGATTTCGCTGCACCAAATGTTATTACACATGGTAAAGCAATCTTCGATAATGCTTCATATTATTTAGTTATGAATTTAAAGAAACAAGCTACTGAAGATTTAGGATTGTTAATTGATTTAAATGATAGCGAAATGGATAGTATTAAGTATTATAACCAAGGTGATGCCTTATTCATCTGTGGTTCTAGACGTATGAGAGTTCGAGTAATTTGTACTCAAGAAGAACTAGATTCGTTTGGATCTGGTGGAGGACTATAGGAGTAAATAAAAAGCCGAAATCGGCTTTTTTATTTTGCCCTTATATGATATACTTTTATAGAGTGGTGAAGTCTTATGGCAAACGATGATAGAGTAAAAGTTGAACCTACAAGAGTTGAAATAGACAATGAAGGTTTAGCTGAAGATTTAAAATCTGTAATGCCTGAACCATATGCTGAAAGAGAGTTTGAGTTAGAAGGGGATGAATCATCTCCAGTTAGAAGAAAACCAGAAGTCTCTTCTGAAGCAGTAGGTTCAAATGGCTATGACTATGAGCGTAGTTATGGTCGTAGTTATACAAGTGATGATGACTATTATCGTAGCTATGATGACGATAATTATCGAAGAGGAACAACTATGAGTAGAGGTACAGTTGAAGTACCTACTACAGGTCCTCGTGGAGAAGGCCTTGACAAGGAAAAAGGAGAAGGAAAACCATCTGGTGCCGGTGCAACAGGAGCAGTTTCAGTTCCAACTAGTGAACCAGCACCAAAACAAAAACCTCAAGTTGGAGGTGAAAGTCCTAAAACAGGTGACAAAAAAGCACCTAAAACAACTATGGGTGGCGAAAAAGGTCCTGGTCAAAAGCAACCATTAGATGAAAATGGTGAACCACGTGAAATGACTGAAGGCGAGAAGAGAAAAGCCGAGAGAAAACGTCAAGATGAAAATAATGCAAATACAATAAAAAATGCTGCTGATGTTGCAATAGCATCTAAGAATCCTTATGCAATGGCAGCAGGAGGAATAGTTAAAGCTGCTGATAAAGCTAGTGGTGGTAAATCAACTGAATTGTTAGGTAAAGCAATGACTACTGCCAATAGAGTTTCACCAGGTGGTAGAAGAATTCAAAAAGCTTCAAATTATTTGGCTGAAAGTGGAGCGGGCGATAAAATTGGTACTGCGGCATCAATGAAGAATGGTGATGCCTCTAAAGCAGGTGAAAAAGCTGCAGATACAGCCGATAAAGCTAAGAAAGCTAAGGATGCTGGCGATAAAGCTAAACAAGCAGGAGATAAAGCAAAAGCAGGTAGTAAAACTAAGGGAAAGCTATCTGGTAAAACAAATACTTCTGCTAATGATACTTCAGGACCAGTAGACAATCAACACGAAGGTACTGCAATAATGGATCGTATGGGAAGAGCTGTTATGCATTTCTTCTTAAGACATCCTTTTGCACTAATCGTTGTTATTTTATTAATTGTATTTTTAATATTAATGTTATCTGATTCTGAAAGTGATGGTAGTGGTGGTCATCGTTATTGCTCATATCAAGTTAGTGGTGTTACATCAACTGGTACAGTTAAATTAGATAATGTTCAAGTAGAGTTAATTAATTGTGATGGAACAGCTAGTAATTATACTGTTTTAGAAACCGTAGATTTTGAGAAATATGTTTTAGGAGTAGCATTAGCTGAAATAGGTGAAAGTTCTCCAGATGAGGGTATTAAAGCCCAAATAATAGCAGCTAGAAATTTTGCTTTAACTAGAAATAGTGGTATGTGTCCAAGTAATCCTGATAACTGTTTCTATGGATATAATGTTGAAACAGGTAAGATTCGTATGAGAGCTTGTGAAGCAGATCAAGTGTATTGGGATTATACAAAAGATATCTATAGACAAGATCGTGGATCAATATCATTGTATTCACCAGAAATAAATAGTGGAACAGTATGGAAACATGCTTTGAGTGCAGAGAGACAATCACAAGTTTTAGCTTTAGCTGAATCTGTTAAAGGAAAAGTATTATTAGATGAGAGTGGCAATGTAATGCCAACTTCATATAAATCAACTGATCAAGTATCAATGTTAGAAGATGCTAGAGCGGGTAAGTCATATGAAGAGATTCTTGAACATAAATATGGATCAAGTAAATTCTCATCCGCTACTTGTAGTAATTACGGTAATATCGATTATGGTAATTATCAATTATCTTCTGAAGGCGATGTTATTTTAAATGAAAGATTAGATAAATTCCTAGAAAGTAAAGGAACTAGTCTTCAAGAGTTTAATAGTTTAATTGAATCTAATGTTAAGAAAAATGGTTATGGTACAAGAGCTGGTGTTGTAACAGCAGCAGTTACTTTAATAGCTGAATTAGGAAATAATTATGATACAAAAGTACCTTATTTCTTAAGTGGAGGACATCACGATGGTGTTAGACAAGGAGCATTAGGTTATTGGGGTAGCGGTTATGAAGATGATGGTAGAAGATGTTATTATACAGGTTATGGTAATGTTTATACTGTGTGTGGTTTAGATTGTTCAGGATTTGTTCCTTGGGCAATTAAGAATGGTGGATTCCAAATGGGAGTTCGTTTAGCGGGAGATTTCCAAAGCTTAGATGGAGCAAGAAGAGTTTCTTTGAGTTCTAGTAGTGCTGTATTAGAACCAGGTGACTTACTTGAAAGTGGAGGACATATTGTCTTGGTAGTAGGTGTTGATGAAAGTAGTAATCAGTATATTTGTGCTGAAGCTGCTGGAAAATCTTCTGGAGTATTATTTACGAGACGTCCATTTACCGGTGGTTCAGGCTATTGGGGTGTTAAAATGGATGGATATTATGATAAATATTCATTAGCAGGGAAGTGATTAATATGAAAAAGAGATTATTTTTCTTAGTGTTATTGGCTTTCTTATTATGTGGATGTTCAGCGAATGTTAATATTACAATTGATGGAGATACAGTTAAGGAGCGAATTTCTATTAATGAAGCTCCTTACATGGACTTCTCCATGAATGATATAGCTCAACAGTATAGAAAGTATATCCCTGCCGTTTATGATGGACCAATTGTTGATACAATGCCTGATAAAGCATATGATGGGGTTGAGTATTATCGTCAATCTGGGACTGAAGTAAATGGTTCATATAATGCTTATTATCAATATGATTTTAAGTTTAATAAGTATAAAAATGCTAGAAGTATACAATCAGCATTTAGATCTTCGCAAGTTCAATATGATCCATATGAGAAGCAAATGTTAATAACAACAGATGCTAGTGGGATGACGTTGTTTAAAGATAATGCTCAATTATCACAAGTTAAGATTAATATAACGACAACGTATAATGTTATGGAGCATAATGCTGATTCTGTTAATGGTAATACATATACATGGGTATTTAATAAAAATACTAAAAAAGGTGTATATATGTTAATGGAAGATAGAGAAGGAAAAAGTGTTGGCGGCGTAGAAAATAAGACTGATGATAAAAAAGATGAACCGACTATAGAAGATAAAGAAACTGATAAGAAAGATAATTCTTCTAATAAAGGTTCTAGTAATAGTAAAACAAAAGAAGAAGATAAGACACCTTTACAAAAAGGTTATGAAAAAGTTAAAGAGAAGGGTGAGAAACATCCTTATCTGTTAATTATTATTTGTGTTGGTTTATTTATTTTGTTTATTCTATTAACATTTAGGATTAAAAAAGACTAGGTAAAATAAAAGAAATACTTCTTTTATTTTTACTATGTTCTGTAGTATAATATTAGTAGATTTGGGGTGATTAGTACATGAAATTCCGTATATCTGGCAAAGATTTATTTATGTTTGGAATCTTTGGTATTTTCTTATTGTATTTATGTGCTATTTTAACATCTAATGTTAGTTCATTTGGAACTACAGGTACGTTCTCTGGATTGAACCCAATTCCTGGACTTACTCAATATTTAGGTGCCACAATTGTATTGTTTATTATTTTAATAGTTTTAATATTTACAAGTGTTTCTTCTTATGTATTTGAAAGAAAGAAAGGCTTGGGGTTTGAAGTTAGTGAAAAGAATGAAAAAGGTTATTCTAGATGGTCTAAAGATAGTGAGATTAAAAATGACAAAGATGTTGTAATGATTAATCCGTTAGATCAAGAAACTAAGGCCGCTGGTATTCCTTTAGTAAATGATGGAAAACATTTATGGGTAGATAATGGTGAATATCATAACCTAGTAATAGGTTCTACTGGTTCAGGTAAATCACAAACTGTCGTTGAACCGATGGTAGAATTATTAATTAAAAAAGGCGAGAGTATGATTATCACCGACCCTAAAGGTGAATTACATAGAGCTGCAGCAGATTATTTGAAACAACGTGGCTATAATGTAGTAGTATTAAACTTCCGTGAACCTCAAAGAGGAAATGCATGGAATCCATTAACTTTACCTTATCAATACTATAAAGATGGTAATTTTGATAAAGCTACTGAATTATTGGATGACGTTGCTATTAATATTTTGTATGATCCAAATAATAAGAGTGGCGATCCTTTCTGGGAAAAATCAGCAGCTGACTACTTCTCTGGTTTAGCTTTAGGGTTATTTGAAGATGCTGATCCAGCTGAAATAAACTTAAACTCAATTAACTATATGTCTACTGTTGGTGAAGACAAGATGGGAGCTAATACATATATTAAAGAATACTTCACACTAAAGGGTGAATCTTCTAATGCTTATGTATTTGCTTCAAATACAATTAATGCTCCTTCAGAAACAAAAGGTGGTATTTTATCTGTATTTAGACAAAAGATAAGAATCTTTGCTTCACGTGATAATTTATCAGAAATGCTTGCATATAGTGATTTTGATATGCGTGATATTGGTAAAGAAAAAACAGCAGTATTCATTGTAATACATGATGAAAAAACAACATATCATAGTTTAGCAACTATTTTCATTAAACAATGTTATGAAACATTAATTGATGTAGCTCAAGAGAATGGTGGTAAATTACCATTTAGAACAAACTTTATATTAGATGAGTTTGCGAATATGCCACCATTAAAAGATGTTACAACAATGGTTACAGCTGCACGTTCTCGTGCGATTAGATTTACATTTATTATTCAAAACTTTGCTCAATTAAAGAGTGTTTATGGTAATGAAGATGCTGAGACAATTAAAGGTAACTGTGGTAACTTAGTATATTTGATTAGTACAGAGTTAGCAGCGCTAGAAGAAATTAGTAAAATGTGTGGTGAAGAAAAATCTAAATCAGATGATAAAACTGCTTCAACACCATTAGTTACAGTTACAGATTTACAAAAACTAAAATTATTCCAAGCTATTATTATAAGATGGCGTTTATCTCCATATAAAGTTACATATACACCTAACTTTAAAATGGATTGGGGTCATCCGAAAATAGAAGCAGAATATCCACATCGTGATAAAAAAGATATCGCCTTATTCGATGTAAAAGAATTTACTAAGAAGAAAAAAGGTGAAAAGATTAAGAATTCTTTAAATGATGGTGGAGCTCCTGGAGGTGGAGGTAATCCATTTGCACCTGGAGGTAGCGACCTTATGGGTGGAGGATTTGGTTCATCTAATCCATTTATGTCTGGCCCACGTGAACCTAGTGATTCAGGTTTGTTTGGTGGAGGCCTAGGTGGTGGAGGTCTTGGTGGAGGTATCGATCTTGATGCAATGATGAAAGATATCGATAGAAAAATTGCTGAGTTAGATGCCGAAGAAGAAAGACAAAAACAAGAACAAAAGAAGATTAAGGAAGAAAGCAAGGATATTGATCTTCCTAAGGTTGATGAAACAGATAAATTAAAAGACGAAATCGATGATTTAAAAGCTGACATGAGAGATTTTAAAGATGATGTTAAGGATGACATTAAAGAAGCTAAATTAAGTGCTCATGATAGTTTTGATAGTCTAAAAGAAGATTTCGATGATGTTAAGAAAGATGTTGAAAAACCAGGTGTTGGTGGAGTAAGTATTCTAAGTGGTCGTTTAGATGATTATGAATATGAAAAACCAAAACCAAAAGAAGTAATTGTTCATGATGTTGGTAAACCAACATCAGTTGAGAAGAATGTTACAGTTAACAATTATAATATTTATAATACACCAGCAGATGATGTTGATGTTCATGTTAATGTAAATAAGGAAAGACCAAATATTGCAATTGCAACTAGTATTCCAGCTGATGAAGAGTTTGATTTTGATGCACCATTACCAAAAGTTGAGAGTGCAACAATTGTTAAACCAAATATTGCAAGTGGAACAGTTACAAAAACTGATGATAATCATGAGTTTAACATTTATAATTCTGTTCCTAATGTAATAGATAATGTTAAACAAGATATTAAAGAAGTTAAAGAAGATACTGTAAAAACAGTAGAAAAGATAGATAATACTATTGATAAAGTATCAACAAAGACAGAAGAGTTCAATGTATTTAATAAACCTGTTGAAAAGATTACTTATTCAACTAAGGAAGTACCAAAGAAGGTAGAAGTTAAAGTAGAACCAAAAGAAGATATAAATGTTAATGTTGATCCAGAAAAAATAGTTGTTAGTAAGAATAAAATTACTGACGATGAATTCTTTGATGATTTCTTTGGAGATGACTAATTAGTCATCTCTTTTACTTTACATAAATAAAATAGGGGCTTATTGCTTTATTATAAGGGCTATTTTATAATATAATTGTGATGTATATGATAGAATGGCTAAGGGGATTTGATCAATTATTGAATGATTATTTAATGAACTTAGGGATGCTTGCGCCAATAATTAGTTCAGTTTTAATCGTGTTAGAAGGTACCTTAGCTTTTTTACCTTTATTTGTATTTATTACTATTAATATTTTAACTTTAGGGCCAGTTTTAGGAGTCCTTTCTTCTTGGGTGTTAACAATTCTTGGAAGTTTAATATGCTTTTTATTATTTAGAAAAGGTTTTGCTAAGTTATTTTCTAAGAAGTTTAAAAAACAAGGAAATAAGTTTACTAGAACTATAAAAAAGTTAAAGTTTAGTCAGATTGTTTTATTTATTGCAATTCCATTTATGCCTTCATTTTTTGTTAATATGGGTGCTGGAGTAGCAAGAATACCTATAAAAAAATACTTTTATGCATTAATAATCGGTAAATTATTCGTAGTATTGTTCTGGGGTTATGTTGGAAGTAATATTTTAGAATGTTTAACTAACCCAGTAGCATTTATTAAAATAGCAGTAATGATTGCTTCTGCTTATTTAATAGCTACATTTGTTAATAAGAAGTTTAATCTTGATGGGAGGTTTTAGGGATGACTAGTTATATAATTATTGGTTTATTGGTTGTTTTAATAATATTAAGTATTATTAATTTATTTAAAAAAGATGATGATAAAGAAATAGTTGAAAGATTATTTAATTTAGAAAAGAATCTTAATAATGATTTAGCTGATTTTAAATTTGATATTAATAAGTTTTTATCTGAAGATTTTAATAAATTAAATGAAAATGTTGAAAACAAATTATTATTAATAAATGAAAAAGTTAATGAAAGAATAGATCAAAACTTTGAAAAAACGAATAAAACATTTAATAATATCTTAGAGAGATTAACAAAAATAGATGAAGCACAAAAGAAGATAGATAGCTTATCAACAGAGATAGTTGATTTACAAAGTGTTTTAACTGATAAAAAGACGAGGGGAATCTTTGGAGAAGTTAATTTAAACTATATTTTATCATCTGTCTTTGGAGAGAATAATTTAAATATTTATGATGTTCAACATAAGATGAGCAATGGTTTTATTGCTGATTCTATTTTGTATGCTCCAGAGCCATTAGGAACTATTTGTATTGATAGTAAATTTCCTTTAGAGAATTATCAGAAGATGACTGACAAAAAGTTATCTAATAGTGAAAGAGAAACAGCATTAAAACTATTTAAAGTAGATGTAAAAAAACATATTGATGCGATTGCTGATAAATATATTATTCCTGGCGAAACAGCTGATGAAGCAATTATGTTTTTACCAGCAGAAGCAATATTTGCCGAAATTAATGCTTATCATCCTGATTTATTAAAGTATTCTTTTGAAAGAAGAGTATGGATTACGAGTCCAACGACATTAATGAGTACACTAACAATTATTCAAATGATTTTGAAGAATGTTGAAAGAGATAAATATGCTAAAGTAATACATGATGAATTAAATAAATTAAGTAAAGAATTTGAAAAATATCGTTTAAGATGGGATAAGTTATCAAGAAGTATTGATACTGTTACTAAAGATATTAAAGATATAAACATTACAACAGAAAAGATAACAAAGAGATTCGATTCAATTAATAGTGTAGATGTTGGTAAGTTAAATAATAAGTATATAGAAGATGAAGAAGAACAAGAATAATTTGTTCTTTTTTTTTGCAATAAAAAAGATAGATTAATAATCTATCTTCATTGCTTTTTTTACTTTTTCGATAACTACTTCGGCTTTCTTTTTAGCAGCTTTAGTACCATCATCAAGAATTTGTTTTAATAATTCTGGATTTTCTTCATATTGTTTTCTTCTTGCTTGAATTTCACCAAGGAATTCGTTCATTTTAGCAATAAGTTCTTTTTTACATTGAACACAGCCACGAGCACCTTTTTTACATTCAGCACAAATGTTTTCGCAAGCAGGTTTATCATTAACTAGTTTATGATAGTAGTAAACCATACATACATCTGGGTTTGCTGGATCATCTTTTTTAATCTTGTTTGGATCAGTTACAGCAGCCATTATTTTTTTAGATACTGTTTCTTCATCATCAACTAGGAAGATTGCATTTCCAAGTGATTTACCCATTTTTTCATTACCATCTAAACCTTTGATACGTTTAGTTTCGGTAAATGATCCTTCTGGTTCTTTTAAAGTTTCACCATAAATTGAATTGAATTTACGGACTATTTCACGACATTGTTCTAGTAAAGGATTTTGATCTTCACCAACAGGAACTAAATCGCCATCAAAAGCAGTTATATCAGCAGCTTGAGATACTGGATATCCTAAAAAGCCATAAGTAATTGATTCTCCATCGTTACCAAATAGTTCTTTCTTTTGAGCTATTTCGGTTTTTACAGTAGGGTTTCTTTGTAATCTAGCAACAGTTACTAGATTAGAATAGAATACTGTTAACTCAGCTATTTCTGGTATTTTTGATTGAATAAAGATATTTACTTTTTTAGGATCGATTCCTGTTGCAAGTAAATCCATTGCTATTTCATATACATTGTTTCTAACTTTTTCAGGATTATTGAAATTGTCTGTTAATCCTTGTACATCAGCTATTTCTAAGTAAAAATCGTAGTCATCTTGTAGGCGAAGCCAATTTTGACAAGCTCCAAAGTAATGACCTAAATGTAAATTTCCGGTTGGTCTGATGCCGGTTAAAATTGTCTTCATCATAATTTTCACTCCTCTTCAAAAGTATTTTATCATTATCTCTATTAAAAATAAAGGTAATTTGTTATAATTTAGCATGGGAGATGTAACATGACATATTCAGGAGTGGATGCATTTAAAAACTTTGTTTTACAACATCGTAGAGCTGTTGTTTTTTCAATATGTCTTGTTTTTTGTGTAACTTTATTGTTCGTATTCAGTGATAGTTATTCTAAAAGATATGATAATAATGACTTCAGTGAATTACAGGCATTTCTATTAGAGATTAAAGAAAGAGATAAATCTATTCATAACAATTTAAATCTTAAAGAAGTAAAGAGAGAAACAAAAGGAATTGATGTTTCTTCATGGCAAAAGGATATTGATTGGGAAAAAGTGAAGAAAAGTAATATAGATTTTGTTATGATTAGATGTGGTTTTAGAAATCTAACTATTGATAGTATTCAGGAAGATTCCAAGTTTAAATATAATATTAGTGAAGCTAATAGATTAGGTATTCCAGTAGGCGTTTATTTTTATTCAACAGCTAGAAATGAAAGAGAAGTTATGGAAGAAGCTACTTTTGTTTTAAATTTAATAAAGGATTACGATATCATGTATCCTGTAGCTTATGATTTTGAGTTATATAACCAAAAGAGAATGAAAGATGTTAGTGCTTCTAGAATTAATGATAATGCTGTTAAATTTTTAGATTATATGGATGCACATGGATATAAAGGAATGCTTTATAGTAATTTATCTTATTTAGATCGTGTTTGGGATTTAGAAAATTTTGATAATTATAAATTATGGTTAGCTCAATATGATGGTACTGTAAGTGTAGAATATGATATGTTACAACATACTGATAAAGGTACGATAGATGGAATCGGAACTAAAGTAGATATGAATAAAGCGACTTTCGCGTTTGAGTTGGAAGAATAGTATATTGTTTGTTATAATAATGTTGGAAGTGATAAGATGAGTAAAAAGAATAAAATAGATGACTTAGAAGATATCAATTTAGATGAAATAGATGTTCCAATAGAAAACATTATTGAAACAGAATTATCAGAAATAAAATGTCCTAAATGTGGAGCTACTAATATAGAAGTAGCTAAGAAATGTCACAAATGTGGTCATCCTTTTAGGGAGACAAAAAGTTGCCCTAAATGTGCAAAGAGAAATGATATTGATGCTAAACGTTGTGTTAGTTGTGGATTTAATTTTGCTAAAAAAGGATTGCCAATGTTGGTTAATTTGATTCTTTCGTTGATTCTAATGGGAGTTCTATTCTTATGTCTACATTTAGATAAAATTGGTGTAGTAAAAAGAGTGGGTCTTGGTTTTAAAATAATAGCAGGTTTATTAGTTGCTGGTGGTTTATATGCTACATTTACTTATGGAAAGAAAGATATTTTAAAACTAGATGCAGAAGAGCAAATGAATAAGGATAATATTGCATTAAAACGAATGAAAGCGATTGCAACTATTGCTGTTATAATAGGTTGTTTGTTCTTGGGAGCATTTATTATTTTTAAGTTTGTTTTAAATAAATAAAAGAGAAATATTTCTCTTTTTTTATATTTTTTAGTATAATTAGCGAGTAGGTGATTTATATGGAACGTTTACAAAAAGTTATTGCTAATAGTGGGTATTGTTCTAGAAGAAAAGCAGAAGAGTTAATAAGTAAAGGCAAAGTATTTGTTAATGGTGAAAAAATTACAGAATTAGGTTCTAAAGTAGATGAAAAGGATAATATAGTTGTTGAAGGTGTAGAACTTAATAACAAACCTAAAAAAGAATACTATTTGTTATATAAACCTCGTGGATATATTTGCAGTGCTAAAGATGAAAAGGGTAGAAAAGTAGTTACAGAGTTAATTAATACTACTGAAAGAATATATCCTGTAGGAAGATTGGATTATGATACAACTGGTGTTTTATTATTAACAAATGATGGTGATCTAACAAATATTTTAACTCATCCATCAAATGAAGTAGAAAAACAATATTTAGCAATTGTTGAGGGAGTTATTACGACAGATGAAATTTATCAATTGATAAACGGTGTGGAAATAGATGGTATAAAAGTTGTTCCTAAAAGAGTAAAGATAAAGAAAAAAGATGAAACTAAACAAAGAACAAAGATCGAAATAACGATTGTTGAAGGTAGAAATCATATAGTTAAGAAAATTTTTGAAAAGATTGGACATCCAGTTAATAAACTACATCGTGAAAGAGAAGGTATTTTAACCGTTACTGGTATGCAATCGGGCGATTATAGATTATTATCTAATGATGAAGTTAGAAAATTATATGCATTAAAAAAGTAAGAGTTGAACTCTTACTTTTTTATTCAGCGTTTTCTCCGTTTTCTGCTGCATCGACTTCGATTGCACCAACAGGACAAGCATTAGCAGCTTCTACTGCTGCTTCTGATTGATTAGCACCATCGATTACTTTGCTTAATCCGTTTTCGTCAAATTCGAATGTTTCAGGAGCCATTGCTACGCAAGCACCACATCCGATGCAAGTGTCACTTTTAACTTTTACCATAATATCTCCTCCTAATAAAATCATAGCAACTATAGTGTAAAAAAGCAAATAAAATATTTTAAATTGGACATTAGTTATGATATCATTATTATAGATTAGGAAGTGTTGTTTATGGAAAGTAGACAATCTAGAATGGATAAGTATTTTGAATTAGAAGATGCTAATAAAAATGCTACCGTTGAATCTGATACACCAGTAAAATCTTCAAGATTACAGAAAAATCAGGAACTATACAAACAAGTTAGTTCATTAGATATCGAAGGCTTTGATATGAATAGTAATTCAAAGGTTTTAGATAGTAATGTTTCTGATATCGATTTGGATGATGTTAAAGAACGTTTAGAGGAACAATATCATGAAAATCCTCGTAATAAAGTACTTGGTGATACTGATGAAATAAATCTTCCTAAGATTAATTTAGATGAAACTAGAGAATATGATATAAATGCTATATTAGAAAAAGCAAAAGCTGAAAAAGAAATTAATTATGAAGAAGATAGACATCGTAAGGTAAATGATGTCTTGAAAGATATTGAAGAATATACTAAGAGAGCAAAGAAATCACCTGAAGAAGATGCAAGTATGGCTGGGGTTTCTAGTGAAGAAGAATTACAAACTTTAATAGATACAATTAATGCAAAAGAGTTAATTGACGAAGAAGAAAACCTAGAAGTAACTGGAGATATGGATCCTCTGGATTTATTAAGTGACTTAAAAGGTGATGATGATAATACTAAGGTATTAGGTCAATTAACTGAAGATTTAGCTTTAGCTGAAGAGTTAGGATTGACTGAGGAAGTAACAGAAGAATTATCACCTGAAGATTTAGAGGCATTATCTGAATTGGGCGATGAAGATACTGAAGAAATAATTATCGAAGAAGTTGAAGAAGAAACAGAAGAACAACCTATTGTAGAAGAAACAACTGAAGATCAACCTGTTGTAGAAGAATCAACAGAAGAAATTCCTGAAGTTACTGAAGAACAGCCAATAATAGAAGAAAAATCTAAAAAGAAAGAAAAAAAGGAAAAGAAAAAGAAGAAAAAAGACTTAGATTTAACTAATTCATTTATTGGAAAAACAACTCAATTTAGCCAAGAAGATTTTGATGATTTTGATGATTTAAAAGAAGATATGAAAGTTACTAAAGTAATAATTAAAATATTGGTTATTATAATTGTTTTAGTGTTCATAGCTGGATTGATTGTTCTTGCTAATAGCAAATTTAATTGGGGACTATTTTAAATAGTTCTTTTTTTATGCTTTTTGTGGTAATATTTATATATGGTAGGTGATTTTATGGATATGACTGGTGTTTATATAAATGAAGCTATTGAAAATGCTTTTGCTAGTTATTTAAATTCAAAAGATCATAAGGGAACTTTAGAGTATAATACTTTTTTATGTACAATAGTTAGACTATTGTTATTGATATTTGGAGAAGAAATCATCTTAGATTATCAAACAAGAAATCCAGCTACTCTAATATATACCATGAATAAATATGGAACAGTAATCGAAGATGCTAATAATTTTACTGTTATAGTTGATAAGTTTTATCAAATGGAAAAAAAGCAAAAGGATAAAGCTATTAGAAAGAAAAATAAGTATTTTAATGCTATTCAAAAATTCTTAATTGATATGTTTATTAATAGAGGAAAACAACAACCTTTAAAGAAAAAAGAAATTAAAGAATTTTATAATTTGTTGTTTACTGCTAATAGTAAGAGTTTTTATAGAAAAAGTACAGCATTAGTACTAGCATTAGATCCATATGAAATAGATGAATACTATAAAAAACAAATTTTGGGGGAAATGAAATGAAAAAAATAGAGATAAATGGTAACAATTATGAAGTAATTGAAGATTATCGTGAAGCAATAGATCTAGAGGTCTTAAAAGAAAAGTTAACCGACTTCTTTGATGAGTATGACTATATCGTTGGAGATTGGGCATATGGTAAGTTAAGACTTAAAGGTTTTTATGATTCTAAAAACAAAAAATGCAAGAAATTTAATGATATTGCTGATGTTAAGGAATATATTGAAAATAGTTGTGCTTATGGCTGCAAGTGGTTCGAAATTAAGAAAATAAAAGATTGAAAACACATATAACTTTTGTTATAATTAAATGTAGAATAGAGAGGGATTGCAATGCCAGAAAAGATTTCTATTGTTAAGGAATCTGGCGAGACAGTAAGTTCTAATATTGTTTCGGTTTTTACTATTCCTGATACTGAGAAAAAATACATTATTACAACTGAAAATGCTGTGGATCCTCATGGACTCACTGTTTTGCATGTAAGTGAAATCGTTGATGGCTCTTTAAAAAAGATTGCAACAGATGAAGAATGGTCTTCTATTAAAACAATCATGAGAGCAATAATTTCTGGTAATGTAGGTTCCTACAAGTATTTACCAGCTATAGAAGCAATTAAAGCTGAAGGACAGTATTCAAGAGATATTTCTGTATCTGCTTCAGCATCAAAACAAATGATAGATAATTATAATGCTGCTGATACATCAGCAGTAGAAGAAGAAGAGACTGCAACAAGCGATGGTTCAATATTCCCAGAAGGAGGAAGTGCTCCTGATGAGGATAATGAAGTAATGCCTGGTATTTCTGAGGTTTCAGAAGATGCACCTGCAGAAGAACATGCAGAAGCACCAACAGCTGAAGAGGCGCCTGCACTTGATGAAGCGCCAGCTGCACCAGTAGAGGCTCCTGCTTTGGATGATACTCCAGCAGCAGAAGAACCTACACCTGAAGCACCTGCGGAGACATCTGCAGAAGAACCTGCACCTGCAGAACCTTCATTAGATGAAGCGATTCCAGATGAACCTGCTCCGGCAGAAGAACCAGCAGAGGAACCACAACCAGAAATGGTTACTGAAGATCCATCAGCATTAACTGATGATGTTCAAGTTCCTGCTATTCCAGCTGCACCGGCACCAGCAGAAGCTGCACCGGCACCTGAAGCTGCTTCAGTTCCAGCAGCAGAACCAGCACCAGTTCCTGAACCTGTTGTAGTACCTGCAAGTGATGCACCTGCACCAGTGGAAGAAGCTCCTGCAGTTTCAGTAGCTCCAGAGATTACTCCTGCCGCAACACAAGAAATCGCAACAACAGCAACAGTAGCACAACCTGGTCCTGTAGTAGTTCCTGCACAACCGGAAGTACAAGTTTTACAACCTGCACAACCTGTTCCAACTGCACAAATTGCTCAAGGTGTTCCAGAAGTTAGTGTTCCACCTGTTCAATTAGATCCTAATGCAGTAGGTAGTTTTAAACCAGATGCTACATTAGATGAAGTTGTTAAAGGTGCACAAGATATGTTTATGGAAGGTGTTAAAAACCTTGTTCAAACAATTCAAGAAAAAGTATATAGAGATTTATATATAAAAGAAGCTGAAATGAAAAAGAGAGAAGCACTTGTTGCTCAAAAAGAACAAATGCTTAATACTCAATTTGCTACGATGATGAGCAATATTACTGCAAACTTCAATGGAGTAAATATGGATCCAGCTTCAGTTAATGCGAATCCAGTAGATCCTCAACAATAGTTGAGGGTTTTTTATTGCATAAAAAAAGTAACTAAATAGTTACATTTATTACTCCTTCAATTTCAGGGATATCAGCTTTTAAGGTTTCGTATAAACCATTTTTTATTGTGTCATCAGAAAACAAACAAGCTTGACAGGCACCTGTTAGTCTTACATATACAATATGGTCTTTATAATCAACATATTCTACATCGCCGCCATCCATGTATAGGTAAGGGCGGATAGTATCTAGTAATTCTTTAATTTTCTCAACAGTTTTATTTGTTTCATTTGACATTTCAATCACCTTAACAAATTATATCTTATATTTTATTTTGTGTAAATAATTAGTTGTGGTATAATCAATACGAGGTGGAAAAATGCCAAAGTATAATGTTGGAGATGTCGTAAAAGGCAAAGTTACTGGTATCGAAGACTATGGTTTTTTTCTTTTATTGGATGATGGATACACTGGATTGGTCCATATTTCTGAAATGTCAGAAAAGTTTGTAAAAAACATTTTCGATTATGTTCAATTGGGAGAACACATTAATGCTGAAATAATTGAACTTGATGAGAAGAATAAAAAAGTTAAACTGTCTATTAAGAATATTGATTATCGAATTGAAGACAAGAAGGAATTAGAAGATCAAAATGGATTTTCACCTTTAAGAGAAAAACTACCAGAGTGGGTAGCAGAATATGAAGAAAAAGTATCTAGCGAAAGCTAGTTATTTTTTTGCAAAAAAAGAACAAGGAATAAACCTTGTTATTTTTTAATGGTGCCCAAGGCCGGACTTGAACCGGCACGAGGGTTAAATCTCGCAGGATTTTAAGTCCTGTGCGTCTACCTATTCCGCCACTTGGGCAGGCACCGTCTTTTTCGCTTAAGACTTCTTGATTATAACGCAATTTCTCGTATTTCGCAACATTTTTTTAATATTTTTAGTAAAAGTAGGGGAATTGAAGATATTTCACGGAAATAAGGGGAATTTAACTGTTTTTTCATAATGTTTTAATTGACATACAGTTTTTTGTTATGTTATAATCAGTTTGTCGCTGGAGGAATACCCAAGTCTGGTTGAAGGGGCCGGTCTTGAAAACCGGAAGGTCGTGTAAGCGGCGCTGGGGTTCGAATCCCTATTCCTCCGCCATTTAATTATTTATCGCGGGATGGAGCAGTTTGGTAGCTCGCCGGGCTCATAACCCGGAGGTCGTTGGTTCAAATCCATCTCCCGCAACCATTTGTGGTCCGTTAGTCTAGAGGCCTATGACGTCTGCCTGTCACGCAGAAGATC
>JAEEGL013729851.1_pt1 | contig 77488 bp, 55 predicted proteins | sample 9134231 | NCBI WGS metagenome assembly JAEEGL01 (sample SAMN16246548, study PRJNA631951) | gut metagenome | biome: gut microbiome; feature: rumen; material: fiber-attached | host: Bos | place: Iran: Karaj | collected 2018-10 | reverse complement strand
GACGTTAAGCAGTTCCGTTGGCGCGAGGCGCTCTTTACACTCAGCGATACGTCTAAGGCGCTCAAAGAGTATAACCCGAACCTTGAAATCACCTGCTGCGTTCACGCAACGCTTAACAGTTACTACGTAACCGAGCTTCGCGGATACGATAACTGGGATATGGTGGCCGCCTGCCCGTATTTTGACGTTTTTTCAACCACTATTATAAACTGGTCGCTGCCCGAAAGCTTTTTTCGCGAGATAACAGAGCGAACGGTCGCTATGGCTAAAAAGTACGGCAAGCAGAGCGAGCGCTGGCTTATGGGCTACAACAAGCGCCCCGATGACTTTAAGCAGATAGACAAGATAGTCGATATGTATGAGGAATTAGGCGTTGACCGCCTTGCCACCTGGACCTACCGCGGCGGTTACGGCACATCGGTTGCGGCAAAAGACCCGATTGAGCTTTGGGATAACATAGGCAGAAATTACAAGCGCGTTTTGAAAGGAGAAAAGTAAATGAACGACTTTGGTTATTACAAATCAATCATTGAGAATTTAGAAAAGGTAAACGCAACGCAGGAAGAAAACATTAAGAAGGCCGGTTCGCTGATGGCTGACGCTATACAAAACGACCGACTCATAAGCGTTTACGGCGGAGGCGGACATACTACGCTTCCCGTAGGTGAGATGTTCTTCCGCGCGGGCGGGCTTTCCTGCATAAACCCCATTATGGAAACGGGGCTTTCGGTTTTTAACCAGGCGCTTAAATATTTAGAGCTTGAAAGAACGGTCAATTACGGCGCCGCCATTGTCAGATACTATGACCTTAAAAAAGACGATTTGCTTATCATCTTCCACAATATCGGCATTAACCCCGCAACTATAGACGCGGCTATGGAAGCCAAGAAAAACGGCGTGAAAATCATCGCGGTATCGAGCAGTTATTGGCAGACCGAAATGCCGGCGGATCATTTTATCCGCCACCCGAATAAAACAAACCTTTTTGATTACGCGGACGTTTGTATTGATGATTTCAATCCCGTGGGTGACGCGGTGGTAAACGTTCCCGGTCTTGAAACTCCTATTGCGCCCACTTCCAATATCGTGGATTTTTATATTGCGCATTTGCTGGAGATCGAGTGCATCAAGCAGTGCGTAGACCGCGGAATAACACCGCCGGTATGGTCGAGCGCCAACACACCGGGCGGAGACGAGAAAAACGCCGCCTATCTTGCAAAGTATAAACCGAGAGTAAAAATGCTTTAATAAAGGGAGTATAATACCTTGACTAACCTTTCATTTAACGACGGATTACGACGGGTTTTTGAGTTTTACGGAAAACCGTGCCCTGAAATTTCAATAAAAACCGGAGATATATTTGATATCGTGAAGAAAGACGGTAAGGACGTCCCCGTCTTTTATTACAGGTATTTCAATAAATTTATCGGTATGCACGATTTGGATTTGCTTGGGACGCCGTGCGCTTTGACGGTTACTTCGGTCGATACGGAAAATATTGAGAGAATTCTTTTCCGCGAGCTTTACGTTGCCGAGTATCTGCTTAAAGCAAAAATAGATCATATAACCGCTTACCGAAACGGAAACAGTGCTAACCTTATCGTGGGTTTTTTGAGTAAGGCGAAAGCGCATATGCAAATTCACAGCGCCGCCTGCGGTGAGCGGCAGTTTAAACACGAACTGTTTACGACCGACGGCTTTGTAAGCGATCGGGTAGTAGATACCGTTGTGGCGCAGCACGCGTTGAACGTTTATACGGAAAAGGGCTATGAACACTATACCGACGCCGATATTATGCTTTACGGTCTGTCAACTGTAGAGCAGGAACAAATCTACGCTATTTATGATATTTTTGAATGTGAAAATGCCGACGAGTTGATCGCGGAGGCCAAACGGCTTGGCAAAATCGTCCGTTTGACCTTGTCGAATAATCAAACGTATTATAGCGGGGAGGACTTTTGATATGAGTGAAAAGAAGAAACTGAAAGTCGCCCTTATGAATTGTTCCCACTCTCACGCAAGGGGATATTATTGGTTTATAGGCTCCGCGCTTTTTGACGTTGTTGCCTGCTCTGTACCGCCCGAATACAGAGACAGGGTGTTTATCGAGAACCTTAAAGGGCTTGATATGTTCGAGGATGACGAAGAAATGCTTGACGCTCACCCCGAAATAGAAGCCGTTGTTATGGCAAGCCCTAATTACCTTCACAAGAAAGAATTTGAGATGTGCTTTCGGCGCGGTATCGCCGTGCTTTCCATGAAAGTACCTACCCTTCAGCTTGACGAGTACAAAGAGATTTTAGCCCTGCAGGAAAAGTATAACGGAAAATGCTTTATAGAGCTTGAAATGCGAAGCTCCGCCGAGCTTTTGCGCCTTAAAGAATTGGTTCAAAGCGGTAAAATCGGCAAGGTTACTTCGTTTTGCGGCTGGAATCTTTCGCACAACCCCGTCTGGTGGCTCAAATGGCACGGCATTCCCGAAGAAATTTACGGCAAACGGGTGCCAATAGAGGAAAACAGCAGTATTTGCCGGGGCGGCGCGCTTACCGACCACCCGCATATTTTTGATGCTATTCAGTATGTTTTAGATGACGAAATAGAGGAAATTTATGCTGAAACGGCTCCCAATATGAGACCGACCGAAGTTGAGGATTTTGTTTTCCTGATCGGCAAAACTCAAAAAGGCACGGTGTTTTCCCTTGACCCCTCTTATTCAAGAACCGAAAACCCCGCCGACCTTATAGGACCCGGTTGGGAGCAGTATCCCAAAAGAGTCGAGGTCAATATATCCGTTTTCGGTGAAAAGGGATATATTATGGGCGACGTTTACGGCCATTGGATACACCATACCGGGAAGCCGAACCATAACTATACTTCCGTTCGTTGCAGCGGCAGATGCGATCCGAGGGTAAAAGTGTCCGAGGCGTTTTATGATTATGTGACAAAAGGTACAAAACCGCCTGTAACTCTCAGGGAACATTACAAAACCATGTGTATCATTGATGCCGCATACAGAAGCATATATGAAAAAAGACCCGTTAAGGTCAATTTTTCATTATAACCGTTGTTTTGCATTGCGGCTGACAGAGAACAAAAGGGCAGTGTACGGGGAAGGCTTAAGAGATTTGTTCCGGCTTTTGCGGCATTTTGTGCAAAATACTTTTTCGGTATTTCATAGGTGAAATCTTCATCGTTTTCTTAAAGACACGGCAAAAATCCGTGCAGGATTTGAATCCTGTTTTTTCTGATATTTCGGTTATGGAAATATCGGTTTCCAAAAGCAATTCACATGCCGCGCGGATGCGGATTGCTTTCAGATAGGTTTGAAATGTCATATCAGTTTCCTTTTTGAATAACCGACATACATACGACGGATCCAAAAAGAACAGATTTGATATTCTTCTTACTGATAATTCTTCACTGTAGTTATTGTTTACATAGTTGATTATTTTTGCGATTTTCGTTGAAGATTTGCTTCTTTCGTAGTATTCTTCATCATCTTTATTGCATCGGTACAATAGAATGAGCAATTGCCCCAAAAAGGATTCAAGCATTATTTTGTTTGAATCCTTCCTTTCATATTCCGTCACCAGTTCGGTAAAAATATTCTTTATTTGCATCGCGGCAATCCCGCGGGGCTTCATCATCTTTTCACTCAGACTCGTAAGCAGATCGGGCTGTAATTCAAGGAAAGGGAAAATATAATTTTCGGGAAGATTTATCAAATACCTTTTTCTTATTTTATCATTCAGCATTTGTGTGGAATGAATTGATTTCGGGGGTACGATTATTATTGTCCCCGGAGTCATTACGTAGGACCTGCCGGAAATAAAATATTTAACATCGTTTTCCACTAAATAATAAATTTCATAAGACAGATGAAAATGTGTATCTGCATCCGGTCGTTTCCAGTAATTATCTTCGCTATAATCCACGTAAAAATCGAAATCCCATAGTACGGATTCTGCCATATATGTCACCTCGCTGTCTTTCGATTAATTATACACGGTTTTGTGCGGCTTTTCAATGTTTTTTTTGACAAATATCGGACAAATACGGATAAAACGGCACTTGCAAAGTAAACCGTCAGGACGACTACATTGTGCTAAATTACTAATTATGTCAGCAACGCAAGGGACTTTTAATGCAAATGTCACGAAATTGAAAAAGTCAATAATGGTATATATTTTGAATTTTTGGCAATTTGTTGAACTTGAATCAAATAACGCAAATTGATACAATAGAATCGGTAACTTTTGTACGAGTTCTACTCAATAATTTTTTTAATCTATACGGCGTTGAAAAATTGTGTATGTCTGGGGTGAAAACAACTTTGAAATTATCATTGAGCAAGCGGCAAAGAAATAAGATAATTTCCGATCTTTTCAGGTACATAATTCTGATAGCTTTTTCTTACATAATGCTCTACCCGTTTGTCTATATGCTCATAAACTCGTTAAAGAGTTTTGAGGATTGGTTTGACCCTTCCGTGGCTTGGGTGCCTAAGGTTATTTCTTTTGATAATTATTTTGTCGCGGTAAAGAACCTTGATTACTGGCATGCCCTTTTCAGCACGTTTAAGAACGGTATATTGCCGGCGATCTTTTCGTTTATTTCCTGCGCGGTGGCGGGGTACGGTCTTGCCCGTTACAATTTCAAAGGAAAGAGGATACTTTTTGTCATAATGGTCTTCTGCATAATAATCCCCGAAATGCTGACCATTATTCCGAGCTATAACACTTTTCGCCACCTGGACTTCTTGGGTATATTGGGATTTGTCAGAAAAACTACCGGCGTAGATCTGCGGGCGAACCTTATAGATACGCCGTTTGTGTTTTGGCTTCCTTCAATGCTGTCGGTCGGCTTGAAGAATTCTTTGTTTATTTATATATACATGCAATTTTTTAAGGGACTTCCGGCTGCGCTCGAAGAAGCTGCGTGGATAGACGGCGCGGGCCCGTGGAAAACCTTTTTGCGGATTGTTGTTCCGTCTTCAGGGGCGGCTGCGATAACGGTTATGGTTTTTTCGGTAGTGTGGTACTGGAACGATTATTATCTGTCGCAGATATTCTTGACAAAAGATTTTCCGCTGAGTGTTGCACTCGCAAATTTCAATACGAATATTGCGGCTGATATAGCCGTAAATTATAAATTCACGTTGGGCTCTTTGCTTATAACAAGTTGTTTTATTTCAATTCTTCCGTTGCTATGCTTCTTTCTTGTGATACAAAAGAAGTTTGTTTCAAGCGTTGTGACGAGTGGGATTGTCGGATAAAAAAGAGAGGAGATTTCATATGAAAAAGTATTTACTTAGGGTCGTTTGTTTGGCTCTGGCGTTTGCTATGTTGTTTACTTTGCCAGCCTGCAAAGAATCAAACACGTCGAGCGCCGCTGAATCGGGCGGATATTATGATGTCGATGTTGACGGCTCAGGTGACGGTACCAACGACAACCAATCCGGCAACGATTCAAATACGTCTTCGGATCCTGTGAAAACGCCCTCTGACGGCGGTACGCCTCAGACGGTCAGCGGCGATCTGTCGTGGAATCAGCTTTTGGCAACTATCCCGGCTAAGCTTAAGGGCACAACGGTTAAGGTTTATTCCTGGAACCCGGCAAAAGAGGTTACCGGTGCTGAAGAGGTAATATCCAAATTTGAAAAGCAGACTGGCATGAAGGTCAAGTGGATTACCGGCAGTTACGATAATTATGATTCAAACATAGCCGCTCTTATCAACAGCGGCGATTCTCCCGATATAATCCGTCACTATTCGCCTTATATTCACAGAATTGCCTTGTGCCAGGATATGAGCAAGGCGACCGGTTTTGATTTCAAATCGGGTGTGTGGGATCAGCAGGTTGTCAACGCATACACCTTTAAGGGTAAGATATACGGCGTTAACCTTACCGATACGCTTATTCAGCAGCCTGCCGTAATGGTTTACAACAAATCTGTTGTAAAGCGCCTTAAACTCAGTGATCCCTATACAATGTGGAAACAGGGTAAATGGAACTGGGATTCCTTTATTGAATTATGCAAAGATTTCAAAGATGAAACCGGAAATCCCGGATGGATGACGTACTGCCATCTCGATTATTACCGTTTTTGCAATCAAAACTTTATCGGCTTTGACGGTAAGAAGTTTTACAACAACCTTTCGGATAGCGGTCTTTTGAGTTCTGTTCAGAAAATGGCTGATTACAGAGTATCCGATATTACCGACACGGCTATGAGGAATCGTGACAATATAGAAAACGGCGTGAATCTTTTCTATGACGACAATATTATCGCCGCGAGAAGAACGCAAATATTCTATAACAAGATAAAAGGTTCTAACAATTACGGATGCGTTCCCGTGCCTGAAATTCCGGGCAAGACCTACTATCAGGAGTACCGCGAGCTTGAGGCATACGGCATACCGAAGGGTTCTAAAAACCCGATTGGCGCGGCGTATTTCCTGAGATTCTATCTTGATGCGGCAAACTATGATGAAAAAATGTTCTTTACAAATGAGCAGGCGCTGGAGGTCTATAAGTGGTGCCGTAACCAGAAGAATATATACTGTGCGCTTGATACGCAGCTTATTCAGAACGACTATGAGGGTATGAGCGCGTTTATTATGCACGGCGGTTCGGCAGCGCAGGTCAAATCCGAGTTTGATAAATTTGCTCAAAAGCTTAACCCGATAGTCGACAGGGCAAATGACGCGCTTAATAAACTTGGCTGATTGTTATGAATTAAGGAGAAACTGCAATGCAGATTAAAAGAATAACAGTTCTGTTAATTGCCGTATTGTTGTTGCTGGCGGGTTGTTCAAACAGCACCGCAAAAGAAAACAAAAAGAAAACGGAAAGCAATCAGCCTGGTCCGGAGGTATCGAGTGACGATGTGTCGTCAAGCGAACCCGAAACGGATAGCCAGCCGGTAAGCAGCTCATCTTCAAAAGTGCTTAGTGTAGGCTCTGTATATTCAACCGAAATGGACGCTGAAGAAAAGGCCAATCCTTCCGCGTTTGTTCAGGGCGGCAATAAACTGTCAACCCTTGATACCGATTGGGAAGGCGTTTTCAAGATGAGCGGCGAAAGCGATGCTGTTGCGGCGGAGTACCGTACAAGAATACTGAATTCAAAGAATACTGCGGAACTTTACAGCATAAGCGGCAAGACCTATTACGTATCCCCCAACGGAAATGATGAAAACGACGGTCTTTCTCCTAAAACCGCTTTCAAAACTGTTGAAGCTCCGATTTTCACGATGAGTATATTAAAACCCGGCGATGCGGTGCTGTTTGAGCGCGGCGGTATCTGGCGTTTGATGCACAGTGTTTCCACCGATGAAGGTGTAATATACGGCGCATACGGTACGGGTGAAAAGCCCACGTTTTACGGTTCCGCTTATAATTACGCTGACAGTAAGTATTGGACGCCGAGTACAAAAAAGAACGTATGGAAGGCTACCGTTTCCGATTTTGATATAGGGCTTTTGGTTTTTGATCACGGCAAATTAGTAAGTGTTAAGAAAACAAGCGGACTTACGGGGCTTGGCAAAAACGGCGATTTTTACTATAACCGCAAGGACGATACAGTATATCTTTATTACGACTCGGGTAATCCCGGAGAGAAGTTTAAGGATATCGAGGTCTGCTTAAGGCATTCTGCTTTTACCGTGAATTTTGACGGTGTGGTTATTGACAACTTCAAGATTAAATACTTTGGCTCTCTCGGTATTTCATTGGGTGGTTGTAATCATACTATGATTACCAACTGTGAACTCGGATTTATAGGCGGAGCACTTCAGAACGAAACAACCCGTTACGGCAACGCTATTCAGCAATGGAACGGCGGAGTAGGTCATCTTGTTGAAAACTGTTGGGTATATCAGGTATACGATACCGGTCTTACCTGGCAGGGCCAATGCAGAGAATTGTATAATCCGGGCTATAAAGTGGTAGAAGATTATACCGACTTTATCTACAGGAATAATCTTATTGAGTATTGCGGGATGTCTTCTTTTGAGTTCTGGCATGATACGTCTCCTACCGGCACGGTTTCACAATCGGTTGTAAAGGGCTTTATTATGGAAAATAACGTATCGCGCTTTGGCGGTTACGGTTGGGGCTCTCAAAGACCCGATCCGGAGGGCTCGCATATCCGCGTAGGCAGCCGTTCTTTCCCGAATGCCGTTGGCAATAAGATCACGGGAAACATATTTGATATGTCTTTAAGATATATGGTTGACTGGCGTTATAACAAATCGGATTACAACGGCGAGTGGGCAATTTCCGGTAACACGTATTATCAATCCAAAAACCTGCGTAATGAAGCGTTATGGTACGCGGGATATAGCTTAAACGCGACAAATCAATCGGAATTATCCTCGGCAATTACCTGCTTTGACACGGCGCCAAAAACAGTCAAGTGGGTTGAATAATATATAAAAGCAATTTTTTTAACGGAGGTAGTATTATGAAGGCAAAAACGACAAAAAAAATTGTAAGCATATTGCTTACGTTCGCTATGTTCGTTTCGATGTTTACGATGTTCGATTTATCAATGGGCACCGTATCTGCGGCGGGCACGACGAAGTATATGCTTCAGATGCAGCGTAAAGCGTGGCAGAATGTTTACCAGCAGATATTGGTAGATTTTGAACCGGGTGCGAATTATCGCTTCTCCGCGGATGTCTTTACTTATGCGGGTAAATCCACATTCCAAATCTTTGTTCATAAACCGGGTCAGGATAATGCCGTTACGGCGCGTTTTGATCCTACGGTGGATGATACGGGCCATCATTATTCGGTTGATTTTACCGCACCTGATACGGTATGCACTTCGGGTGAGAGAGCAAAAATCAAAATTTTTACCCGAGATGATTATACTGACGGTAAAGTAAGTGATTTCATCGCGGGTAATATCTCGATTTATAAGCTTAACGGCAGCGGTAACCCCACCGGCGACAATATGGTGAAGGATCCCGAAATGGCTACGGGGCTTAGTTCGAACACCTGGACATCTTCCGCGAATCCGTGGTATTCAGACGGCACAACTATAACGGCAGGCTGCAGATTTGTTACTCAGCCGAACGGTGTATTTGATTCCGATTCCACAGGCGACCGTTTGCTTACGTTACATGATTGCTCCTGGGGATATGTTCGCCAGCAAATAACCAATAACTTTACGGCGAATGCGAGATACCGTTTTTCGGCGGATGCTTATGCTTTTGTAGGTACTACTACAATTATACTTAAAGTTCACAAACCGAGTCAGGACAATGCCGTTACAGTGCGTTTTGATCCTACGCCGAATGATACTGAGCACCATTATTCGGTTGATTTCACCGCGCCTGACGCAGTATGTACTTCCGGCGAACGGGGAATGCTTGAAATCTTTACACGAGATCAGGTAAACGGCAGAAATCCGTACATCGCTTTGGCGAACGTGTCGGTTTATAAGCTTGACGGCAGCAATAACCCTACGGGCGACAACCTTGTAAATGATTCTCAGTTCTTTACCGATATGGGTACAGATACCTGGTCTACCGGCGCAAAGCCATGGTATAGCTCGCTTACTAAAAACACCAATTACAGGCAGATTCTTCAGCCAAAGGATTATTTTGAGAGCTTTTCCACCGGTAAGCGTATGATAAAAATGACCGGAACGTGGAAGACGCTTGCAACTGAAACCGGAGTAACGCTTACCGCGGGTCAAAAATACAGATTTACAACCTATGCAAAATATATCGGTGTGGGCGAAAGCGACCCGCCGTCAATCGATTACAAGATTTACGATACGTCCGGCGGTGATAACAATATTCGTAAGTGGGTAAAACCGTCGCAGTCCTCTGATGATTTAAGCTTTGATTTTACCGCGCCGGCAAATCCCGCTACAAGCGGTACTACGGTTCAGATACGTGCGATGTTACGCGGTAATTACGGTACACTTTATATAGGTAATATCGGCCTTTACAAAATAGACGGCAGCGGTAATATAATCAGCGACAACCTCTTCTACCGTGACAATGCGTTTCTGACTGACGTGGGCACAGATTCGTGGTCCAGCGGTAACAATCCGTATTTTCAGTATTCTGGCGATACGGCAAACTGTCCGATGTTCCTTATTCCCAAGGGCTTCTTCGGCGAAACCGAGGTAGCAAAGAACACCTTGCGCGTTGAGGCACAAGACAGTTGGGCAAACCTCCTTTATGAGCCGATTTTGAAACCGGGCACAAAATATCGCCTTTCCTATAATGTCAAGTCGAACACAATAGGAACTACCACGGCGTCTTTGCAGTACAAAAACACAGGCGGTTCCATTACCAGTATACCCGGCATTACTAAGACTGAGGACAGCACATATTATAAGAAGTACCATACCTTCACAATGCCTTCCGACGCGAACACCACCACAAACAATCTTAAATTAAGATTCTATATGGGCGGCAATCCGGACGGCTATTTAGGCGGGGTAACTTACTATTCCAATATTGAACTTTATGAATTAGACAGCGGCGATAATCCGATAGGTCAGAACCAGATATTAAACGGCGGGTTTAACTTCGGTGAACAGTGTGCATTAGACTTATCAGGCAGCGGCGAACGTTTAGCCAAAGAAAATGCAATGAGCTTTGGCTGGTATTTAGGCAGCAACACAATAAATAAAGCAGAACTGATAAGCGTTCCCGATACTTTCTTTAATAAAACCGTCAAGTCCGGCAGAGCACTGTTCATTACCGGCGGCGACTGGAAATACTTCCGCAGTGATGCTACGGTTAAGACCTCAACAACATATCAGGTTCAATTCAACTACAGGCAAGAGGCTTCCGCAATGTCAATCTCACTTCAGCAGGTTGACGCCTCGGGCAACTTTTCAAGCGTCCCGGCAACGATTGACGACTATGAGTTGAACGGCACAAGAACTTATACCTTTACAACCGGCAGCAGTCTCCGCAATAAGGACAATCTTGTCTTTAAGATAGGCGTTGTCGCCAATGCGATAGACGACGCGGATATTATATTCAGCAATCTTGAGTGTTACGAGAAAAGCGGCAATTCACTTGTAGGCAATAACCTCTTTGATAACGGTGATTTCGCACTTGGCAGTACGGGTGTTATTGATCTTAACAACGTAGGCAACACACTCAATACGTATAGTTGGTCAACTGAAGGTACCGGCGATTTTACAGAAGCTTCAATTATCGACGGCATTACCGACGATTCCTTTATTAATTACAGTCTGGCACATAAATTTAAGTATATCAGAAATACGATACTTGGTATAGCGCAGACCGTAATGTCAATTCAAACTGATTTGAATAACGACGGTCAAACAACGCTTCACGATTATGTAAGGTTAAAGAATAGCTTGGTGGCGGTAAACCCTAGACAAGCGGCTGACACCGCATACTCAACATTAAACACTTCGATAAAGAACGCCCCTAACACACTGAGTGAATATAACACTTATTATCTTGGCAAGGTTACCGGAACTACCTATTACATTTCAAAGTCACAAGGGTTTTCCAATATTTCTTCGAGCTTAAAGTCGGGCGACGCGGTACTTTTTGAGCGCGGCGGTACTTACAGAATCCCCACCGGCTCAAATAAAGGATACCAGCTTAAAGCAGGCGTTGTTTACGGCTCTTACGGCACCGGAGAAAAACCGTTGATATCCGGCTCCGCTTATGATTATAAGAACAGGACATGGACGTCGAGCGGAACAAATATCTGGTATACAAACGTGAACACATCCGGTTCTTCATCCTCTACCGGCAACGATGTAGGAAATGTTTATTTCAACAACGGCAAATATTGCGGTGTAATGAAGTCCGGCACATCCGCGTTGACCTCAAACGGAGATTTCTATTATAACGGTTCGGGCAGACTCTATCTCTATTGTACATCTGACCCGAGGTCATATTATTCCAACATTGAGATCGCGCAGAATAAAGTTATTCTGGGACTTGCCGACAACGTTGTTATTGATAACCTTGATATACGCTACGGCGGTTTACACGGTATTTCCGGCACAGCGGACAGCGTTAATATTACAAACTGTAATATCAGCTGGATAGGCGGCGCTCATCAGGATGACGCAAGATTGGGTAACGGTATACAGATAAGCCAGCACTCCGATTGGGCAACCGTTAAGTATTGCCATATATCACAATGCTATGACGCGGGTCTTACCTTCCAATCATATAGTTCAAGCGGTGAGCAACCGGGCAATTTCACTAACATTACTTTCGAGGATAATATTGTCGAATATTGTACCTACGGTATAGAAATGTTCTCTTCTGATCACTCTGCAAGCACCGGCGCCTCCTCAAAAACTGTGAATAACATACACATTATAGGTAATGTTTTGCGCTATTCAGGTTACGGTTGGGGCACTGAGCAGAGATATGAACCCGGTTCAACAGGCGACTATGAAACCGCGCATATCAGAGTCGGCCAGATGAGATATTGGCCGAGTACCACGAAGTTTGAAATTAAGAATAACTATTTCGATATTTCATTAAAGTGCATGGTATTCTGGCGCATGGGTAAAACCGTGGCACAGCCCGGTCTTGAAATAAGCGGAAACTACTTCTATCAGACCTACGGTAAGACCGGCGATTACAGAGCGATCGAGTTCGGTATTGTGGGCAATCCTGCAGATCCGGACAACTACCTCAGTTACGCATCGAGCCAGTACGGCTTAAATGAAGCGGTAGCCCGATTCGACAGCAGTCCTGCTGATGTCAAGTGGGTCAAGAGTATTGATTAATAAACAGATTTGTTAAGTCTGACTGTGAGTTGAGTTATATATGTTTTTTCCGATAATTAATATGAAAGGTGAATCAGAAGCAAAAGCGGAAGCCTTGAAAAACGAGATTTTTTCAAGGAGTAATACCGATGAGTTATATATGATCAGCGGTAATAAGTATTATGTTTCACCTGACGGAAACGACGATAACGACGGCTTAACTCCCGATACTGCGCTTAAAACGTTAAACAGCCGGGTTTTTGAAAAGGATTTTCTTAAACCCGGCGATGCCGTACTTTTTGAGCGCGGCGGTCTTTGGCGAACGGGCGACAGCGAATTGCTTGTGCCGCAAGGCGTTGCTTTCGGCGCATACGGCACAGGCGAAAAACCGCGAATCTACGGCTCCGCATGCGATTATGCGAAAGACAGAGTATGGGAAGAGTATTCGCCCGGTATTTGGAAAATTAAGCTTGATCATCGCGATGCGGGAATAGTTATTTTTGATAATGACAGCAAAGCGGGATTCAAGCAGTTTTCATTTGAAATGTTAAAAAGCAATGGGGATTATTACCATGACAGAGATGCCGAGGATTTCTATCTGTTCTGCGATTCTGGCAACCCTTCAGAGGTTTTCGGCAGCATAGAAATAGGCAGGCGCGGTCATATTCTTCGCGCAAGTGACGATACGGTAATAGATAATATTTGCATAAAATATACCGGATCTCACGGTATTTTTGCCAGCTTTTGCCGCAATATAACCGTCACAAACTGTGAAGTGGGTTTTATTGGCGGCAGCGAACAGTTTCGCGGCGTCCGTTTCGGAAACGGCATTGAATTCGGAATGGGTGCGGTCGATATAACGGTCGACAATTGTTATATTTATCAGTGCTATGACGCGGCGGTATCGTTTCAGGCGTGGAACGATTCAAACAAACCGTTTATCGATATTACTTTTTCAAATTTGCTTATTGAATACAATCATTATTCAATTGAATTTTTTGACAGAAACACCGAAACCGCCGTTATGAAGAATATAACTTTCAGCAATAACGTTCTGCGATTTTCCGGTCATTCATGGGCTCAAGGTCAGCGCACCAAGCCGGATGAACTCGGTGCCCACATACGGGTTGGCAATCGGTGGTATAAAAATGTAGATAATTTTGTTATAGATAATAACATTTTTGATATAGGAAAGTATCCGTTCGTTCTTTGGCATTGGCAGACAGAAAAAGAACAACCGGGTATGCAAATTTACTCAAATTCTTTCTATTCGAAGAAATTGAAAGATAAAAAATGGGAAATCTGTTTTGGAAATAACAATATACCGGCAGTAGATAGTCTTGAAAGCCTTAAAGCGGCAATTTCCGTTTTTGATAAAGCTCCTAAAGAGGTTAAACTTTCCGATTAGCAGTAGAGATATTAAAGGCTTTCAAAATGATATGAAATTTAAACACGCATTTGTCGGCGACCTGTCGAATCAGTTGTGTCTTTGCGCGGGTACGCGCGACGGGACTTAAAGTATTCTTGCAGGCGCCGCATCAAATATTTCGGTCAAAGAGAAAAGACCGGTTGATATTGCGGAATTGCTTGTTGCGGAGAATTTCTGATTTGTTTTTACTGACTTCAGTGGGAGTGTGAGAGTATTGAAAAAGCTTTTTTCGTCGCTTATTGCGCTTGCTTTATGCATTGTTATATTAACGCTTTCTTTAAACGTTGCCGTTATGGCGGAAGAACCGCAAAACATTGATAAAAATATAATAATCAGGGTCGACCAAACGGTTGACGGCGCTCCCGTATCTTTAGATTTTGATGTCGAATACGATGGAAACTATACCTTTGGAATGATTTATAAGCCGTTAAACGATTCAATAGGCGATATAGTTATCAATCTTTCTCTTGACGGTAAAACACCGTTTCCGGAGGCCGAAAGACTTCTGTTCCCTAAATTCTGGAAAGACGACGGGAAGGTGCGAGTAGACGGTTGCGGCAATGAATTTGCCGCAAAGCAGGTGCTTTTTGACGGATGTCGCTATTCCGGCGCGACCGATATTACAAAATGGACCGACGAGGTTTACAGCTTATACCTTACTGTCGGGAACCATAATATAACAATTTGTGATAACGAAACCCCGGTGTATATCGAGAGTATTGTTTTAGGCGCGCCCGAGAGTATTGACAAGTATAAAATGCCGAACGATAGAAGCAGTTTTTATAAGGGCGAAGATATTGTTATCGAGGCGGAGAACGCTTATGTCAAATCAAGTTACTGGTTATCCGGCAAGACTGATAATTCAAGTGTGTCTTTGACCCCGTCAAGCGCCAAAAAAAGTCTGGTTAATTATATCGGCGGCGGCAACTGGCAAACGATCGGCGATACTATCGTGTGGCAAACACCTGAACTGGAAGCGGGCTATTACCAAATGGGCTTTTCATACCGGCAGAGCACGATTATCGGCAGCAAGACCTACCGGGCGTTTACCATTGACGGGAAACTGCCGTTTAGCGAGGCAAAAAATATCGGCTTTGATTATGGCAACGGTTGGCAGCAAACCGTATTTAAGGATCCGGATAATAATCCATATCTTATATATTTTTCTGCAGGCAAGCATGAGATCGCACTCAGTGTCGTACCCGGCGATATTGAAGAAGTAAGAAATCTGCTGAAAGATGCCGTGGAGTGGCTCGGCGATCTTTATATCGATATGACAATGATAACCGGCGAAACGGTAGATACATACCGAGATTATGACCTGTTTGCTCAGATACCGGATATGAAAAGTCGTTTGGAAAAACTGTCGAAAACACTTAGTAAAGCGGCAAATCTTTATAAGCAGGCGACCGGTCAGAAATCCGGCTCAAACTATTCGGTTATGCAGAATATGCTTCGGGTAGTAGACCAAATGCTCAACAACAGATATAGCGCGCATCAGTATAAGAGTGAGTACTATACAAGATACACGTCGCTTGCCGCAACACTCTACGAATTGAAAAATATGCCGCTTGACCTTGATAAAATCGCTTTGACCGCTGTCGGTAAGGATAACGCTTTCAGAGAAATAGGGTTCTTTGAAAAAATAGCTTTTTCGGTCGAAAGATTCCTCGTTTCCTTTGTTCAGGATTACAATAATATTTCCGGCGGTGCGGAAAGCGGCAATAACATAACGATCTGGGTTAACTGGGGAAGAGACCAGGCACAGGTCCTTAATTCTCTGGTTCAGTCTGATTTTACGCCCAAAACGAATATTACGGTTAACATAAAACTGGTAAACGCCTCTATCGTTCAGGCGCTTCTTTCGGGCGATTCGCCCGACTGTGTTCTCGAATATTCGAGGTCTGAGCCGGTAAACCTCGCGATGAGAAATGTACTGTATGATCTATCAAAGTTCAGTGATTTGGAAGAGGTGTTAACGCGTTACAAAAAAGGCGCTGAGATACCGTATTATTATAAGGATCATCTGTACGCGTTGCCGGACACTCAAAACTTTTATGTAATGTTTTACAGAAAAGATATTTTTGCCGAACTGAATTTGAAGGTTCCGGAAACGTGGGATGCTTTCAAGGAGACGATAAACCTTCTTGCAAGGAAAAATCTGACGGTATGGATGCCGAACAATACCGCTACAAGTACTGCACAGGCAAATTTGGGTATCGGCAGTATCAATATTTTCCCGAGTATGCTTTTGCAAAAGAACCTGTCGATTTATGCTAAAGACGGCAAGTCTACAAACCTTGCCGATACTGACGTTGTAATGGCGTTTAATGAGTGGACTGATTATTACAGAAAACTTAAGGTCCCCAAAACTTTAGATTTTTATAACAGATTCAGAACGGGGACTTGTCCTATCGGCATATCCACCTATACGCTTTATACCACGCTCAAGTCTGCGGCGCCCGAAATAGACGGGCTTTGGGATATTGCCGAAATACCCGGAACGGTTGGTCAGGACGAAAAGATTTCGCATACGTCTACCGGCGGCGGTACGGCTTGTGCCATACTAAAGAACACGGTGAATCCCAACGGCTCTTGGGAGTTTTTGAAGTGGTGGACGAGCGATGCAACACAGCTGGCATATTCCAATGAGCTTGAATCCATATTAGGGCCTACCGGGCGTATGTCGGTTGCAAACGTAAAAGCGTTTGACAGTATGGCTTGGGACCCCAATATGAAAAAGGTTTTGAATAAAGCGTGGGACGATGTCGTGGAAATACCGGAATATCCCGGCAGTTATTATGTTTCTCGGTCTGTATATCAAAGCTTTTGGAATGTTGTGGACAATAACGAGACCCCAAATGACGTTCTCATTAAATTCGCAAAAGAGGCGGATTTGGAAATCAAGCGTAAATGGGAGCAATACGAAAACAGATATTGAGTTATTAAACGAAGGAGGTAATGCTAATGTTCGGAAAGAGTAAAATCAAGAATTCGACTATCCGTTTCAGCGGTGAGAGATTCTCTTACTGTGTTGCGGCTTTCCCTTTTATGGCATTATTTTTCCTCTTCAATATACTACCGGTTTTGGCATCGGTGGCGCTCAGCTTTACCGATTATGATATGGTTTCATCTCCAATATTCTACGGCGTTGGAAACTATGTGAGAATGTTTACCGAAGACAGTGTCTTTCTTAAGGTGCTCGGTAATACTCTTAAATTTTCAATAATTGCGGGACCGCTTGGATTCCTACTTGCCTTTTTACTTGCATGGATGATCAATGAATTCAGCCGAACGGTGCGAGTGATACTAACGTTCATTTTCTACGCGCCGGCTCTTGTCGGAAACGCATATTTTATATGGCAGGTGCTTTTTTCGGGCGACAGTTACGGATATCTAAATAATCTGCTTATCAGTTGGGGTTTCTTAACGGAACCGATAAACTGGTTCCAGAATACAAGTTACAATATGACGCTTATTCTTATAGTGCAACTATGGATGAGTATGGGCGTATCGTTTCTTGCAAATATTGCGGGTCTTCAGAACATAAGTACGGAATTGTACGAGGCAGGCGCCATAGACGGTATAAGAAGCCGTTGGCATGAGCTTTGGTATATTACGTTGCCGTCAATGAAGAGCATATTGCTTTTCAGTATGGTTATGCAGATACAAGCCGTATTTTCCGTCAGCACTCTTATAACGACTCTTGTTGGTTATCCGAGCGTCAACAATTCGGTGGATACGCTGGTTTCTTATATATCCGACGTTGCGACTTCGAGATACGAAATGGGATATGCTTCTGCGTTATCCGTAATACTTTTCTTAATTGTTTTGATATTCCGTTATTTAATCGGTATGTTGCTGAATCTTATAGGAAAAAGCGATTCTTAAAAAAAGGAGGAGCTACATATGGCGAGGCATGTTGCTCAATACAGGCGCTATACGAGAACAAAGTTCGGGAACTTTATGTACTTTTTCCTTTTGTTCCTGGCGGGCTCGTTTACTGTGTTGCCATTAGTATACTGCATAGTTACTTCCTTTAAACCGCTTGATGAATTGCTTATTTTCCCGCCGAGGTTTTTCGTGGTAAGACCTACCGTTGCAAATTATACTGCATTGCCGTCTTTGCTTGGAAAAATTCAAGTGCCTGTTTCACGGTATTTGTTCAATAGCGTTTTTGTCGCTGTCGTAGGGACCTTTTTACATATTGTTGCGGCTTCTCTTGCTGCATTTGCATTTTCAAAATCTAAAATGAAAAGTATGTCGGTGTGCTTTGTTATTGTCCAGATGATGCTGCTTTATAACGGCATCACTCTCGGGATACCTCAATACTTTATATTCAGTAAAATGCGAATCATAAATACATATTGGGTTTATATACTTCCTGCAATTCCGTCTGCCGTGGGATGTTTTCTGATGAAACAGTTTGTTGACGTCTCGGTGCCGGATGCACTTATGGAAGCTGCAAAAATCGATGGCGCGGGAATTTTCAAAATGTATTGGCGAATTATTATGCCGATGTTAAAGCCTGCTTGGATGACAATGATTTTGTTCTCGTTTCAGAGTATGTGGACGATAATACCTTCCGGAACGATTTTTAATGAGGAGTTAAAAACATTGCCGCAGGTGATGAGTTCAATTGCCGCGGGTGGTATAGCCCGTTCCGGCAGTGCAATGGCGGTGACTGTTATACTGATGATCCCGCCGATCCTGGTATTTCTTATATCGCAAAGTAACGTTATGGAAACAATGAGCAGTTCCGGAATAAAAGAATGAACGCTTTTATAACTGTAGTGGAGGTGAATTAAAATGAAGAAGGCAATAGCCGTTATTTTGCTTGCTGTTATTATGCTTTGTTCATTTTACGTTTCAGTAAATGCTGAACCGACAGATTCATTTTCGCGCTATGCCAAAAAGAGCGGAGCTAGTTATACGGGGCTGGCACAGGATATGTATGCTGCATCTATGTTTATAAACGCCACCACCCTTAATCTTGAAAAACCGCTGTCGGGGCTGAGAGATATCTGTTGCGATAATGACGGATACGTATACATACTTGCGAGCGACAGATCCCGCGTGATCATATTAAATCCGGATTATACGCTGAAAGCAGACTTGAAATTCACCGAAAGTGACGGCAGTGAAGCGGATTTTTCCGGGGCAAACGGTGTTTTTGTGGATAAATCAAAAAAGATTTATATTTGCGATACTCAGCATTCAAGAATACTCGTTTGTAACAGCAACGGTAATGTTGAAAAAATTATGGAAACACCCGAGTCTGATATAATACCGAAGGACTTTTACTATCAGCCATACCGTATGGCAATCGATGACAAGGGATACACATATATTTTGAGTCTCGGTTGCTATTACGGAGCTCTCGCATATTCGCCGGAAGGTGAATTTCTCGGCTTTTGTGGTTCAAATATAATAGAGACTTCCGTTGTATCCGTAATATCTTTTTTGTGGAATAAACTGACGAAGAATGATAAGAAAAAATCTGCCTCCGTTAAGAAATTACCGTATTCCTTTGTCGATTTGGCTTTGGATTCTGAAGGCTATTTGGTTACCTGCACCGGTCGTACGGATGAGAATACCAACGGGCACGGGCAAATACGGAAAATAAGCGCCGGCGGTCAAAATATACTTTATAACCGTGATTCCAAAGGCGGTTCCTCCACGTCGGACGGTTTGAATTTTTTGGAAGAAGAGGTCCTTAAGAAGTTCGGGCATAATATCATACAAAATATCGTGTCAATCGATGTCGATGATGACAATTTCATATATGCGCTCGACCAGACGTATTCGCTTATATACGTCTATGATGACAACTGCAATTTGTTAGGCGGCTTTGGCGGAGGAGCTCAAAAGGCAAAACAGTTAGGCTTATTTTCAATGCCGGTTTCAATCAAAGTTCACGGTGACGACTTGCTTATTGCCGATATTGAAAGTGAAGCAGTTACTGTTTATCATGTCACGCAATACGGCAGCTTGCTTAAAAAAGCGCAGTCACTTTATTTGAAAGGAAATTACGCGGCGGCGAAACCGTACTACAATGAGGTTTTGTCTTATGACCGCTCAAACCAGTTGGCAAACAGAGGGCTTGCCATGGCTTGCTATGTCGAAGGCAATTATGATGCTGCCATACAATACGCTAAAAACGGTATGGACTATGTGGTGTATGACCTTGCGTGGCAGGCAATACTTAAGAGATTCCTGGCAGAGCATTTCCTGATTATTCTGTTTGGCATTTTACTGCTTGCCGGCTCTGTCGTGTTATTGGTAGTAAAAGGGAAAAAATATATCAGTATCAAAAACGCAAAAGTCAAATGTGCTTTGGTATCGCCTTTCCATCCGTTTGATGCTTTCGCTCAAATCAAGGAGAAAAATCTTTGTTCATATAAGATAACCGGGATATTCTTAGCAATATTCTTTATTTCGGAATTGTTTAAGGATATTTGGTCGGGGTTCCTGTTCTCGTCATATTCACCGGCGGACTTTAGTATTTTCATAAAGCTTTTGAGTACGGTTGGTGTTGTCGTTTTATGGACTGTTTCAAACTGGCTTATCGCTTCTTTGCTTATGGGTAACGGCTCTTTCAAAGAGGTGTTTACCGCTACAGTCTATTCACTGATTCCCCTGACGGTATATAATTTTGTGTTCCTGATTTTCTCACAGTTTTTGCCGCTCTCGGCTTCGGGATTATTGAGCGGGCTTCATATCGCGGTATTGCTTTACACATTTTTCCTTTTCAGCGTTTCCTTTATGGAAGTTCATGAATACGGCTTCTTCAAGTTTTTATACACTGGCATTATCAGTGTTTTGCTGATGATTTTGATTGTATTTGTAATATTTCTTATTGGAATACTCTATCAACAGATAGCGGAAGTGTTCTCATCTGTTTATCGCGAAATAACGTACCGTTGATTCTCGGAGGAAATTGAATGAAGGCATATAGATACGTTTCTTTGACTTTATCATTTTTTTGCTTGCTGAATATTCTTTCCGGCTGCTCAAAATCGAAAAACACTCAATCCGCATTAAAATATGATACAAAAGCAGAAAGTGTAAATATCGAGAGTTGTGTTCTGGCTGAAAATGAAAACGCCGGGCTTAGTTTTGATGCCGATGCAAAATGCCTTTTGTTTCAAGATAAAAAAACTTCTGCGGTTTGGTCAAGCACTCCGTTTGCCGAGTATCAAAACGGCGCATATTATGCCGATTTGGAAATAAGAGTTTTCAATTCGGTGACCCTCGAGGAAGAAAGCAACGATAGTTATGCCTGTTCAAAAATCAATTCGGAAAAGATTAATGACGGAATCAGACTAACTTACTATTTTGATGAGTATAGAATATCAATCCCGATAGATTATACGCTGGATAAAGATTGTCTGAAAATTCTGATTGACAGCCAAAAAATCGCCGAAGGCAACAAAAACTATTCGCTGCTTGCAGTAACACCTCTTCCAAGCATTTGTTCGGTACACTGTGAAGCTGATGATTCATATCTGTTTGCTCCGATCGGCTCAGGCGCGGTTTTTTCCAATAAAATAACCGCCGACAGGGCAAGAGTTATAAACGGCAACACTTCAAACTGCGCAAAAATAACAGTGGAATCATATGCAAATGCTTCCGAGCAAGCCATTATGAAGGTTTGGGGCGTAAAGGCAGGAAATCAGGCGCTTTTGGGGATAGCACAAAAGTGTGAGGGAACAGTAGGCGTAAATGTATTAGCCGGAGATAAAAAGAGCGATTATTCCACGGTTTCTCCCATCGTCTTTGTAAGGGATTACGATTATTTTAGGGGTGTTACAAAGAGCGGCGGCAATATTAAGCAGGTATCCGAACTTTCCTCTATCAAATGTGAAATAGGATATTATATGCTTTCCGGTGATAAGGCGGATTACAACGGTATGGCAAAACGGTACAGGCAGTACCTTATTGATAACGGTATGTTAGAAACCGATGCCAAAAAATTAAATAGCGCCTCGGTATACAATCTTACTTTTCTCGGCGGTGTTATGACGGATTCGGGGGTATTAGGGGTTCAAACGAGAGAGTTTGAATCGATGACGTCGTTTTATCAAGCCAGGGACATTATAGCGGAAATGAAAGAGAAAACCGGCGTTGCTCCAAATGTCAGACTTAAAGGTTACGGCAAAACCGGTATTAATATCGGGGAAATTGCCGGCGGATTTGAGTTTAACAAAAAACTCGGGAGCGATAGCGACAGGCAAAAACTCGAAGAGTATTGCAGTAGTTCAGGTATACAGATGTTTACAGACTTTAACCCTGTATATTACAGTGAGTCGGGTGGAGGCTTTTCCTATTCAAATGATGCGGCGCAGACACCGGTATTGGTTGCGGCGGAGAATTCTCCGGTAAACGTTCCGATGAGAGATTTTAATACCTCGCTTACATACAGAATACTCGGCAGAAGCAAACTATCGGACGTTTTTAAGAAGACCTTAAATTTTGCAAATAAAAAAGGCGTTTCATCGTTGAGCTTTTCCGCTTTCGGGGGCATAACGTATTCCGACTATTCGGATGCGAGCAAATACGGTGCCACCAAAAACTATTCCGAGGATGCCGCAAAGAATATTAATATGCTCAGAGCCGAGGGCCATAAGGTAGCCTGTGATAATACGGCGGCGTTTCTCGCGGGCATTACCGATACGGTTTTCTGTGCACCGCTTATGCCTACGGGTAGATTCCAATGCGATTATGAAATACCGTTTTATGAGATGGTATTTCACGGTTACGTGCCGATGTATTCGACACCGGTTAATTATTCGGCGGATTTTGACCGCCATAAGTTGCTTGCAATAAGAGCGGGTGTCGGGCTTGATTTTTCGATTATAAATGATTTTTCACCCAATTTCATGGGCGATAATATAGAAAAACTTTACGTTGCAAAGTATTCCGACCGAAAGGAATATATAGAAAAATCGGTGAAGCAGTATAAAGAACTGTTCCAAAAAATAAAAAACGCTCAAATCAGCAGGTATGAAGTGATTGACAGGAACGTTTCAAAAACCGTTTATTCAAACGGAATAGCAGTATATACAAACTATTCGTACACTCCGGTTAATTCGCCCGTGGGAGAACTTGAAGCATACGGCTTTTTTGTTGAGGAGGTTGGATAATGGCACTCAAAAAGAAGCGCAAGAGTTATGAAGCAATGCGGCAGAGATACGGGTATACTTTTGTTGCCCACTGGATATTGGGATTATTGCTTTTCTCAATCGTGCCGATAATTGAGTCGTTGATTTATTCGTTCGAATCAATAAAGATTACGGAACACGGATTTGAGATGAAGTTCGTAGGTATTAAGAATTACAAATATTTGTTGTTATCCGATCCCGATTACGTTGACAATCTCGTCGGTTCGGTAACGTCTATCTTTTATTCATTACCGATGATAATTGCTTTAAGCCTGATACTTGCGGTTTTGCTTAATCATAGATACAGGGGTAGAGCGGTATTCCGGCTGATATTCTTCTTGCCAGTGATTTTCTCCTCGTCGATAGTCGTCAAACTGCTTTCGGACCCGTCAATAAACGCACCCATATTCAATATGACGGCGGAAGGCGAAGGGGTATTCGATTATTATGCGATTGTAGGCCAGTTGAGTATACCTACTCAGATAAGAGGCGTTTTGGTTTTCTTTATAAGTAATTCTATCAATCTTACGTGGAGTTGCGGAATACAAACTATTCTGTTCCTTGCGGGACTTCAGGGTATTTCAGATTCGCTTTATGAAGTCTCAAAAATAGAGGGCGCTACAAAGTGGCAAGAATTCTGGATGATAACCGTGCCAATGCTTCGCAACATACTCTCTCTCGTGGTCATATATACTATGATTGCTCTGTTTACTTCGCCAAACAATAAGATTATGATGGATGCCCTGCAACTTGCAAGGGAAACAAATTATGAGGCCGTTTCAGCAATGTTGTGGTTCTACTTCGTAATAGTTATTGCCGTAATCGGGATTGTAATGCTGTTCTATCATAAGCGTTTCGTTAAAAAGTGGGAATAGTGGGTTTTTCAGCATCTTTGGAGGGTGAACAAATGATTAAAAATAATTCATGCAAAAGATTGATTTGTCTGGTACTTTCGTTTCTTATATTGTTGACGTCATTTGTAATGCTTTTTACAAGCAATTTTGCAAGTGCTGAAGAAAGTGGCTCTTATATGCTTCAAATGCAGAATAAAGAGTGGCAGTATGTTTATCAGCAGATAATGGAGAACTTTGAACCGGGAGCAAATTACCGATTCTCCGCCGATGCTTACGTCTATGCGGGTAAAGCTACCTTTTTGCTTGACGTTCATAAACCAAATCAAGACAATGCCGTAAGAGCGCGTTTTGATCCGAAGGTGGGTGATGTAGATCATCATTATTCCGCCGATTTTACCGCGCCTGACACGGTATGCACTACCGGTGAGAGAGCAAAAATCACTATTATTACCCGAAACGACCATACCGACGGTAGAATAAGTGATTTTATTGCCGGTAATATCTCGATTTATAAACTTGACGGTAGCGGTAATCCCACCGGCGACAATATGGTCAAGGATTCAAAAATGGCTACGGGGCTCAGTTCAAACACATGGTCTTCCAGTATAAATCCGTGGTATTCAAACGGTTCTACTACAACGGCGACCTGCAGATTTGTTCCTCAGCCGGACGGTATATTTGATTCGGATTCCATCGGTAAACAGATGGTTACGCTGCAGGACGTATCCTGGGGATACGTTCGCCAGCATATAACCAATAATTTTACGGCAAACGCGAAATACCGTTTTACGGCGGACGCTAAGGCGCTTGTCGGAACTACTACGATTATCCTTAAGGTTTGCAATGGTTCGGGTGATTATGAAACCTCGGTGCGTTTCGATCCGAAACCCGATGATGTCAATCATCATTATTCGGTTGATTTTACCGCGCCTTCATCAGTAATGACTTCAGGCGAACGCGGAATAATCGAAATCTTTACTCGCGAGCAGGTTGACGGTAAAAATCCGTCTGTTTCCTTTGCAAACATAGCGATTTATAAACTCAGCGGCAATAATATAACGGGCGATAACCTTGTGAACGATTATCAGATGTTTTCCGATTTCGGTACCATCGGTTGGTCTACCGGCGCAAATCCCTGGTACAGTTCACTCATCAAGGGTACAGAATATGTAAAAGCCCCTCTGACGGACGGTTTCTTTGATGCAGAAGAGTCGGCTGTTCCGAAAATGGCGAAGCTTTCCGGTAACGGAAAAATGCAGCAGGATGTTTTGGACGTTGAACCCGGCAGTTACCGCTTCTCGTTCAATATGCTGAGTGAAAATCCAGGCATACCGAAAAACTGTGTAGGTTATGAAAATGAGGACGGATGGACGCAACTTGCCGAAGGCGACCTCTTAGATTTGAAAGTCTCCGGGAATAATTATCAGGCGGATTTTTCCTCAAACAAAAAATTCTCATTTACGTTTTTAATGGAAAACGACGATCCCGCCGCTCGCGTCTATTACGGCTCTCCCACGCTTTATAAGCTGGATGGTACCGGCGTTGTTATAAGTGAAAATTTAATTCTCGATTCCGGTTTTTCCACCGGATGTGTAGATGCCGATTCGTCGACCGACGAACATCCCTGGTATTCAAAAACAAGCGGGAGCAATCCTTCAACGTCCGCGAGTTTTGAATTCCCTGATATAAACGGTTTCTTCGCGCCGAAGAATATGCTTGTAATGAACAGCAAAGAATGGCAGTATATTCGCAATCAAATCGTTGATAAATTTGAGGCGGGAGCTAAATACCGTTTTTCCGCCGATGCGTTCGCCTTTTTCGGCAATCCTACAATACTTTTGAGAGTTGTTGACGGTTCCGGGAACTACGATTCTCAGCGGATAGGTATTGACCCTAAAGCAAATGATGCAAATCATCATTATTCAGTGGATTTCATCGCTCCAGATACCGTTGCGTCTTCCGGAGAGACTGCGATAATAGATATATTTACACGCGAAGCGCAAAACGGTGTGAATAATTACTTTGCAGTAGGTAATATTTCTCTTTACAAGCTTGATGAAAACGGAAATCCCACCGGTAACAATATGGTAAGAGACTCCGCAATGTATACCGAGCTTAACGCTAATTCGTGGTCTACCGCCACCAATCCCTGGTTCGGTGTCGGAACAGGTGATATTAACAAAACATACAGAATTATTCAGCAACCTGACGGTTATTTTGATAATGATTCAATTGGCAGGCGCATGGTAAAACTCACCGGCACCTGGCGGTATTTCCAAACTGAGACCGGTAATAAACTCACACCGGGACATATGTATAAGTTTGTTGCTTCGGCAAAATTCGTTTCAAATGACAGCTCGGATATTCCGAATATTAATCTGTTTATATACGACAATACTTCAAACGGTAAATCCGGCGGATATATAAATCAAAGAATTAAAATAGAGCCGGGAGAAGGCAATAATTATGAGTACAGCTTTTTAGCTCCCGACGATGTGGCGACAAGCGGAGTTACAATGCAGATGGTCGCTTTTACCCGCGGCTCTGACGGTACGCTCTATTTAGCCAATATTGCTCTGTTTGAAGTTGACGATAACGGAAACAGAATTGGCGACAATCTCTTTAATACTGACGAGGCGATGCTTACCGATATTTCAGCCAATACCTGGAGCAGCAGTGCTAATCCGTGGTATACAAACGGTAATGCGGATGAGGAAAGCCATGTTATGATGTTGCAGCCGGCGGACTTTTTCCCGGGTTTCGTGGAAATAGTCGAAACCGATCCTAAAAACATATATATTTCCGATTCAAACGGTATTTTTTCACAGATTACAACTGTGAAGCCAAACACGGACTATGTGCTTATCTATGATTGCAAATACGAAAGCGAAAGTCAGGCTAAACCGTACGTTGCGGCATTTACCGGATCGGAAAGAACAGAAATCAAAATATCTGATTTAAGACTCGGTACATATAAAAACTTCTATCGTGAGGGTTATTATTTTAAAACGCCCGCCTCGCTGTGCACGAGCAATAATCTGCGCGTGGGTATTAAATTTGATAATAGCGTTTCCGGTTATTTCTCTAATTTTGAACTTTATGAAGTAAACGATTTAGATGAAGAACAGGGCGAGAATCTGTTGTCAAATTCTGATCTTGCTCGAAAGGCGTTAATAGTTAATTACGCGCCCGATATTTACGGTAAGTGGACAAAAGAGGGTACCTACGGTACGGCGAAAATTTCAAAAACGGCGGATAAGTTTTTCGATATCTTATCTAAAAAAATGCTTGTTTTCGAGGGCGCGAGTTATGCTACGGGCGACGGTCGTTGGGGCTTCATCGAGCAGGATGCAAAACTTACCCCCGGCAAGAAATATATGCTTTCAATGGATTACCGTCAGGCAAATTCAGGAGCTGGCGATACCTTTGGCCCAAAACTTATTTGGGTAGACAGCGACGGAGAAGACAATTCGTTTGGCGATCTTCAGATGACCGAATCGGAAACCGAGTATCACAGAACGTACACCTTTACACAAGGCGCTAAAGCCAGAACAGGCAATGATAATTTCCGCCTGCGTATTTGGGCAAGCACGGCGTTTATTTCGGGCTACGTTGCTAACGTAGAACTTTACGAGCTTGATTCATCGGGTAAGCCGACGGGCGAGAATCTCATTAAGAACGGATCTTTTGATACCGGCGATATGTCATATTGGGAAAAGACAAATCTGTTCAATATATTTGAAATAGTTGAGCGCTCGGATACTATATTCAAGAAAGGCGTTTCTGGCAGTAACCATGTTATTGATTACCGGAATCCCACAAGCTGGTCGAGTATAACACAGTATGTTTCGCTTAAGGATAATACGGAATATATCTTAAAGAATCAGGCAATACACACTTCAAACGACCCGGAATTCCCGTCGAGAGTTGCGATACAGGCGTTTTCAGGTGAATCAAGTTTCTTTATAACTCCCGATAAAACAACAACCGATAAAAATAATGTTGAAACTTTCCGCTTCAAGACGCCCAAAGGGCTTCGCCTTAGCGGTGATAATGTGAAAATATTCCTTTATATGATCTCAACGGGCAATGCGGGATTTTGGGGGGCAAGCGAACTTTATGAGCTCGATAAAAATGGGAAGCCGATAGGCGAAAATCTCCTGCTTAACTATGATTTTTCCTGCGAAATGGCGGCATGGGAGGTAAGCGGAGAGGTATCGATTCGCAATGAAAAAATAGCTGATACTTCTATCTTTAAAAACGGTATAGTTAAGGATAAAATGGTAACCTCTACCGGCAGCGCCTCAAAAGCCATGTTTTCACAAACAAAAGAACTTGAGGTTGAAGAAAAGTATGTTTTCTCCGGCTTCCTTGTGAATATGAACGCCGGCGGTGTAACGCCTAAGATTTACTATACTAAAAAGAACGGCAAGTCCACCGAGCTTGAAGCCGAAGTGTTCTATGATCCCGACCGTTTCTATTTTGAGGTTGTATTTACAGTTCCTAAGAACGCACTCAGTGAAAATGGAAAAACTTCGGTAACGGTTGGTATGGAAAATCCCGAGAACGGAAAAGGGTATTTTTCAAATCTTATGCTTACTAAATATGGTGAGTATATAAACATCTTTACTAATCCCGAATTATCGAATTCAGCCGCGGGTTGGAATAAAAACGCAAACTATCAAGTAGTAAAATTTGATCCGGAAGTGTTTGTATTCTACTTTGATGACGAAAAGTTTGATGACGGCAACTGGTCGGGCGATTCTGAAAACGGCGTTTTATTCAGTTACGGTATGGTGAGCGGTAATGTAGTCGATGAAAGCGGAAAAGGAATAAGCAATGTTAAGTTGACCCTTAAACCTTTAGGCATTTCAATATTTACGGATAAATACGGAGATTTTGTATTCCCGCGGGTTTCTTTGGGAGAATACGAACTCTATATAACCTTTGAAAGAGAATTGTTTTGCTGCAACGTTACAGTGAGCGCGGGTATGAATACCGTTATCAGTAATATAAGCTACGGCAGCGAGGATGACAGTATTGATTTTGATGACATAACGGATGTTGAGTTTGAGGACGATTCTGTCCAATCGAATGAATACGGAGTTATCGTAGGTAAATACGTTACTTCTGACGGCGATGCTATGAAAAACGCTAAGCTTTGCCTTGGCAATGACATTTTTGCGATGACAAACAGTAAGGGCGAATTCACATTTGAAAAGGTACCGGCCGGTGAGTACAAAGTGTACGAAATCACTTCGGGGGGTAAAAAGATTTACCTTTCAAAGGCAACCGTTATTGCAGGCAAAGGATTGCGTTTAACACTTAAAAAACCGGGTAGTGCTCAAAGCAATTCACTTTTAATATGGCTGATTATTGGCAGTGCGGCACTTTTAATTATCGCAGGCGGTGTGACAGTTCTGATTATTATAAAGAAGAAAGCCGCCCGGGTAAGAAACATATAGACTATGCGCTAAGAAGGGAAGGGTGATTTAAGGTATGAAATTAGCAACGACTACATGTGACTTTTTTAAATACGGTCTTAATGATGTTGAGAGCATACTTGCGGTAAAAGAAGCCGGATTTAAGTATGTTGATTACAGTTTTGGCTTTGATCACACGAACGGTTGCGGTCTTTTAAGCAGGGATTGGAAGCCGTTTGCCGATAAGATATTGGAAATAGCGCAGCAGAATGATTTAAAATTTGTTCAAGCGCATTCGCCGCTTGGCAGACCCTTGATTCTTAATAGCAACCATGAACAGTTTATTAAAGATACCAAGCAGAGCATAGAAACAGCCGCGTATATCGGGATTAGAAATATCGTTGTTCACGCGGGGTACAGAGAAAACCTTTCGAAAGAAGAAACCTTTAAGCTTAATAAAGAGTTTTATTTGGATATTTTAGAAGTTGCGGAAAAGCACAATATAAACGTGCTTACCGAGAATTATGAAAAGATGCGCGATCCTGACACATTTTGGTTTGATAACGCACAGGACCTTAAAGATTTTGTTGAATATGTAGATCATCCGCTTCTTAAAGTGTGTTGGGATACAGGGCACGCAAATATGCAAAAGATGCCGCAACACGAAGAACTCAAAATATTGGGTGATAAGGTTGCCGCCATTCATTTTCAGGATAATGCCGGCGATTGGGATGACCATATTATTCCGACTTTCGGTACGCTTAGCATAGATTCAGTGATGAAAGGGTTAAAAGAAATCGGATATAACGGATATTTCACCTTTGAAGCGGACAACACTCCTTTTTACTCGTGGCGGAAGCCCAAAAAAGAATATGATTACAAGTGTTTTCAACTGCCTTTAGATTTCCGTAAAAGGTTAGAGGCGATGATGTACGATATAGGTAAATTCATACTAACAGAGCATAACTGCTTTGAGGAATAAGTATCAGGAGTTTAAGGGATAAAATTATGGAGTCAGGGACTTTGAAAACCTTCGGTGTTATGCTTGACTGTTCACGAAACGCCGTAATGAAACCGGAAGCGGTAAAAAAGTATATGGATATAGTATCCGACCTCGGATATAACTGTCTTATGATTTATACGGAAGATACATATACCGTACAAAATCAACCCTATTTCGGTCATAACCGTGGGCGTTACACAATAGAAGAGCTTAAAGATTTAGACGCTTACGCAACCTGTAAAGGTTTAAGTCTTATACCCTGTATTCAAACCCTGGCGCACCTTAACGCGATTTTTCATTGGAGCGTATACGGTGATATTCGCGATTGCTCGGGTATTTTGCTCTGTGAGGATGAGCAAACATATAATCTGATAGATGATATGTTTGCTTCGCTTTCCGGTTGTATTTCGTCTAAAATCGTAAATATCGGTATGGACGAGGCGTTGATGCTCGGCCGCGGAAAATACTTTGACCGCTACGGCGTCAAAGATAGATTCGACATACTCTTAAATCACCTTAAAAAAGTTTCCGAGATAGCAAAGAAATATGACTTTAAGCTTATTATGTGGGGAGATATGTTTTTCCGTCTGGCGTGTAACGATTATTATGTAGACAGCGAAAGCAATATTCCCGCAAAGGTTAAAGATATGATTCCCGATAATGTTGAACTTGTTTATTGGGACTATTATTCGAAGGATAAATCTCACTATGATAAAAATATAGAAGCCCACTCCGCCATTAAGGAAAATATCTGGTTTGCGGGCGGTTTGTGGACCTGGTCCGGCTTTGCTCCGCACAATACGTTCAGTATGCGCACTACAAAAGCAGCGCTCGATTCCTGCGCCCAACACGGTGTGAAAAATATCTTCTTTACTATGTGGGGCGATAACGGCGGTGAGTGTTCAAAATTCTCTGTACTACCTTCACTTTTTTACACCGCGCAGCTTGCGCAGGGGAATAGTGATATTGAGCTTATAAAGCAAAGATTTTATGAAAAATTCGGTATAGATTTTGACGAATTTATGCTTCTTGATTTGCCGAGCACACCAAACGGCGGAGATATTATAGTCAACAGCGATAAGTATTTGCTTTACAATGACTGTTTCATGGGGCTTTTCGATAATGTTGTATCGCAAAATGACAGCGCCGGTTTCAGAGAAGCCGCAATAGCACTCGAAAAGGTGAAGAAAAATGAGTTTTCATACCTTTTCGAGACCGCCGCGGCATTGTGCCGGCTTTTGGAAAAAAAGGTCGATTTAGGGCTTAAAACCCGTAAGGCGTACAGACAAAAGGATAAAAATAAAATTAAAAACTTAATAGCTGAATACACAGAGGTAATATCGTTAGCAGAGGAATTCTACGACCTTTACGAAAAGCAGTGGATGCTTGAAAATAAGCCGCACGGGTTTGATGTGCAGGATATTCGCATAGGCGGGCTGATTTGGCGTATTAGGCATTTAAAAAAGCAGCTTATAAGGTATATTGACGGTGAAATTGACCGATTAGAAGAATTGGAAGAGGAACCGCTCGATATTAATGGCAGAAGTAATAATTCGCATCTTGAGTTTAATTCCTGGAGCGGCGGCGTTACTTCAAATATTCTTTAATGTTTTTTGGTGTTAAGGCGACTTTGACTCTTGCCAGATTAAATACAAAATAATAGATTTGGAGGTAAAATCATGAGAAAAAAATTAGGACTGAAAAAATGGGTGAGTATTTTACTCACACTTGCTATGCTTGTTTCGATGTTTACGATGCTCAATTTATCAATGGGTACCGTATTGGCGGCAGGAGAAACAAAGTATATGCTTCAAATGCAAAACAAGGCGTGGCAGTATGTTTACCAGCAGATCCTTGTGGACTTTGAGCCGGGAGCAAATTACCGGTTTTCTGCTGATGTTTTCACCTATGCGGGTAAATCCACCTTTATGCTTGATGTTCATAAGCCCGATCAAGACAATGCTGTCAGAGCACGTTTTGACCCTACGGCAGATGATGCAAATCATCATTATTCGGCTGATTTTACCGCGCCTGACACTGTATGCACCTCGGGCGAGAGAGCGAAAATCACTATATTTACCCGTGATGATTATTCGGACGGCAGAATAAGCGATTTTGTTGCCGGAAACATTTCAATTTATAAGCTTGACGGTAGTGGCGAACCCACCGGCGAAAATATGGTCAAGGATTCCGAAATGGCTACCGGGCTTAGCTCAAACGGCTGGTCTTCCTCCGAAAATCCGTGGTATTCAAACGGTTCTACTACAACGGCGGGCTGCAGATTTGTTACCCAGCCGGACGGTATATTTGATGCCGATTCAACAGGTAATCGTTTGATTACTTTGCATGGCGATTCGTGGGCTTACGTTCGCCAGCATATAACCAATAATTTTACGGCAAACGCGAAATACCGTTTTACGGCGGATGCTTATGCCTTTGTAGGTACCACTACGATTATACTCAAAGTTTGTAACAGTTCGGGCAGTTATGAAACGCAGGTGCGTTTTGACCCGACCCCAAATGATACCGAGCACCATTATTCGGTTGATTTCACCGCGCCTTCTTCGGTGGCGACCTCAGGTGAGCGTGGAATTGTTGAAATATTCACCCGTGACCAGGTAAACGGCAGAAATCCGTATATTGCTTTGGCAAATGTGTCTATATTTAAGCTTGACGGTAGCGATAACCCGACAGGCAATAACCTTGTAAACGATTCTCAGTTCTTCAGCGATTTCGGCACCGCCGGTTGGTCTACCGGCGCAAACCCCTGGTACAGCTCACTTACCAAGAATACCAATTACAGGCAGCTTTTACAGCCTAAGGGCTATTTTGAAAGCGATTCTTCCGGTAAGCGTATGATAGAAATGAGCGGCAAATGGAAAGCCATTATCACTCAAACCGCTGCTGTATTTACCGCCGGTCAAAGGTACAGATTCACCGCACAGGCAAAATTTGAAGGTGAAGGTAACGATGATTTACCGACTTTGGACTTCAGAATTTTTGATAGCGAAGGCAACGATATAGGAAAAAGATACAAGGTAACTCAAATTCAGCAATCTAACGATTTTATTTATGATTTTGTTGCACCCGAAGGTCTTGCGACGTCCGGTGCTACGGCGGAAGTAAAGGCATTTTTAAGAGAAACTGAAGGTACGCTGTACTTGGGCAATATCGGCCTTTACAAAATTGATGAAAACGGCAACGTAATCAGCGATGACCTGTTCTATCACGATAACGCGTTTCTTACCGACGTAAGCTCCGTAGGGTGGTCTACCGGCAATAATCCGTATACCAGCTTTTCAGGCAACGCGCAGGAATGCCCGGTAGTTATTACGCCCGTAGGCTTCTTTGACGAAATTGCGCATACCGAACACACCTTAGGCGATTGGCTTAGTGATGAAACAAACCACTGGAAGGTTTGCTCGGGCTGTGAAGGTATATTCGAGCAGGCGGATCATATTGAGAGCGACTGGATAATCGATACACCCGCCACCACCGAAGCGGGCGGACACAGGCATAAGGAATGCACGGTATGCGGTTATCACACGGTTGAAGAAGATACCGAAAAACTCTCTGCAGACCATATAGCCGGCGATATCAATAATGACGGCTCCGTCAACAACAAAGACCTTACCCGTCTCTTCCAGTATTTAAGTGACTGGGACGTTGAAGTAAACGAGGCGGCGCTTGACGTTAACGGCGACGGTTCCGTCAACAACAAAGATCTTACCCGTCTTTTCCAATTCTTATCCGATTGGGATGTTGAGATTTTCTAAGCATAATGAATTAAATTGATGTTTTCAGTACACCTCATCAGAGCGCCCGGGAGCCGATTGTCCAACCCCGGGCACTCGCTATTTTACAAAAAAGAACAGGGAAGGTAAGCGCCTCCCCTGTGTTAGTTTACGTCAGACCGAGCTGCTTTAACAGCGCCTGGTCGACCGTTTGCTGTTCATAGTCTGTCAAACGATAAATGTAGCCACTTGTAAGTTGCTCCTTTGCAATAGTCCTGATTTGCTCAGGAAGTACGATGCTACTACAATAACGAAAGGATTTCTACCAAACTAAAAGGAATGAGCCCGGTGCAATTCCGAACTCATTCACAAGCAATTTAATATTTAATTCTGTCTAAACTTTGGTGCTCACTTCACGGTTGCCTGTTCTTTTTTAATCAGGTTAACCAAAAACTGTTACTCTCATTTTTATCGGAAACAAAATGCTGTAGGCTACTTTATTAGCGCAGCAAATATGCAAAGTCATGAATTTTATCAAAAAATATATTGAAAAGTCATAGTTTTAATGGTATAATTCACTTGAAAAATAGAAAATAGGGAGATTTTATTACTATGTTATATCGAAAAATATCATCGGTTATAGAAGAACATCTGTTATCGGATTCGAAAAAAATTCTTTTAATTGACGGTGCCAGACAGGTTGGTAAAACATATATAATCCGTTATGTAGGCAAGAAGCATTTTGAAAACTTTATTGAAATAAATATGATAGAAGATTCAGCCGGTCAATCATTGTTTAAAAACATAAAGACAGTAGAGGATTTTTATCTTCAGGTCAGTATGATTGCGGGAAATAAAATGAAGGAAAAAGAAAATACGCTTATTTTTATAGACGAAATTCAGGCGTATCCGCATCTTTTCACACTTCTTAAATTCTTGGCTGATGATGATAAGTTTACCTATATTGCCAGTGGGTCGCTGCTTGGCGTAACACTTGCACAGACTTCGTCAATTCCTATGGGAAGTATACGAAAAGTCCGTATGTTTCCGCTTGACTTTGAAGAATTTTTATACGCTAACGGTATGAACAATTTGGTGGTTTCTTCAATGCGGAAATGCTTTGAACACTCAGAACCGATTGATGAGACAATGCACAATAAAATAATGGATTTATTCAAAAAGTTTTTGCTTGTCGGCGGTCTTCCCGATGCTGTTAATTCATATCTGGAGACAAAGAATATTGCTAATGTCAGGGATATTCAGAATGAAATACATGAATACTACGCTGCCGATGCTTCAAAGTATGATGCAGAGAATAAATTAAAAATCAGAAAAATTTATGACTTAATACCATCCAATATGGAAAACAAGAAAAAGCGCGTCGTTGTTCAGAGTATAGAGAATAAACGGGGTAAAACCTTTAATGATTACAAAGATGAATTTGATTATTTGGTAAGCGCAGGTATTGCCTTGGGCGTTCAGGCAATATCAAATCCGGTGTTTCCTCTGGTGGAGTCAGCGGGTAAAAATCTGCTTAAGTTATATCTTAATGATGTTGGTATTCTTACAGACATACTTTACAAGAACAACATCCGGGCAGTTTTGGACGATAATAGAAGTTTAAACCTCGGATCGGTTTATGAAACGGTGGTGGCAAGCGAGTTAATTGCACACGGTCATAAACTGTTTTATTATGATAACCGAAAGAAAGGTGAGGTCGATTATCTGATTGACGATTATGATGGCTTATCGGTAGTGCCTATAGAAGTTAAATCGGGCAAGGACTACACAATTCACAGTGCGCTTAATTCATTTGTAAACAATGAGGATTACAGTATTAAAAAAGCCGTTGTATTGTCAAATGAACGGGCAGTAATAAAAAAAGGAAAAATATTATATCTTCCAATTTATTATGCTATGTTTTTTTGAAAGTTTGTGAATCCAGGTGTGTGAGACTATATGTCATCATATTATTTATTACATTGAAGATGATGCCGTTGCTTAACTTTTCTAACAATTTCTAACAAAAAAGTAAAAAAATCAAAAATCCGAAAACCATTTTAGAAAGCGGCTTTAGAACGCCCAGCCTTTGAAAAACCCTTTATTTATGCGTGTTTTAATAACTCTCATTAATTATAAATGCGAAAAATCAAAACACAATAAAATGGCTTTATATCAGCTGGGGGTCAAGAGGCCGCAAGTTCAAGTCTTGTCACTCGGACCAATTTCCGAGCTTCCGCATTTGCGGGGGCTCGGAAATTTTGTTTGTATGATAAAATTCAATTAGTGCGGGCTCTTGACCCGGAAGGGTTTTTGCATCGGGAAAAATATGCCGGTGGCATATTTTACAGCAAAAAGCGGCGCGGACGGGTACCGAACGCAGGGCGTTGGGTCGTCAAGCCATGCGGGTGCGCGGCATAGTCCGCGCAGACGCGAAGAGGCCGCAAGGCGGGGTCTTGTCACTCGGACCAAATCCCGATGTGGTGCGGTTGCGCCACATCGGGATTTTAGTTTAATTTGGTATGACAAGACTTGAAAAGGGCGGTTTGCCAAAAGGCAAATTGCAACCTTCCGGTGGACGGTTGCAAAGCCCGCGGTACAGTAAGATCCTCTGTCGGCATATCTCTTTGCATATTTATCCCTCTGATTTTTACAAATAAAATTCCTCCAGATCATCCAGCCGCAAAAGGGCGGGGGAATTGCCGAAAGGGATGCCTACGTCTATATCTATCCATGTGTCGGTCTTAAGTATTTTGCCCTTGAGTTCATCGCCGTAACTCATTGTAGGCGTATGACCGAAAACGGTTATAACATCTTCAAAATACCGGTCGCCAAGCTCCGGCCATGCCCAGATAAATTCGTCTGCGGTGTAGTCGGACAGTTTTTTATCCGGCGAAAAATTATCAAGTCCCGAGTGGCAGAGCAAAAAGTCCTTACCGCCTGCCGAGACCGTTTCATAAAGCGGCGCTTCTTTTAAGTATTCAAGTATACTTTCGAGTGTTTCGGGTTCTTGTTTTCTTAAATCGCGCAATGCCTTAAGCGTAACATCTCCGCCGTTCAGCATATAGTTTGAGAGTAACTCCATTTTGTGATTGTCAAATTTTATTATGCTCTCGTCGGTTATTTCTTCAAATACAAAACCGCAGGATAAAAGCATCGCCTCGTGGTTGCCGAGCAAGAGCTGGGCGTTCGGTTGATCTAAAAGCCATTTTAATATCTCCACGCCGCCGTCATTTTGGCGGTCAATTACATCACCTAAAACGAATAACCAGTCGTTGTCGCTGAAATTTGCCTTTTTAAGAAGTGCTTTAAGTTTGTAAAGTTCAAGACCATGTAAATCTGAAATTGCATAAATCATAATATCACCTATTTATATATACCATATTTATGTTACGTCAGTATGAACGAGCAAATCTATCCAAGCATTGAGCTTTGTTTCAAAACTGCGTGTGTCTATTGCGCGCATAGTTACGGTTTTACTGTTTTTGCCGGCGAACACTATAAGGTCAACGGTGTTTCCTTCGTGGTTTTTTGTTGCATTAAAATTGGATGAGTGTAACCCTATCGACACTGTTCCTCTTTTATTCCGAAAGCTACAGCAATTTGGAAAATAAAGCGTCACATTACCGCATAATAACCCGTTAAAGCATTTTTCTACATACTCTTTATCACATAAAGACCGGATAATACTCTCTGAGTCCAAAACTTTTTCGGCAACTTTGTTTTCATATATACGGTATTTATCTATATTCTTAAAATCGTAATATACTATGTTGCAGTCTGATACCCGATCTTTGCCGCAAAGGCAGTGGGCTTCATATCGTTTTTTGATTGCTCCTCTCAAAAGATAATCGTAGTTTATGCAGCTGTCGGCATCAATCAATTCCTGCAAAAAATTATATACCGCAGACCCGAAGTTTATTTCTTCTTCGGTTAACGGCTCATAGTCGTACGAATCCCAATCGGGATCTGCGTCTGAGTTTTCACTGAAATCAAATGTTCCATAAATAATACCCGCCATAATTTACACTCCTTTACGCGCTTATCTTTTCCCGGTAACCGCTGCGTATCGCCCTTTGGTAAACCTCCGTAAGGCAGTAGTAGTTCATAACCTCCGGATAGGCGTTTGAGGGTTGCCAGTAGTCTATAACCGTTACGGGATGTCCGTTTATCCATACTGTGTAAAACAAGTTATTGTTGTGCATTTGCCGGAACTGTTTGCCTAAAACTATTTCGAGTGCTCTTGCTGTGCCGCCGCAGATTATAACGGTGGGGTCGCAAAGCTCAATCTGCTTTTTAAGGAGTTTTCTGCCCGCTTTCGCGTATTCGCATATTTCATTGTAATCGGCTTTTCTTTTACAGGTGTCCTTTTTTATATTTACGGCGGCAATGCTGTCAACATATTTATTATCGGGGAGAATAATATCTTTGCACCAGGGTTCGAACGGCTCCATATAGGTGGCGCCGGTATTCATAATGCCCTTAGTCCATAAGGCGATTCTTCGCCATGCGCGCTTGCGATTATATCCTTCGGGTGAATTGTCGTCTGTTCCGAAAGATTCGCCGAAGAGAAATAACGGCCTCACCTTATTCTTAAACCACACATCCGCGTTCATTACGCCGTCTTTTATAAAAGGTATATTGTCGGCTATGCACTTCCACTCGGCAAACAGTCTTTTGTTTTCTTTTTCGTAGGATTTAATATTCATTATAATACCTCCACCTTTTTGGTCCGCCTAAAATATAACATTTCTTATGTACCGAATTTGTCACATTAAGAATGTTATAATTTGCTCAAATCAAAAAAGTGAGGTAAAAAACCATGAGTAAAAACGCATTTGACAAAATTATCGGCTACGAGGAAATCAAGGAAGAACTGTTACAGATCTGCGATATGATCAAAAACCGTGAACGCTATGAAGCGCTCGGAGCAAAACTCCCGCACGGCGTAATGTTATATGGCGACCCGGGACTCGGTAAATCGCTTATGGCAAAATGCTTTATTGCCGAGAGCGGGCTCAAATCATACACGATTCGCAGGAACAAGGGAAACAATGATTTTATAAGCGAAATCAGCGATACGTTCAAAAAGGCAAAAGAAAATGCGCCTGCCGTTATTTTTCTTGATGATTTGGACAAATTTGCCAATGAAGACGACGATCACTGCGATGCGGAAGAGTATGTTGCCGTACAGGCCGGGATTGATGATATTGACGGCTCGGATGTCTTTGTGATTGCAACCGTAAACGAGTCGTATAAATTACCTCAGTCGTTGAAAAGACCCGGCAGATTTGACAGAAAAATCAATGTTCAAAGCCCCACTGAATCTGATGCGGTAAAGATAATCGCTTACTATTTGAAAAACAAGAGAATAGCAGAGAATGTGAATATGACGGATCTTACAAAAATGATCAGTTACAGTTCCTGTGCGGAACTTGAAACCATGCTTAACGAAGCGGCTATAAATGCCGGATATTTAAGAAAAGATAAAATCGAAATGGAAGATTTGATTCGATCGGTACTCAGAATGCAGTATGACTCACCCGATAACTTCACGAAAAAATCGCAGGAAGATTTGAAGAGAACGGCTTTACACGAAGCGGGACATTTAGTTGCAAGCGAGGTGCTTCTTGCTGAAAGCGTAGGACTTGCTTCGCTTCGTTCCACAGGCAGAGATTCCACGGGCGGTTTTATTCACCGTTGCAAGGATCTTCCGAGAAGACCCTACCATATTATCGTTTCCCTCGCGGGTAAAGCGGCGGTTGAACTTTATTATTCCGATGCGGTAGCGAGCGGGTGCTATCGGGACATACAACGGGCTTTCAATATGATACGCGAAGCTATTTCCGAAAATGCAACACACGGTTTCGGAATGATAGATGTGGCAACGCGAAGATTCAGTAATACATCCGAAAGTATGAATTCAAGAAATGAAGCCGTAACGCAAGCCGAACTTGAAAGATATATGGTAATAACGAAAAACCTTTTGCTTAAAAACCGCGATTTTCTCGAAAAAACCGCCGCCGCGCTTGAGAAACAAGAAACGCTTCTTTTCTCGGATATTCAGAAAATAAAAAGCACCACGAGCGTAACGCCGGTGGAGGTGTAGGATATAAAAAACCGGCAGGCTTGATTTCAGGTCAAGCCTGCCACAACTTATGATTATTAAGGAAAGAGTGTGACTTTATGGCAATTCCCGAAGAAGTTATAAATGAAATTAAAGCTAAAACAAGTATTTTGGATATTGTATCTGAACACGTTGATCTCAAAAAAAGGGGTAAAAACTATGTTGGCCTTTGCCCTTTTCATAATGAGCACACGCCGTCTTTTACCGTTTACCCCGATTCGCAGTCTTTCTATTGCTTTGGTTGCGGTATTGGCGGAGATGTTATCAAATTCATCAGTCTTATAAAAAACGTTGATTTCATAGATTCTGTAAAATATCTTGCTGATCGTTTGAATTTAGAATTACCGGAAACTCCCCATGATTTTTTGGAACAAAAGCAAAAGAAGATAATCTTTGATATCAACCGTGATACCGCAGAGTATTATGAGAAATACTTATTTAGTGAAGGCGGAAAACAGGCACTCGATTACCTTAAAGGCAGAGGAGTGTCTATCGAAACCATAAAGCGTTTCGGATTAGGCGCCGCACCGGGCAAGTCGGACGCTCTCATAACCCACTTAAAGCAAAAGGGTTATTGTATTTCCGATATGGTTGCGGCGAATGTAGCAGTCAAAGGCAAAAACGGGCAGTATTATGACCGTTTCAGAAACAGGGTAATGTTTCCTGTTGTCAATACTCTGGGCAAGATCGTCGCGTTTAGCGGACGTGCCGTGGAGGATAAAAACAGGAATGTAGCAAAATACATAAACACCGCCGATACACTCGTATATAAGAAAAGTGAAAATCTTTTCAGTTTAAATTTTGCAAAAAGAAAGCAAGGCATTTTTATACTTGTCGAAGGGAATATGGATGTCATATCTCTCTGTCAGGCGGGATTTAAAGGCGCAGTCGCCGTTCTCGGAGCGTCGCTTACGGCTGAGCAGGCAAACCTGCTATCAAAGTATACAAAAGTCGTTTCTTTGGCCTTTGATTCGGATGCCGCCGGGCAAAAGGCGACCGAAAGGGCAATCGGAATACTTGAAAAGGCGGGGCTTTCGGTATCTGTAATTATGATGCCTGACTGTAAAGATCCGGATGAGTTTATAAAGAAATACGGTGCTGACCGATTTGACGACCTTTTAATAAATGCGAAAAGCGCAACTGATTACCGGCTTTTTATTGCCTCAATGGGCAAAAATCTTGACAAAGACAACGACAAAATAGATTACCTTAACGATGCGGCGGCGATAATCGCGCAAAACGATGATATTATAGCAAGAGAAGTTTATATTAAAAGTCTGTGCGAAAAATACGACGTTTCAAAAGAGGCATTGACCGAAAAGGTCGATGAATTTCGCACCGCGGGTGAAGAATATCCGATTACAATTCAAAAGGAGAGAATTGAGCTTAACACCCACAGTGTTTATGACGCGATGGAAAGCGTAATAACCGTAAAAGAATTAGTTGACTTTGCGAAAGAAAACGGTATGCCGGCGATAGCTTTGACTGACTTAAACTGCGTTCAGGGTTTCCCCGAATTTGAGCGTGAATGCAAAAAGGCAGGTATCAAGCCGATTTACGGCGCGCAGATCATTCACAGCGACTATAAGGGCGGGTACCCTCTGTTTACGACCGTGCTTGTAAAAAACCAAAAAGGGCTAAAAAATCTGTATCATATCATTTCGGAACTAAAAGATGACGGCGCTTGTAAGAACGTTCCCATTAGTGTACTGGAAAAATATCGGGAAGGGCTACTGTTCGGCGCGCACGATTTTGATTATTTCGTGGACGATGAAGAATTGCTCGCGTTTTACGATTATATTGAAATCGACTGTAAATATTTGCATAACAGCAAAAAAGAAGAAAACTTACAAACGCTTAAATACGCAAAGGAAAAGGGCAAACCGGTCGTTGCCGTAAGCTGCGCAAAGTTTATTGATTTTAACGGTAAAATTGCCCGTCGAACACTTAAAAACGGTATGGATTTTGAAACTGACGGCAGAGAGGCAACCTTTTTATTCAATACCGAAGATATGTCGGAAACGTTTTCGTATCTCGGAGAAGACGTGACCGACGTTGTGATAAATAACACAAATAAAATAGCCGAGCAAATAGAAGACGTTGAAATTATACCCCGTGATTTTCACGACAATTTATTTGAGGACTCATATAAGGCGATAAAAATGTTTGCCGAGAATTTTGCGGCTTCGAAATACGGCGACAAAGAGGGGCAACTGCCGGCGGAAATAAAAGAACGGTTTGACGCCGAGCTTAATCTCCCGATTGTCAAATCCTGTGCTGACGAATTATTGCTGGCAAGAATGATTGTCAGAGATATTTCACTTATAGGAGGATTACATACAACAAGAGGAACTGTCGCCTCATCTTTTCTCGCGTACTGTTTGGGTATAACTGATATAAATCCTTTGCCACCTCATTATTACTGCCCCAAGTGCCATAAAATCGAATGGGTAAAAAACGCCTCAAGCGGCGCGGATTTGCCGGACAAGGTGTGTTCCTGCGGCGAAATAATTCACGGTGACGGTATGAATATTCCTTATGAAACATTTTTCGGATTTAAGGGTGATAAGGTTCCCGATATTGATATAAACTGCAACACAGTAAGCCGGAATATAATTACTAACAAGATTTCAGACGAGTATTTTGACGGAAATAGGGTTGCTGTCTGCGGAACAGTTCGCAACGTAAGCGAAACCTATGCAAAAAAAATGATTGAAGATTATGAATCTAAAACAGGTCGTCTGCTGAATTATCTGGAAAAAGATATAATCATTGATAAACTGACTAAGGTTAAGCAGAGTGACGAAATTCATCCGGCAGGGCTATTTTTAATCCCCCAAAATAAAGAAATCTTAGATTTCACACCGACAAGAGAAGGAAAATATAACGGTTTACCAATATCGCACTTCATTTACCGTGATTTATATGACGCTCTTTATCAGTTTGATATTCTACCTGTAAAACACCTTGATTTACTACATGAACTTGAAGCGGAAACCGGTGAAAAGATAAAGGATATTCCGTTAAATTCACAGGAAATATTTACGCTGATAAAGAATAATGACTTGACCGGGATAACAGAATTTGACACCTCTTTTGTATCTGAAATTCTTTCTCTGACTAAGCCCGAAAAGTTTTCGGACCTTGTGAAGATAATCGGACTTTCTCACGGCACCGGCACATGGGAAGGAAACGCAAAAGAACTGCTTAAAGGTGGCGTTTGCACTTTAAGCGATATCCCTGCCACGAGGGACGATATATATAACGATTTACTTTTCCACGGACTTGAAAGAGAGAAGGCATTTCGCTATTCAGAAACAATTCGAAAGGGACTGATTGCAAAAGGCAAGCTCTCCGCCGAAAAAATAGGCGAATTTGAAAACGATTTAGCGGAAATAGGAATGCCGGGCTGGTATACCGAATACTGTAAAAAGATTTGGTATCTGCTCCCTAAAGCCCACGCCTGCGAATTCGCAAGAATCGCTGTCATACAGGCGTGGTATAAAAAACAGCATTAACGCCTGCAGCGGTGTAGAATAGTTGACTAAAAAATGAATAAATGTTATAGTATGAGTTGTCGAAAGTAGTTGCCTTTTGGCAACTTATGCTGTTTCGAAGGGGAGAAACATTATGGTCAAAAGCAAACCTACGATTAACGAGGAAATCAATAACATTAAAGGACTGACAAAAGATGAAAACGGCATTCCAGAATTGACGCGTGAAAACATAAAAGCCGTTCATAACTATGTGATTAAGGAATCTTCATATTCAGATTCCAGTGGGGATAATTTCGTTCAAAACTACTTTGAGGGAAATAAGAATATTGATTTGTCAACAATAATCACTCGAATTATTCTTATTGATACTGTTGACTCTACAAATCTAAAACGGTTATTAGGAAAGGATTATTATAAGATTCTCGCCAAAGATATTTTAGAGTATAAATTGGAAGATAAAATATCAAAGGGCGAAAATATAGGCGATTTATTTGAAAAGATAGCACATAGAAAAGTAAAAAGATCTGGCAAGGAAACCGATATGAACTTATTTATCTTTCTTAGCAAGTATATTACAAGAGTAAATCAATACTGTTATGAGAGGAACGATTATAGCATTCTCGATAATGTTGTTAAAGACAATATTTCATATTATAAAAAAGATGCGAAAATCGATAGCTATCGTAATAAATATGATTATGATGGATATTGTGACTACATGTCGAAAATAATAAATGATATTCAGGGTATTACCAGAATAGAATTGGATCATTTTATTTGGTTTACATTTAAAAAAATGTCTGTCGGTGATAAAAATTTTAATAATAACAATATATAACAAGTAATAATGATTTAAACACACATAACGATACCCACCTTTGCAGACTTGCAAAGGTGGGTGCTTTATAATGTTTATTATTCCGCCGCTTCTTTTAGTTTTTCCCACACCTTAACCATTGCAAGTGTATCAAGTTCGCAGTATTTCAGCAGGTTGTGGCGGGTGGTTTGTTGCTCTTCGGGTGGCATAAACTGTATTTGCGGGAATATTGTCATTGCCTCGCCGCCGTTGTGGATCTGGTCTAAATTGTGGTAATTAAGGTCGGGGTCGTTGGGGAAAAGCGCCGGCAAAACGCTTTTAATCGAAAAACTGCCACCCATTGCGCGGTTATAGTAGTAACCGCTCTGAAACGGTTCTAATAAATCCACAATATTATCTCTTATGTTCAAAAGATGCTCGGAAAGGTCGGGGAAAAATGCCGCCAACTCTTTAAGCCGCGTGCATTCAAAGGCTTTGTTATACGCCGTAACGCATACGTCTTTCGGTATATCCTCGCAAAGCCGTTTGGCAATGGCGCGGCGCGGGTCGGTGCCCGACTCGGCTAAAAACTCTTTATGTAATAAAGGCCCACTCTCACGCTCTATATAATGAAGCGAATACTGGAACGGTATCTGTTGATAGGGTTTCGTGCCTTTAAATTCCGGAATGACCGGCTGTATAGTTTCAAAATCAAGGAAGTATAAGGGGTAAGAAAGCTTTTGTAAAAACGAAGCGATTTCTCCTTTTTCTATATAATCGCCTTTATCCTCTATTCCGTATTCAACCTGTCTTTGTTGCTTTTCGTTAAGCTTCGGCGCGTTCTCATATAATTCGGGGTAGGTTATCCAGCCGCTTTCGTAGTATTTAATTTTTTTACTCCACCATAAGCGGTAAATATTAAAAACGGATTTTTCGGGCAGATGCTTTGAGCAGTAAGGCCAGAAAGCGCACATATAAGGTTTTCTGCAGTTAATGTTTATATCGATATCCGGCTCTTTATCGGAGCTTAGTATCTTTTCCGCCACTTCTACATTATGCCTGATATTTTTTATTTCTTTCTTTACGGCGTCTGCAACATCAGAGATAAAGAAAAGCTGTTTTAAATCGAGTGTGCCGTCAAAAATATAGTCGCCGTTCAGGCATACGAGATAAGTGCCTGCAACCTTTACGCCGCAATGCTCAAGCACATACTTTTGATAGGAAATATCGGCGATGTATACCTCTTTATCGTCCTTTTTTCTGCCGTAATCATCAATATGTTTAGTAGAACTTTTTACTTCATAAATCGCCCAGCCGTCGTCCTCTTTTTTAAGAATATCGACCGCGCAGTAAAGCCCTTTATAGCTGAAAGACGCCTCGCAGATGACGTTTGTGCCTTTTTCCATTTCGGCTTTGGTGTCTTCTATCATTTTAGTGATGTCGAGCGCGTCGCCTTTATAGGCGGTAACTTCAACGTAATCGCCGAAAATACCCATGGCAAGATCGCCGACCTTGTTGCCGGCTTCCATACGGGATAAAACGCCGCCGTTAAGCTCCGCTTCTTCCGGCTTGTATTTTTTCATCCACGCGATTTTCGGGCACTGCCATAAACCGCAGTATTTTGATTTTGAAAAATAAAACATAATGCGTCCCCTTGAAAATCTTATATTCTAATTGGATTAATTATTAACTCTCTTGCCGTATTTGTTCGCCGGCTTTATTGAAAAGCCTAACAACACGCCAACCCTTATGTCCGTTTTTCCTAAATATTATTTGTTGTTTTTCAATTACAAAATTAAAAACCTGCAAAGCGTCATTTTCTTCACAAGATAGATAGTATTGCACTTCTTTTGTGCCATCAGGGTTGTCCAATGCTATGGTGTAGTTTGCATTTTCTTTTTCGGATGAGTTTTCTTCAATAATTTTCAAAGCACAATTTTCATTGTATTCCATAATTAATTCTCCTCATAATATTCTAAAGATTACTATATCATAATTTAATTTTTTTATCAACTATTCTAAAAAACAATCTCCCATCTTTCGTATTCCGATTTGCCGCTTTTTTGAGCCTTTCGGAATGCCCGTTTGTTTAGATGTTCTTTGTATCGTACCGCTACTCGCGGCATAAACAGTCCCAACTCATTACACATTATTCTGTATACGAGTTTATTCGGGCAGTAAAACGGATTTTTCCATACCGCGTCATCACTTCGCCCCGAACCTTTCAAAATCGCGGCGGCAAGCGCGGCGCTTCTCGACCCGCCCTTTGAACAACATATATAAAGGTCGGTAACGCTGTCAGGAAGGCTTTCGATAAAACGGATGATCGCCTTTGCGTGCGCGGCGGTAAAGGCGCCCGGAGTTTTTGCGGTTTCAACGTCTAAAAACGGCATTACGAATTTGTAAATGATATTTTTACCGTTAATAAATCGGTTTGTTCTATCGGTACATAAAATGAGGGCATTTCTGTTCATCGGTAAATCAAAAGCATCTGCTTTGATTCCAGGTACCGCCGTTATATGTATAACAAACCGCTTTAGTGTACCCGTTTTGGCTATCCTTTTCATAGTCTGCACCTCACAGAGTTTTTACATAACAATACTATCCGAGTTTATGCACCGTTTTCGGTGCATATCTTTTGTTATTATCACTTTTCAACGAAAAGGCGCGCTTTAATTATTAAAAATAATTTCAACAAGGTTTTAATATAAAGCGTGCTATAATGCGCCTTACCGTTCCTTGAAAACTGAATATTGAGCCGAAAACAGCAACCAAAAAACACATTTTACGGAGGAATTGTTTATGGAAGAAAAAAGCGAAAACAGAAACGTTCAAAAAGAAGCCCGCAAGAGATTCATAGACCAGATCGTGAGCTGCGTTTGCATGGATGACCATTACGGCACCTACATCTTAAATATGAAGCTGCATCCGCTCGGCGAATATGAGTGCTACGAATATCAAGGCAAAAACAGCGTAAGAAGATTTCTTGGAGATAAGATTTTCTATCTGACAGAGGATGCAAGCGAGGCAGTAAAAAAAGAGATAGGCTATTATAAAGTATCAATCAGCAAAATGATTGCATGGCCAAGCCGAAAATACCTTAGAGATAAAAACATAAGAATCTGCTTTAAAAGCGCGTCGGGGGGCGGTTATACATATTATGTCGGCTTTCGCAACAGAGAGGGCAAAAAAGGCACGCAATACCGCGAAAACGTCACACTCGAATCTATGATTACTAATATTATTTTCATAACCACGGTACTTGCTCCAAAATATGAAAAAACACTTTTGCCCGCGCTTAAAAGCCCTACTGAAAAGAGCATAAAAAAGAACCCTTTGTATATCGCCGCGAAAAAGGCGGGCGATAGAGAATTCTTAAACAAACTAAGGCGGCATTACGGTTTGCCCGAAGAGAAGGAGCGAAAAAACATTATGAAGCATTTTCGCCGCCGTATATTGCCGGAACTGCCTGAAGAGTATAACAAAAACTATATCGTCAGTTGTAAAGATATAGATACAGGTTTGCTTCGCCGGTCGGGCTATGTGATACGTCACCGCCCCTATTTTGCAATGATGAATTCAACACACGCGGCGTGGCAGCTTAACCCGCATACGAAGGTCGGCGTGGACGCGGCAAATGACGACCAAAAGCCGATAACTTTCAGGGAATTTCTTGACCTGTTTGAAAACTGTTGATAAAAGGAGAATACAAAATGAAAAAATTAACGTTAATAACACTCGGAATACTGGTGCTTATAGGCGCCGCCGCAGGGCTTGTTATGTGCTTTATTTTAGGTGAATTCAGCATAGCGTATATTCTTGTTCCGGCGGGCGGCATGCTTATAATTTATTTTTGCTTAATGAGTATGACTGCCGGGGATGCGCCATCTCCCTGGGCAAACAGTTGGCTTTACGGTACCGATTTTGCAACGGGCGAAATAATAACAGAGTTGCAAAAGCTCAATAAGAAATAACCGTTGACTTCAAATCAAAACAATGATAAACTCAAGGTATCAAAATTTAGGAGGATGAAAGTATGGAATATAAAGAACGGGCAAGAATGTTTGCTAAAGATTTGTTAGGAAGTATAATTTGTTATAAAGGCAAAGAATACTTAATTACAGTTGTGGAAATATATCCATATGATGAAGAGGCAGACGATACTGGCAAAGATATCAGTTATGTAAATAGAGGGGGAAACGGAAATGGAAAAAGGATCCTTACGGGTAAAGATAAACAGGGAAAAGTTTTCACCTATTCTGCAATGTTTCATGTCGTAGGAGAATGTGAAACTAACGATAATACAGGGCGTTGTGACAATGCTTTGATAAGAGGCGCAATCAAGATTGAAAACGGAAAACCGGTTTATGAAGATGTTGAAATGAGTTTTAACAAAGGAAAACCTGATAAACTTTGTCGTGCTATTCTTAATAAACAGTCTGGAATCATATTTAAGGTCTATGGTGAACGTGATGAAGTGCAAATAAAGAAATCAAGAAACTATAGAATAACTGACGAGAATATAGTAAAAGCAGATAGGATAGGTATAAGAAAAGCGGAGAACAATGATATGCGCTTTTATTTATCACAGGATTTTTTCAAATAAAAATTATATCTACGTCATCATATTTTTAACAATAAATATAAACCAAACATACGGCGGACAGACTGTCCGCCGTAAACATTATTAAAATTAAGGAGAATAATTATGGATAAATTAAAAGAATTGGTCAGAGAATTAGAAGGCAAAACTGACAAAGAAGAAATAGTAAAGGTTTTACAAGAAATAGGCGAAAAACTTGTAACCGGATATGAGATTATAGTTGACGGCATCACGATTATTCCGCTATGGGTTAAGGCGTATTATTATCAGGGCAGCAATAAAAGAGCCGACGAAAAAAAACGGGTATAACGGTTGCTTCGGGTTTGCTGATCCCTTTATTCACGGCTCAGAAGAGCAAAAGGGTGAGGAAAACTTCGGGAAATTATATTTTCACCATAAAACAGATGATCAGAGAAGCGGAGTGGATATTTGTTTGCCGCTTAGCGATCAATACTATTTATCTTTCCTGCTTAAATACACGCTTGTAAACGGTGAATTCACTACACAAAGCGAGTTAAGCGGTAAAATTCGTGAAAAATACGATCCGCAGAGCAGAATTCTTTTCTCGGTTGAGCATTCCGATAAACCGGCAGTTATATATTCAAAAAGAAAAGGTGTTTCCGCAAAGAAAGAAAAAGACACGGCAATTAAAGCAGCAAAAGAAAAATATGAAGATATGAGAGTAGCTTGTATTTTGCTTGACAGGATCAATGATTTCGAATTCACATTTGAAACCGGATATGGGAAAACCAGACTTTTAGAAGACTACATTGCTAACAATCAAAATATTGACAAAGAAAAAATAAGCAAACTATGTGAAGGCTTAATCAGCAAAGTGAAGTTAAAAAAACTATTAAGCAAATAATCTGTATTGTTTTTATAAGTATTAAAGCGGCGGACGGTTTGTCCGCCGTAAGCTATCTTTGGAGGTAATATGATATACTTTTCATCTTTAATAAACAGCCCAAAATACCGCCCCGCAGCTGACAGAATATCCGCGGCGCTGAAAGCGGAAAACGTTGCTTTTTCTTATATCGAAAACACAAAGGATATATGGCTTCGTGATTTTATGCCGGGTAAACTCAAAAGCGGAAAATATGTTTCTTTCCGTTATGAGCCGAAGTATCTTAAAAACGATAAAAATCTGCGCACAAATTACCGGGACATTGAAACGCAAATACCTGTTAAAGTCACATATTCCGATATTAACCTTGACGGAGGAAATGTTGTATTCTCACATTCAAAAGAAAAGGCGATAATAAGCGACAGGGTATTTGCGGAAAACCCCGAATGCACCGAAAATGAAATATTATCGGAACTTGAAAATCTGCTTGAAGCGAAAATAATCATAATACCCTCGCTTAAAAGCGATATGACCGGGCACGCTGACGGTATGGTGCGGTTCGTTGATGAAAAGACCGTTATCGGAAACGATACAGGCACAAGATACGGGCTTGAATACAGAATTAAAAAGGCGCTCGGCAAAGAAAGTATCACGGTAATTGATTTCCCCTATTTTGAAAGCCGGGGTATCAGTGCAGAGGGTTGCTACTTAAACTTCCTTGAAACCGAAAAACACATCTTTTTGCCCGTCTTCGGCGTGCCGGAAGACAAGGAAGCAATAAAAGCGGCAGAGCGCATTTTCACTAAAAAGATCATACCGGTTGCAATTAAAGAAATAGCCAAAGACGGCGGCTGTCTTAACTGTATCAGTTGGGAAATATAGAATACGGGCAAAGCGTTACGCTTTGCCCGTATTTCTCTCTCCTCACTTAATAATTATAATCTGTCTGTTCATCAATTCGCGGGTTTCTTTAATCAGTCTTTCATCTTTCACTCTCAGCCCTTTAATAAACAGCGGTTTGCCTTCGTGGTGCATATTTACTGTGCTTTTGAAGTCGTCCCAAAACCGCACGGCGTCAATGTAAGAAAATATCGGATTTTTTATATCGGGCGAAAACGTGCAATATTGGAGAAAGTGTTTTAGTTTACGGCGAAAGGTGGCGGTGTTGCCCATACCGTCGGTCAGTTCAGAAAGTTCGCCCGGCACAAAGTATTTGTCCGCACACAGATACCGCTCTAAATTAAAGGGCGCGTTTTCAAAATCCGACATATCGGGGAAACACAGCCGCATTTCTTCTTTGCACTGCCGCACCGCCGAATAATAGCCGGACGGGGAAGCGGTTTCAAAGGGATTTAACGGTATGGCGTTGATAGTCGGCTCATACCGCCTGCCGCGGGATTCGATTATATATATGGCGTTTTCCGTTACCGCTTCGGCATAAAGTTTTGTTTTTTTGGATAGAAGTTTCGCTCTGCCCCGGCTTTTATCCAATGGGCAGCCGAGCATAAGTTTTACGGCATATAGCAGATCGTCCGGAAAGTCTGTGTTTATTGTGCAGAAATCCGCCGTAAAAGTTTTATCTAACCGCTCAATACTGCCGAAGTTTTCAATCAGTAGCTGCTTTAAGTACATTTTTTGCCTACTGACACGCAAAGCCGATCGCCGGCTTCGGTTTTTCCGTTTTTATAAGCGGCGCTTCGATATCCGAAATATCAAGCGTTTGCAGTTCTTTTAGCGTTAGATCGGTGCCTTCCATTTTTGCAATTCTGCTTGCCTGATTCATCTTTGAAAGCTCAATAAGATTGCGCACGTATCTGCCGTTTCCAAAGCCGGTATGCTGCCTTGCGTCTTCAAAAATCGTATTAAGCTTCCCGAGCGCCTCATTTGTTAGTATAACGCCCTTATCCTTGCCGATAAGCCCTGCAATTTTGCATAGCTCATCAGCGTTATAATCGGCAAACGGAACGTGAAAAGCTATCCTTGAGCGAAGCCCCGGGTTTTTATCCAAAAACCGCTCCATTTCTCCGGGGTAACCCGCGAATATCACCACAAGGTCCTCGCGGCGGTTTTCCATTTCCTGAACTATGGTATTTATCGCTTCGTCGCCGAAAGAGCCGCCACGGTCGTCTACAAGCGAATATGCCTCATCGATAAATAGCACCCCGCCCATAGCGGTTTTGAATTTGTCTTTTACTATCGAAGCCGTCCAGCCGACGTATTTACCTACAAGGTCACTTCTGCCTACCTCTACAAGATGCCCTTTTGAAAGCAGACCGTTTTCCTTCATAATGCGGGCGAACAGGCGCGCCACCGTGGTTTTAGCCGTGCCCGGGTTTCCGGTAAATACCATGTGCATAGCAGGGCGGTCCTGCTTGACGCCTTTATCCTTATAAATGCGCTGTATTTTATAGTAATTAAGTGCCTTTTCTATAACCGATTTGGCTTCGGTCAGTCCTATCAGCTCCTTTAATTCATCATAGGCGCTGCCGCGGGCGACTTCTTTTTTAGCGACTGTTTTACAAACCGCAATATCCTTATACTGCGGATAAACAGTGGTCTTCATTTTGCTGTTATACCAGCTATCAAACATATTGCGAAGCTCATCCGGTAAATACTGCCGGTCTGCCTCTAAATCCTTATAGAGATTTTTATCGGGTCTTATGTGTTTATCCTTGCACATCATTTTAAGGAAACCCACTGATTTTTCCGCGTCGGCAAGGTCTTCTTTTATTTCGACTAATCCCATACTGCCGAGATTTTCATAAAACATAGCTTTGCTTTTCTCGCAGGCGCGCGGCAGACATAACACGGTAAGTACCTGATTGCGGTATTTTATCATCGTTTCGCAAATAGCGGATATAGTTTCCATTTCGCTGTTTGCGTAATTGTTATCCTCATTCGAGTCATCGCGGGCGAGATAACGCACTAATATGGCGCCCTCGGAGCAGCTTTTATAAAGGGCGTCATAAACGTTTTGCGAAAATCTTTCGCCGGGTCTGAAATCAACGTAGCAATAACGGCGGCTTTTAATACGCCCGTTATCGTAGAGCGCGTGAAGAAGGGTTCGACAAAGTAATTTCCGGGCGTTAAGGTCATCTGTTTCAACCATGTAATGCACCGGATGCCCGAATGCTTTACTGTTCGGTTTGCCGAAATATATTCTGTCAAGTTCCGGGTGCAGAGTTTCCTCTGCAAGAAGATCTTTTGAAGTTTTATAGAGTAAAGACTTATTCACTTTACCGCTTAACAGGTTTTCGCCATAATCTATTCCGCGCGGGCCTCTGGTGTTTATTCGGTCAAGCTCAAATTGCTCGAGAACGTCGTCTTCATCGTCAATATAATCGTAGTGATCCGCCATACTGAGCATGCTTCTTATTGTACTAAATGTCACTTCATTTACAACGGGCATAATGGTGGCAACGCCGAGATGCCTTAAAAAAGACTGCGCGTATTTTACCGCGTCAATAGATTCATAAGAAATAATGCCGCACATTATATCGTCGTCAAGTCCTGAAACAAAACAAAAAACACCGTTTTTGCCGCAGCTGTTATAATCCTCGCTTCTGCCAGCTATCTGCCGTATGCGTTCTTGTTTTATCCGCCTGTCATTATTTTCTTCTACCCATTTTTCGTCCTCGAGCATAGCGTTTACTTTATAAAATAACATGATTTTACCTCCCGAATTCTTCTCCGGATAAATAATAACACTTCTTATGCACCAAAAAGGGGAGATGTGAAAATTATCCGCATCGTAGATTTGAATTGATCAGTTGTCTTAACTTTTGTAATTCCGCTTCCTGCTCACGAAGCTTTATTTGATTTGTTTCATCCGGTTGACTTATTGCTCTTTTAATTTGATAGAGTTTGATATAATTTTTACGTTGAGCATCGTCTAAGCGTTCAGTTACTCTTTCAAATGCCAGAATAAAGTTGATAATGCGACGGGCGTTTCCTGCCGCCGATTCTCCCATTTCAACGGAATATTCCTGACCTTCATCCCGGAGTAATATATACGGTTTCTTTTCGGGCTGCGTTTCGGGGACTTTTACGGAGAAACACAACACTTTAAGCGGGTTCTCGCCGTTCTTTCCGGCAAGGAATTTGGAATTAAGGTAAGGGGATATCAGCTTTGCCGCTTCTGATACGGCCGCTTTATCATATTCCTTTAGTTTATTAAGCGTCCTTTGCGCCGCCGGAATACGGTAGTTATAAAGATCGTCACGGTACTCTTCGCATGATTTGGATTCCTCTTTGAGCTTTTCGATCGCCTCTTTCTCTTTTGCAACAACGATTCGCAGTGCTTTTACTTCGTTTTCAGCTTGTGCCAGTTGCTTCATAAGAGGTTCTGACAGCGCAAGCGCTTTTACCTCGGCATAGGAAAGCACGTTATCCTCTAAATCCGTGATCGAGCGTTGATACGAACTTCCCGAAAGAAATTGAGATATAAAACGCTGTTTGGTTTCAAGTACCTGCCAGGAATACGAATCAAAACTGCCCTCCGTTATATAGCGATATATCAAAACGCTTTTGTTTTCGTTTCCCTGACGGATTATTCTTCCTTCCCGCTGGACCATATCCGCAGGGCGCCATGGGGCGTCGAGGTGATGAATCGCTTTTAGTTTTACCTGAACATTTGCTCCGATCCCCAGTTTAAAGGTCGAACCGATAAGAACCCTTACTTCACCCGTGTTAAATTTGCGAAACAACTCCACTTTGCGGCTTTCGGTATTATAACTGTGGATAAACGCTATCTCTTTTTCGGGTATTCCTTTTTCGGAAAGCCGGGTCTTAAGTTCTTTGTAAACGCTGAAGTTTTCACCTTTTGGCGTAGAATAATCGCAAAAGATCAGTTGAGTGCAACCGCTGTGTTTTTCGTAAATCTCTTTAACCTTATTTACACAATTAAATACCTTTGAACGCTTGTCATAAGGTTGTTTGCACCCGACGAGGTTAAGGTCGAGCGCTGCTTTTCTGCCGTCTGTGCTGACTTTAAGCATATTATCGAATTTACGGTCGATTTTCCCGCTTCGTATTTCCTCGGTCCGCTCGCAAAGCGTTCCCATATATTTATTAAGCGCGGCATACTTTTTGATCACAACGTCGCTGTACCCTTCAAAACAGGGGAGTTTATCACCGCCGTCTACCGCATAGAAAATTGCGATTTGCGAAAACATACGGGAAAGCTCCGGAAGATTGTGAAAGCGGGCAAATTTGCGTATCATTCTGTATTTGGAAGTGTCCACGTCTATTTCTATCAGTTGTTCGGGCTTGGCGAAGGTCTTGACCCAGTTATCAAATTGATCAAGGTGGTTTTTCGCCATTTCCTCATACTGTAGATACATCTGCATTGAATAAGCGTCGGAAATCGAGTTGCAAAGCGGTGTGCCTGTCGCAAAGACCGCGCCGCGTCCGTTATCCGAATTTTGCACACAGCGGACTTTGTGAAGCATATCAAGGCATTTTGCGGAGCCTTTCGTGTTAATACCGTTCAGATTTTTCAGCATTGTTTTGATTGGCAGATTTTTATAATTGTGCGCTTCGTCAAGAAACAAAGTGCTGATTTCAAGGTCATCAAACGTAACGTCGCTTTTCTCGGTGTAGGACATACCCTTTATAAAATCCATGGTAAGTTGCGTGATGCGTTTCTTTTCTTTTTCGAGCACTTCTTTATTCCAATAGTCACATTGCAAGCTGTACTGCAGTCGGCGTATGGCGTCTTCAACACCTTCAAGGTGTCGGCGCATATTATTAATCACAATGCTTTCTGATATCGGGATCATCTCAAAACAACTGTACGCGATTATTACGCCGTCGTAATCGCCTTCCTTTATCTGTCGCAAAGCCTTCTGCCGCATTTCCGGCTTAAAGGTCTTCGGCTCAATCGCCAAAACTTTTGCTTTCGGATAAAGATCCGTAAAAATCTTTTCCCACTGTCCCACTATATGATTCGGCACCACGAACATATTGCGGCGGGAAATACCGTCCTTGCGCATTTTCATAGCCGCGGCGATCATAATATAGGTTTTGCCGGCTCCTACGTCAAACGCGAGCAGAGTGTTTTTGGAATCAAGGATTTTTTGCACGGCGTTTTTCTGGTAAGGATAAAGCTCAAAGGATTTGCTCATCCCTTCAAAACGAAGATGACTGCCGTCGTAAATTTGCTTTTTATAGCCGCCGAACATTTTGTTATAAGCCGTTTCAACCATATAGCGGCGGTCCTCATCTTGCCATATCCAGTCTTTAAATTCCTGTTCTATTCTTTTTTGTTTTTCCAGTGCGGCAACCGTTTCGCGTTCATCATACTTTCCCTCCCGGTCATATAGTTTTATTTCCCGCAAATTAAGAGAGGCCTCGATAATGTATAGCGCATTATAACGCTCGGTGCCGTATATAACGGTCAGATTTCTGTTACCGTAAGTATCATAAGAACGCCGCTTATTTTCCACAAACCAATTTCCGGTAACGGGTTCATATTTGCAAAAGTTGCCGCTAATGCTTTTTCCGTAAGCTATATGCCCGATGAAATCGTTTATAATACAGACATCTATCCACGGCGCGCCGAGCGAAACCTCTATTTCGGTATAAGGAATCTCACAAGGCACTCGCGGTTCTTTGGGTTTTTCAACAAAAAGCATCTCTTTATGCTCGCGCATTTTAAGTGCCTGCTTGTATATTTCGATCCATTTATCAAGGGTAAAATCCGCAAGGTTGTTTTCGGATAACATATCTATAAGTTCTTTTGCGGGCAGGTTGGAAGCTAATCCTTTAAGATATACGGAATAATCTGTTGAGCCTTCAAAAACGGAATAATCGCGGTGAAGCAGTTCATACGCGATCTGCTTTTGCAAAACGGCATCTTCAACCTGCTCTGCGATCATATCGGAAATATATCCCTTTTCCTTTTGAGCATAGAGCGGCATATCGTTTTTAAGAAGGATGTTTTTAAGTTCCAGTTTCCAAAGCACGGAAAGCTGCGCCCTTCTTGATACCGCTTTATTGTTCTTGGCTTCCCGGCAAACCGAAATGTTATCTTTTTCTATTAAAATGATACCCCAGTGATCGGGTATCTTATCCGAAACAGAAGCTATGTGCGTGCGACCTACAACGATATAATTCTGTTCAAAAAAGCGGTCGTATGTTCGCACCTGTTCCGATAAACGCCCGTAGTTATCCCGGTCACTTTTTATTTCGTATCCGGTGAGCATATCTGTTACTGTCATTAAATCGCAAATCGAACTACCTATACTTTTTTCCTGGTAAATCCGCATTTCTTTTCCCTGCGTTTTAAGATATGCAATCAGAATTTTTCTGATTTCCTTGTCAGTCATATTCCATCCTCCCCGGATTTTTCTACGGATAAATAATATCATCTCTTATGCACCAAAAAGGGGAGGCATGAAAAAAGGACCGTGAAAATCACGATCCTGAAGTGCAAAGAAAATCTTTATTTATCAGTATGCTTAAATGAAAGATGAAAAAATAATTAATTACCTGTATTTTTTCAATCCTTTTTCTATCGTTTCCTGAATCCGCTCTCTGAGTGGTTGCGGCGATATGATTTCAACATAGTTTATATATTGCATTGCCCAATGCTCCATAGCAAGCTGGCTTACTTTTACGGAAACCTTAAGAGTTTTTTCATCCTCTTTGATAATGCGGATGTCTTTGCCGAACCAGTCGATTATCTGGTCGATTATGTTCGCGTCGGCTAAAAACTCAACCGTTTCGGGCTTATCGGTATACATATACGGAAAAGCGGTGGCGAGTTCTTTATAGTTAATGCCGTGCTCAAAACCCGGGTTTGAGGTTATAGGAGTAAGTTTATCATCACGAAGCGTCATATCGGTAATGCGGTCAAGGCGATAATAAACCATATTTTTCCAATGCTCGTCCCGTGCCATAAGGTAATAGCGCTGATTATGCAAAATAAGTTGATATGGGCTGACATTATGCGTATGTGTGCGGTGGAGCTTTTTATCCGCACCGTATTTGTTATACTCAAAACGAACCTGCCGTTTACTCTCTATCGCCTCGTCAACGATTTCGATATTATAAAAAAGCGCCTGATTCTCGGTCTTGTCCCAATCGTTTACGGTGTGGATGTGCTTGACGTGGGATATAAAATACTGACTCGAAAGGGAACAGAGTTTTTCTATAAGGTCCTTTGAATATTTCGGAGAGATATGCTTGCTTGAAAGCACACCGTCAATAAGCACGCGAAGTTCCGATTCGGTGAAATCGCGGCTGTCAAGGTAACTGCCCGCACGGCCTGATTCAATTTCGAAGCCGGCTTCTTTAAGCAGAGATATATTCCGGCTTATCGCTTTGCGCTCAATATCAATGCCGTAATCGTTAAAAAGGCGGTCGGCGATATCCTCTTGCTTTAAGGGGTGATCGCAGTCGCTGTATTTCCTGAATATCTGTAATATACGCAAAAGCGCAAGTTTTTTCGGCTCTAAACCCTCCATATTTGCCCTCCGTAAATATTATTTAATTTATCGTACCATATTCGGTACATAAAATCAAGAAGCAATTTTGTGAAATGCGACGTTTTCGGTGCATTAAATTTTTTATAATGCACGCCGGAGATGATAGTATGTATGAAGTAAATCTGCCGTCCTTAAAATGGTTTATGTTCGGGAATGTTTACACCGGCTCGCTTGGCACCGACCCCGCCAGAGGGTGTCTGAATACAACAACTTTTAATTACCGCGTTTACGTTATGGGCGGCGCTCTTTGGGCTGCGTGTTGGTTTGAGCTGCCGTGGAACGCGGTATATAATATGGATGAAATGATTATAGGTCTATTCGAGGCATCGGATTTCGGTATTGAAGTGGCCGGGAACTGGATACGCTCAAAGTTTGTGACTTCGGATGCGGCTGCACCTGCTTTGCCCCAAACCGCCAAAGGATTGCCCGCGGGACAAAAAAGCATAGCGGAGAAAAATGTTTCTCTGCTATGCGACGCAAGTTGATTTTTAATCAAAATACCCTTTATATTCAATTTTCAAATCGCTGCTTGGGAACAAGTGATTATATAAGTCTATAAAATAGTCATCAGTCATGCTGGCGATATAATCGACCACTATCTGGTTCGGCTCCTCGCTTTCATAGGGCACAGCGCGACTGTAATGCGCCTTATTTACATAATCAATATGATGCTTAAATACAACCGAATCAGTGTTCCCGGTTTTAAGGTCGCTAAGCAGTTTCTCATACACCGATTTTATCATCGGCTTAACGACAGTATTAAGTGTTTCAGAAACTTTTTTGTTGTTGTAAATCAGTTCGTAGTTATCCGATTTCGCTTTTTTCAGCGCGGCGAAATGTTCGGCATCCATTTTTATATACGGCTTGCCGTAACTGTTTTCGATGATATTCACCACAAGATTGTTGATTATCTCGGCATTTATCACGCCGATAGCGCCGCCGGCGTAATCGGTATCCGCCAAAAGTCCGGCGCGCTCGGCATCCTGCCGGTCCTTGCCGAGATAGGCGATAATATCCGAAATACGCACAACGCAACCCTCAAGCGTGCAGGGAACTAAGCTTTTGATATTTCCTTTATCTATGTAACAATTCTCGATTTGGCGGTCAAACTCGGCGAAACTATCAAGCGGATTTGGCCTGTATTCCGATAACTCGATCTCACCGTCGTGTGCGGCAATACCGTTCAGCGTTTGTAAAGTGATGTTATACGGAAATATCGTATCAAGTACCCGGACCGAGTGTATATTATGGGCAAAATGCCTGCCGGTATGCTCAAAATAGATTTCGTCAAGAAAACTCTCGCCCGCGTGACCGAAGGGTGTATGCCCGATATCGTGACCGAGAGCGATCGCTTCAATAAGTTCAAGATTTAACCCTAACGCCTTGCCGATAGTTCTTGCAATTCGTGATACAAGTTGTACGTGAAGCCCGCGCCTTGATATATCATCATTCTTATAAAATGAGAACACCTGCGTTTTATCGGCATAGCGGCTGTAAAACGGGCAATGCAGTATCTTGTCGCAATCCCTTATAAACGGTGTGCGAACGGCGTCCGGCTTATCGTGTGTATTATCCCGGCGAATGGCGCTCTTGTCCGCAAAAGCATAAGAACTTGCTTGTCGCAAAGCAATCTTTTGGGCGGTTTCCCGGCTTAAACTCTCATAACGGGGCATTTTATCACCTCGACTGTATTTTACCACTTAAAGTTTGCGCTTGCAAGGGGAAAGGATTAAAAGCTTGCGATATACGCTGCAAATATGTGTACTAAACCGCCGGGCTTTAAGTGTAATTTCAGATTGGTTAAGAACACTTGCACCGGTTACCGAGCAGTGCAGAAGCGGCGGCTTTGGAGTTTTGTTTTAACTGTTACAAAAAATTATTGAAAAGTTTTGCGCGCGGTGATATAATTGGGCGAAGCGGCATTATATGGGGTGTGAATTGTTGTGGAGAGCAAAAATGCTTTTACCGTTTTCCTTGCCATCCTCGCAATGGCTTTTTGGGGCTCGATTTTTTCTTGTATAAAGCTCGGATACGCCGCCTTTTCAATTAATACCGAAAATCCGGCGGATATACTTTTGTTTGCCGCTATGCGCTTTTTGATTTGCGGGGTTTTGGTATGCCTGTTTTGTTTTATTAAACGCGCAAAATACAGTTTACCCTCAATAAAAGACGTATTACAGATTTCGGCGATGGGCTTTTTTCAAATATTTCTGCATTACACCTGCACGTATCTTGCTTTATCTGTTACCGCCGGTTCAAAAACCGCGTTGCTTAAACAGCTCGGCACTCTGCTCTATGTGTCGCTTGCGTTTTTATTCTTTAAGGATGAAAAATTCAGCTGGTATAAGATTATCGGCGTATTGCTCGGCTTTATCGGAATTATCGCGATGAATGCAAACGGCGCCGGTATTTCTTTCGCACGCGGCGACGTATTGATAATAGCGGCGTCGTTTTGTACCGTTGTTTCCGCAATTATGAGTAAGAAATCGGTTAAAAGCGTAACTCCGCTCTGGGTAACCGGTATATCGCAACTGTTCGGCGGCGCTCTTCTGCTGTCAACCGGCTTTATTATGGGCGGCGCCTTGCCGGCTTTTAATCTTAAAGCGGGTTTGATTTTGCTTTATATATGCGTTGCCTCTATTTCGGGTTATACTTTATGGTATTACGTTATAGGCAGGATTGAGCTGTCGGCGCTGTTTATAATCAAATTTGCCGAGCCGGTGTTCGGATGTATCTTCGCCGCCGTTATTTTAGATGAAAACATTTTCAGAATTCAATACCTTTTAGGCTTCCTGCTTATTTCATTCGGAATTGTTCTCGGCGGAATGAAACACGGTGAAGCGAAAGTAAGCTGAAAACAAAAAACTTTGAAAGAGAGAGAATATGTCAAAAGATATGTATCCGTTGATACTTAAACCCGTAATCAAAGATTACATCTGGGGCGGAACGCGCCTTAAGGACGAATTCGGTTTCGAAACCGATAAGAAAATCGCGGCGGAGGGCTGGATGCTGTCTGTCCACAAGGACGGCACGAACACGGTAACAAACGGCAAATTCAAGGGACGTACGCTCGACGAGGTTTTGGCGCTTTTCGGATATCAGGATAAATTCCCGATACTTATAAAGCTTATAGACGCAAAGGACAGGCTTTCCGTTCAGGTGCATCCCGATAACGCCTACGCTCTTGAAAACGAGGGCGAATACGGTAAGACCGAGATGTGGTATATAGTTGACTGCAAGCCCGGAGCAAAGCTTATATACGGCTTTAATAAAGAAATAAGCAAGGCGGAATTCAAAGAACGTATAAGCAGCAACACGCTCGATGAGGTTATGAACTACGTTCCGGTGAAAAAGGGCGACGTATTCTTTATTTCGGCGGGTACGCTTCACGCCATAGGCGCGGGCATACTTATCGCGGAGATACAGCAGAACTCGAATACGACCTACCGCGTTTCCGATTACGGCAGACTCGGCGCCGACGGCAAACCCCGCGAGCTTCATATCGGCAAGGCGCTTGACGTGACCGATACGAAGCCGTCCGTTATTCCTTACGGAAACGTCGGTGAGATTAAAAAATACGCCTACGGCACTAAACGTCATTTGGCGAAATGCGAGTATTTTGACGTGACATGTTACGGGCTTGACGGCGTGAAGAGTTTTAACGCGAAAAAGAAATTCATATCTTTGCTCATACTCGGCGGGGAAGTGAAAATCACCTGTAACGGCGAATCGATAAACGCCCGAAAGGGTGACAGCGTACTGATACCGAAAGGCGTTGAGGTTAAGTGCGCCGGCAAAGCCGAAATTATTTGTTCGCTCTGTGACTGACGCGCTGAAATGAAAACTCTTTAATATTCATATAAAAAGTGCCCGGGCGGTTTTTATTCCGCCCGGGCAAAATATATGCCGTTAAATTTTGAAAAGCAAATCGTCGTATGTGGGATACGGCCAGAACTCGCGTTTTACCTCTGCTTCCGCGCTGTCGGATATCGCACGTATTTTGCCCATGATTGAAAGCACAGTGTCGTGATAATACAAAGCGCAATCTGAAATGCTTTCGATTTTTTTTGCGCTTTCCGCCGCGCTTTTGAGCTCTTCGGAGAGGGAGAGAAGCTGTGCGTTTTCCTCGGAAAGCCGTCTTGCGAGCGTTTCTTCTACCGAACAGTCAATGCTGTTATCCGCCTTGCGCTTGCGGCAAATGCAAGAACAGAGCGTATCCGTGTAACTTATTATCGCCGGTATTACGTCGCGCTTAATCATTTGGAGCAAAGTAAGAGCCTCGATGTGCAAGGTCTTGCAATAGTTTTCAAGGCGTATTTCCTCGCGGCATTTGACCTCGGTTTCGTTGAAAACACCGTGCCGCGCAAAAAGAGCGATATTTTCTTTTTTTGAGAGCAGGGGAATGGCAACTGCGGTATTGGAAAGGTTCAGAAGCCCGCGGGACGCCGCCTCCTCCTTCCATTTGTCCGAATATCCGTCGCCGTTGAATATAATGCGGCGGTGCTTTGAAATAGTATTTTTAATGAGGTGCTTGACGTCGTTCTCAAAATCACCCGATTTTTCGAGCGCGTCGGCGAATTCGCAGAACGCGTCAGCCACAATGGTGTTGAGCATAACGTTCGTGTCGGAAATCGATGCTGAAGAGCCAAGCATACGGAATTCAAACTTGTTTCCGGTAAAGGCAAACGGCGAGGTGCGGTTGCGGTCGGTATTATCCTTTCTTATGAACGGGATAATATCGGTGCCTACCGACATATTCGTTTTGTTTACGTCGTTGTGCTGCTCGCCCTTGATTATGGATTCAAGCAGCGAATCAAGCTCGTCGCCTAAATACATCGAAATAATCGCCGGAGGCGCTTCCGCCGCGCCGAGCCGCAGGTCGTTGCCCGCTGAGGCAACGGAAATGCGAAGCAGGTCCTGATGCTCGTCCACCGCTTTCATTACCGCGGCGAGAGTAAGCAGGAAGAGGTTATTTGAGCTTGCGCTTTTACCGGGCTTTAAGAGGTTTACGCCGGTATCGGTGCAAAGCGACCAGTTGTTGTGCTTGCCGCTGCCGTTTACGCCCGCGAACGGCTTTTCGTGAAGCAGGCAAACAAGACCGTGCTCTTCCGCGGTTTTCTTCATTATTTCCATTGTGAGCTGGTTATGGTCCGCCGCAATATTGGTGTTTGTGAATATGGGCGCGAGCTCGTGCTGTGCGGGCGCCGCCTCGTTATGCTCGGTTTTTGCCATAACGCCGAGCTCCCAGAGCTTGACATCAAGGTCACGCATAAAAGCGGCGACTCTGGGCCGTATCACGCCGAAATAGTGGTCTTCCATTTCCTGACCCTTCGGCGGCTTTGCGCCGAGAAGCGTTCTGCCGCAGAAAACGAGGTCGGGGCGTTTGTCAAACAATTCTTTATCAACGAGAAAATACTCCTGCTCGGGACCGACCATGGTATTTACGTGCTTAACGTCGTTCATACCGAACAGATTAACTATGCGAAGCGCTTGTTTGTTAATGGCGTCCATCGAGCGCAGAAGCGGCGTTTTTTGGTCTAACGCCTCGCCGCCGTACGAACAGAACGCCGTGGGGATGCAGAGCGTACCGTCCTTAACAAAAGCGTACGAGCTCGGGTCCCACGCGGTATAGCCGCGCGCCTCGAAAGTGGCGCGAAGACCGCCGGAAGGAAAACTTGAGGCGTCAGGTTCGCCCTTTATCAGTTCTTTTCCCGAGAATTCAAGCATTATTTTTCCGTCTTCTATGGGAGAAATAAAACTGTCGTGTTTTTCGGCGGTTATATCGGTCATGGGCTGGAACCAGTGTGTAAAGTGCGTGGCGCCCTTTTCGATAGCCCATTCCTTCATAGCGTCCGCAACGGTATCCGCTATATGGCGGTCAATGCTTTTCCGTTCGTCTATTGCGGTTTTCAGTGTAAGGTAAGTATCCTTCGGCAGACGTTCTTTCATGACTTCATCGTCAAAAACGTAACTGCCGAAAATTTCTTTAATGTTGTTCAAAACATTTCCTCCGTTATATTTAACGTATTATTTAAGGTCGGCCGGCGGCGGTGTCGTATCCCGCCGGCGTTCCGGTTGTGACTGATGAGAATATACCTATCAGTATAATGGGTTTGCCTTCAAAAGTTGTGTATTCGGTATCGGTATTTACTCTTCCGGCAAGCGCTGTTTTCAGTTTTGCAAAAGCTTCGCGCGCTGAAATTGACGCGTCGTATTCAAGGGTTACGTATTTTTTGCCGACTGTAACAGGAATATTGTTTGCTTCACGTATTATGTATTCTGCCGCGTCATCGGCGTCGTTTGCGTTAATATGCGCGCCTGTCGCGGTGTAGTAATACGCTTCCGTGTAATCGCCGTGAGTTTCAAACAGGTTAAAATCCACACCGGTATCCGAATAGTTCGCATCCTGTACGAACATAGAATCAAAGTAATGGTCTGCTTCAAGCATTTCGGCGGTAACGTTGAAATAATCGTACAGACAGTCTATTTTACTGCTTGTGCTTTCGAGCTTTTCAATCGAATCGTCAAAAGTCACGTCAAGATAGTAAAGTCCGTCGCCTATTCTTATTATATTCCACATATGCGGTCCGCCCATACCGAAGCCCGTCACGAGACTGCACGGTATGCCGAGTCGCTGACAGATAAGCTGCATTGAGCGCGAATAGCCCTCGCAAACGCACTTTCCGTTCATGAGCGCGCCGTAAACAGTCCATGAAAGCGGGTCGGCTTCATCGGGATTTTCCGCCGCAAAGTGGTCGTACGTTATATTGCGGCAGAGATAATCGTGAATAAACAACTCTTTTTCAAAATCTGTTTCATAGGTTCTCGCCTGTGCGAGTATATCTTCTATTTTTTGTTCAAGCGCCCGCTGCATTCTTTGCTTCAGGTCTTCCGATACCGGATAATCTATTGCCCATGTGCCCGCGTCGTAGGCGAATGAGCATCTTACCCGCGTTATCGCGCCGGTGCGCTGATTTGTGGATATCATGTGCACATAGACCTTCGGCATCCAGAAATACTGCGGTCTGTCGTATGACAGGGCGTGGAACGCCACTCTGATATCGGAATCTATTTTGTCTCTGTCGGCTTCGGGGTCAAACGGCACTTCAAACCAGCTTCTGTTAAAATCGTTTACCGCCGCATCCATAGCGTCGTAAACACCTTTTTGAGTTTTGGTGAGCTGATCATAGGCAACGATGTTTTCATAATCGCCGTATTCTTCGCCGCAATACATGCAGGTCGCTTTTTGATAGTATGTGGCTTCACCGCCGGTATGACATCCGGGGGACTGGATATAAGTGCCCGGCATTATACATTCGCCGCAGTCAAGGCAGTATTCATCGCCGCTGTAACCGTCGGCGTAGCAGGTGACCGGTATCGCGCCGCGGATTTCGGTATGCAGATGTCCGGTCGGCTGTATCGGTTCGCCGGAGGTGAGCAGTTTGCCGCAGTCAAGACAGTATTCGTCGCCGGTATAACCGTCGGTCGTGCAGGTTGCGGGATACGCGCCGCGGATTTCCTTGTTTTGGTGACCGGTAGGCTCAATGTATGAACCCTGGTCAATCGTCATGCCGCAGTCAAGGCAGAAGGTATAGCCGGTATAACCGCCCATTTCACAGGTGGCGGGGTAGCCGCCCATTATTTCGGTGCGCAGATGAACGCCCGTGGCGTCGATTGAAGTACCCAATTCAACGAGCATACCGCAATCAAGGCAGTATGTATCGCCGGTATAACCCCAGTCTCCGCAGGTGGCGGGGTAACCGTCGCGAACCTCGGTGTGAAGGTGACCGGTAGGTTCAATAACTGTACCTTGACTGACAAAATTGCCGCAGTCATCGCAGTAGGTATCGCCGGTATAGCCGTAATCCGTGCAGGTAGGCGCGACAGCGCCTTCAATGTGAGTGTTTACATGCACATCGGAAAAGTCAGTATAAGTACCTTGTTCAAGCGTCATACCGCAGTCAAGACATACAAGGTCACCAGTATATCCGAGTGCTGAGCAGGTGGCTTCATAGGCGCCCTGCAATTCTGTGTTGCTGTGTATGCCGGTTGCCTCGGTATACTCGCCGCGGCGAATACACATATTACAGCCTAAGCAGTATGTGTTTCCGGTATATCCCTGGAAGACGCAGGTTGCGGGGTAATCATCGCGAATCTCTGTACCTCCGTCATGGAGGTTAGGGTTAAGGTCTCCGTACTCCGCGCCGCACACTTCGCATACGGCTTTGGTGTGACAGTTGGCTGTGCCGCCCGTGTGCGGCAGTTTTGAAATTGCGGTTCCGTAAGCTATGAGCGCGCCGCAGTCAAGACAGTATGTATCGCCGGTATAACCTTCGGCACTGCAGGTAGGCGCAATCGTGCCGCGAATCTCCGTGCCGCCGTCGTGATCGCAGGTTACCGGCTCCGGATATATCACAACGTCCCAGTCCGAAAGGAACTGGAAAAGACGGGTAAGGTCTTTGTTATTCACCTTGCCGTCGCCGTTGGTATCAAGAGCGGCCTGGTTTATCTCGACTTCCCAGTCCGAAAGGAACTGGAAAAGACGGGTGAGGTCTTTGTTGTTGACCTTGCCGTCATCGTTGATATCGCCTGCAATAACGCGCGCAACAGGGGAGAAGTACACCTTTTCACTGACTAACGTAGTGAAAACGCGCACAGTCTTTGCGGTGCTTACCGGCGCCGAGCCGATAAACATGGCAATACAAAGAAGCAACGCCAAAACCTTTCTTAGTTTCATATTCTACCCCCCAAAAAACCGTTACCAAACCACTACAAGTATATTTTCACTTTCGAAACGGTAGCAGCGCTCTATGTCCACCGTGCCGCGCGCACTGCGCACAAGATGCTCAAAAACCGTATCAAGCGAGGCGGAAGTGTAGTTTTTAAGCTCCGCCTGAGTTTTTCCCGCGCTGTTGAGCCGCGAAATATAATCCAGCGCCGCGGCGTAACCGTCATCAATATACGCGCCGGACTTTTTATAGAAAGAGAGAGCCGTGTTCTCACAGTCGTCACAGAAGAAATTAAAACTGTCGCTGCTGTCATAGCTCCTGCTTTTTGAAAACAGAGCATCAAAGGTATGGTCTTTTGAAATATAGGACTTGGTTACGTTAAAACAGTTGTGCAACACCGCTTTTGACGAACTGTCGTCAAAAGTGACGTCAAGATAGTATAAACCGTCGCCCGGATTTATTATATTCCACATGTGAGGAACGCCCCCGTGCTCGCCGTAAACGGTACAGCAGGGGATACCCGCTTTAAGGCAGAGAAGCTGCATGGCTTTTGAATATCCCTCGCATATCGCTTTGCCTTCAACAAGCGCGCCGTATGCCGTTAATGCGTTAGAATCAGCGCTTCCGAGATTCTCCGCCGAATCCTTGTCGTACTCGGTGTTTTCGCAGATATAATCGTGGAAATAAACTTCTTTCTCAAATGCGGAGTTGTATTTGCCCGCGTTTCTGAGCAACGCGTTTACTTCACCGTCGAGCTGCGCCTGCATTTCCTGTTTCCGGCTTTTGCTGATGCCGAAAAAGCCGACGCTGTCATCTTCGTCTTCGTAATTTTTGAAACAAAGGTAACTGTCGTCGCTGTCCTCGACCGATAAAAGCGAAAACGTTTTGGGCGCCCAGAACATATCCGGTCTGTCGCACAGAACGGCGCGGTGAGCAATGACCGCGTCCGAAAAAACATCAGAGCCCGCGTAAGGCGTTATATCAATTACTTTAAGTTCCATCGACTCAATCGCCGTAAGCATTACGGAATAGAGATTTTTCTGTGTGCCGTTCAGTTTGTCGTAGGCGCACAAACTGTCGCTTAAAGTTTTAACCTTTCCCGGCTTTATGGTTATTATCTTGTCCGAATCAATACCGTTCTTTTTCGATACGGAAATAAGTCCGCCGAGGTTTTGCGCCTTGTCGTACAAATCGTCGGTTTTTTCCGAGAAGAAGCCCTTAACATCGTCAAAATAATCTTTAAGACTTTTTTCGCAGCCGCAAAGAAGAAAACAAAGTGTTAATACGAGCGCGGTGATTTTTTTCATGCTATAACTCCCAATTTATGAAAACTGCGTTTGAAAACAATGAGCGTATATGTTTTCGCCACCCAAAGCAGGTAGGAATATCGAGCGACGTGCCCGAATTGTCAACGAGGAAAATAAAATCGCTGTCGGTAAAACCGTTTTTTGCAAGCTTATCGCAAACGGCGCGCACCAAATCAAATCTGAATTCGCTTGAAACTCCCTGTTTGAGAATGTCCGAAAGTTGCTCGCCGGTGTATCGCAGGGTCTCGCCGGTAATATTCATATCGAGTCCGCCTAAGCGGTCAAAAAGTACGGAAAGCGCGGCGCTGTCGATATGCAGTTCGTAATCGGCGGAGAAGTCCGAAAAACCGACATTTTCCCCATTATCAGAATTTATATTTATAATATACGATACTTTTTCGGTAAAATCAAGATAAAATAATATTTTTCCGCCGTCGGGCAAAAAAAAGAGCAGACCCCGGTTTTCGGGCGCCTCGTAATACGGTTCGTCATAAACCGGTTTTTCCACGGTCTTCTGACCGCCCGCAAGGTTCTTTTCAAGATAAAAATACGACGGCAAAAAGAAGGCAGACCAGCTCAGCAGCGCCGCCATAAAAACAATAAAACGCCGTTTCATAAAAATTCACCGCAATTATTATTTACAAAACCGATCTTTTGTATTAAAATATATTTCGCCAAAGTTTAACATTCAGTTTACAAAGTATTACTTTCGGGTGTTATAATAAGAGCATATGAAAAACGGAGGAAAGCTTATGATTGAGGTAAAATCCTTAAGCAAAAAATACGGCGGTTACCTTGCGGTGGACAACATCAGTTTTTCCATAAAAAAAGGCGAAGTCGTGGGATTTCTCGGGCCGAACGGCGCGGGTAAATCAACGGTGATGAACATTATAACGGGTTATCTTTCCTACACGAAAGGTAATGTCACGGTGGACGGGATAGATATAATTGAAAATCCCGAGGCGGCGAAGCGCAGAATAGGCTATTTGCCCGAAATGCCCCCGCTTTATACCGATATGAACGTAAAGGAATATCTTTACTTCGTTTACGACCTTAAAAAGGTAAAGTTTCCGAAGGTCGCTCATATAAAAGAAATAATGCGGCTTGTGAAAATCGAAGAGGTCCAGAACCGCCTTATTAAGAACCTTTCAAAGGGCTACCGTCAGCGCGTCGGCTTCGCGGCGGCGCTTGTGGGTAATCCGGATGTGCTTATTCTCGATGAACCGACGGTCGGTCTTGACCCGAAGCAGATAATCGATATAAGAAATCTTATCGCGAAACTCGGCAAAAATCACACAATAATACTTTCCTCACATATTTTATCGGAAATACAGGCGGTTTGCGAGCGGGTAATAATTATAAACCGCGGTCAGATAATCGCCGACGATACGCCGGAGAATCTCGCGGCGAAGCTCTCCGGCAACAACACGGTGGAGGCGCGCATAATCTGCGACGAGGCAGGTATGCTTAAAGAGCTTTCCTCGATGGAAGGCGTGGAAAGCGTAATATCGCTCGGCAAAAAGGAGACCGGCGCTTATGATTTCAGTATAGTGCCGAAGAATAAAAAGGATATCCGCGCCGCGGTGGCGCAAAAGGTGGCGGGAAGCGGAAAAACGCTTTTGTCGCTGACGTCCGGCGGTATGTCGCTCGAACAGGTATTTTTACGCCTTACCGAAGCGGGTGATAACGAGGCTGCAAAAAGAATGCTCGGCGAGATAGCCGGGGATGAGCAAACCGAAGTGTCTGACGGTAAGAAAACGGATGAAGAAACAGCCGTAAAGGAGGATGAGGAATAATGCTTGCAATTTTCAAACGCGAATTCAAATCGTACTTCAAAACGCCGATAGGGTATATCGTGCTGGCGGCTTATTATCTTATTCTGGGCATTTTCTTTACGGCGATATTTACCGAAGGCACACCTAGTGTGCATATGCTGGTGCTTTCAATGTCCATCGTTGTGGCGTTCACCGTGCCGATAATCACCATGAGGCTTATGAGTGAGGACCGCCGCTCGAAAGTTGATCAGATACTGCTTACTTCACCGGTCAGGCTTACGGGAATAGTTTTAGGTAAATTCTTTGCCGCTATGTGCGTTTATGCTTTGGGCTTCGCACCTACCGTGATTTTTGAATTGATAGTCGCCGGTTACGTGAAAGTCAACGTGTTCAGCTACGTTTACGCGCTCTTCGGTATGATGCTTCTCGGCGCCGCCTGCATAGCTATAGGAATGTTTATTTCCTCGCTTACCGAAAGCCCCGCGGTTTCCGCGATAGTAACGCTTGTTGTAAGCATTCTTTTGATTTATATGTCGGTTTTTTCCACTATGGTAAATGTGAAATGGATATCGAAAATCCTTGAAAAAGCAGCGTTCTTTGAAGTGCTTGAAAGCTTCGGCAAAACGGTTTTTTCCGTTTCGGACGTTGTATACTTTTTAAGCATAGCGGCGGCGTTTTTGTTCCTGACCGTGCGTTCGCTTGAAAAGAGAAGATGGGCTTAAAGGAGGCGGAGAAGTATGGATAATCAGGAAAACATTAACGTTGAAACAAAGCTTAACGGCGAAAAAAAGGCTCCGAAAGAGAAAAAACTCCGCAACCAGTTTATGCTTAAAAAAGGCAGTTATTCGATTGTCATAATTGCCTTTGTGCTTGCCGCGCTGATACTGTTTAACTGGCTTCTTTCGGTTTTGGGTGAGAGATTCCACCTTGAAATCGATATGACGCCGGAAAAAGTCAATTCCATGAACAAAGAGAATATAGAGTTTATCAAAAACGTGGAGGACGAAATCAGTATTATTGTTTGCGCGGATGAGTCAAATTACGTTGACTATATGTCCAACGCGCAGATAAACAATTATGTTTTTGATAAGGTGCACAGCGATTACTACCAGCAGACTCTTGACTTTATCAGGAAATACGCGAGTTACAATAAAAACATAAGCGTTAAGTTTGCTGACCCGCAGACGCCGGATTTTCTGTCGGTAGCACAGAAGTATTCGGGTTATACCGGCGGCGATATTATAGTCAGTTGTGAAAAATACGACAACCGTTACAAGGTAATCGGTTTTACGGATATTTATTCTATCGAATTGAACGGTGACGGCTCTTCGTATACTATCGTAAATAATAATATTGAAACAGCGCTGACAAGCGCCATTGCTTATTGCGTGAGCAGTAATACCGCTAAGATCGCCTTTTATACCGGGCATTCCTCGGAAAGTCTCTCACAGTATTACGAGAGTTTTGCGGATTATTTAAGGCTTTATAACTTTGATGTTACCGTTTTAGGCGATAAGAATATCACAAGTATTTCCGAGGATTACGACGCGATAGTTATAATCGCGCCCGAGAGAGATTTTATAAACAGTGAAATTGACGCGATAAATACCTTCCTGGATAACGGCGGCAAGCTTCAAAAAAGCATGTTCTATTTTGGCAGCGCCGCGCTTCCGCGCCTTGAAAACTTTGAATCCTTGCTGGCGCAGTGGGGCATTTCGGTCGGCGACGGTGTCCTTTTTGAAACGGATGCCGAAAATGATTTGGGTAACCATATTGCCATAAGCGCAACTTCCGTGACAAAGGCGGGCGTTGAAACCGACGAGGATTTTGATACCGCGATAGTCGACGGTATCGGTGACCTTATGACAAGTATCAACGTTCCGCTTTCAAAGGGCAAGGCGGCTGACGCAAGCGTTAAAGTAAACCCCGTCGCGGTAACCGGTGATTCGGTGGTAATAGCGCCGCTTGAAGACTTTGATGAGAACTGGAACGGTTACACCAAAGCCGATATGAAACAGTACGCGTCCGTAATAGAAGCCAAAAAGCTGGACTATAACTCGGAAAACGAGAAAATATCAAGCCGGATATACGCGTTCGGCAGTATGGATTATTTACAGTCGTACCGGCAATACGGTTTTTCAAATCTTGAACTGACCCTTTCCTGCATCGAACACTCCGTTGACGTGGAGGATTTGGGCATCAGCTTTATTCCGAAGACCATAAGCACCGAATCTTTCGTGACGACGGGCAGTGCGCAAAAGCGGGTGAATTTCATATTCGTTAAAATGCTTCCGCTTTTGATTCTTGCAATCGGCGTATTCGTTTATATCAGAAGGAGAAATGCCTGATGGATGATTTTACCGAAAAGCGGGAAATAAATGATGAAACTCCGGCAGAGGAGCAGGAGGAAAGCACCGTTTTCTCCGCTCCGCCCGAGCATAAAAAGGAAAGATTGAAATCATCGAAAAAGCGCACCGTTATAAGTATCGTCGCGGCGGTTGCCGCGGTTTGCGTACTTGTGGGCGGCACGCTTGCCGTAATAAAGTATATACCGAAGCTGAAGGGCGATGATGAAAACGCCGCCGTGCCGGAGAAGAAAACAATTAACGTGAACGGTTTTGCCTCCGGCGACAACATCGACGGGCAGTTTGATTCGGTTACGGTCAAAAACAGTAACGGTGAGTTCTCGTTTTATCCGAAAACCGACGGGGAAGAACGCAACTGGTATGTAAAGGGCGTTGATGAAGGGAAGATATCGGTTTACAAAACCAAGGATATAGTTTCCGCCGCCGCAAGCTTGAAAGCGGTAATGGAAATAGATAAAAAGACCCGCGAGGACTGCGGGCTTGATAACCCCGTCACCACTGTTTCGGTGACTTCAAAGAGTCTCGGCGATTTTACGCTGTCAATCGGTGAACTTTCGCCCGACAAGTCCGGCGTTTATCTGTATTCATCATACGATGAGAAAATATATCTTGTCGCAGAAACGGAACTGAACGTTTTTGACTTTGCGCTTTTAGACCTTGCGAGCACCGACGCCGTGCCTCCCGTAACCGCTCTCGCCGATCTCGGCGACTGCGTTCGTGACGGCAATCTTATGATATTTGACAGCATTACCGTTGCGGGAAAAGGATTTACCCGTCCCGTCACCGCAACGCAGATACCCGAAGAGGACCTTTCAAAAATCGGGTTTGCTTACAGAATAGTGTCGCCGGTGAGCAGATACGGCAGTCAGCAGACCATCGATTCGGTTTTAGGGGCGTTCTCATCCGGCATTTCGGTTTCGGGCGTCTATTCGCTTGAAACGGACGCCGCCACGCTCAGGGGATTCGGATTCAACAATCCCGACGTTGTTTTGACGCTTTCGGCAAACGGCGTGAGGTTTACGTATCTGTTCGTCTTGCAGGATGACGGAGATTACGCCCTGTTCGGAGACGGTATGAATACCGTAAAGCGGATATCGCCGACCGCGGCGGAGTATCTCAAGTTTGAGGAAGCCGATTTCTACAACAAATCGGTTTATATCAGGTACATTTCCGAACTGAAAAATATGACCTTCATAACCGCGGGCAAAACTTTAAGCTTTGATATTTCCGAGAATCCGGAGGATGCCGAAGAGCCGTACAATGTAAATCTCGGCGACAAACATATTGATTCCGAAAATTTCCAGAACTTTTATATGGAGTTTGTGAGTATGTCGCTTGTTGATTTCTCAACCGAGCTTTCGGGCGGCAGCGAGCTTACCGTGAAAATACTTGACGTTGACGGCAAAACCGAAACGCTTGAATTCTTCAGATCCTCGGCAACCGAGTTCTGCTGTGCGTATAACGGCGAAATGCTCGGCAGAATCACCTCGGCAACCTATAATAAGCTTTTGAGCAATCTGCAAACAGTCTCCGCAAACAAAAATGTTGAAAACTGAACTATTGGCGCCGGCGGATAATTCTGCCGGCGTTCCTCTTTTTGGCGGTTGACATAATACGACAGAAAAGGTATAATGTTTCTGTAAATCTATTCTTAAAAAGGGGGGATCGCCATGCGTAATACCGGTAAGGTGTTTTGCGTTTTTATTTGCGCGGTTCTCCTTTTTGTGTCGCTTTTTGCGCCTTCCGCTTTTGCGGATACTGTGCGGCAGGGTAAAATAACCGGCGACGCGGTGCGCTTGCGCGATAAGGCAACTACCGCGAAAGGATCTAATACGCTCGCCTACCTGAGCCTCGGTACAATAGTACAGATTAACGGTACCGTTCAGGGTAACGAGGCGGTATCCGGCGCCGGAAAAACGTGGTACAACGTTACGGTAAGCGGTAAAACCGGTTACGTTTACGGCAAGTATATTGTGGAAATAACACAGCAGGATACGACGCCGACCTATACATACAATGCGGATTTTGAAAAAAATTTGCTTAATTTCCCGGAGGATTACAGAAATGCGCTCAGAAGTATTCACGCGTCGTACCCCAACTGGATATTTGTGGCGGATAACGTAAGTATCGGTCTTGATGCCGCCATTGAGCTTGAATACAGCGCAAGCAATATGTTTTCAACCAGAAAGTGGGTTGAACTGTCTTACGGTGAGGTATGGCGCGATGTACGCGCGGATGTGAGCAATCCCGCACATATAAGAGAGGGTAGGTGGACTTTTGCTTCAAGAGAAGCGATAGCCTACTTTATGGATCCCCGTAATGCGCTTGCGGTTACGAACGAAAAATCTTCATATCCGACTGTCTTTACGTTTTTGGAGCAATCGTATAATTCCGCTACGCAAACCACCCAGGGACTTCGTACGGTCGTGGCGGGTACCTTTTTGGCAAACGGCTACGACGGCAAAGCGGATGCGTACATAGAAGACATTATGGCGGCGGCAAAGGAATCGGGTGTCAGCCCGTACGTCATAGCAAGTACCATAATAACAGAGCAGGGCACGAAAGGTACAAGCGGTCTTATAAGCGGCACGTACAAAGGTTATGAGGGCTATTATAATTTCTTTAACTTCGGCGCTTCCGGCAGCGACGTTATAGGGAACGGTCTTAAATACGCCAAGGAAAAGGGCTGGAACTCCCGCAGGGCTTCTATAACCGGCGGCGCCAAACTGTACGGTTCGGGTTATATCAGCGCCGGTCAGGATACATATTACTATATGGATTTCAATGTAAAAAACACCGGCAAATTATGGCATCAGTACGCATCGTCGCTTTACGACCAGAGCGTTAAGGCGGCCAGTATGCGTAAAGCGTGTATCATAAACTCAAATGCGGTATTCACCTTCAAAATACCGGTTTATTCATCCATGCCTTACGAACCGTATGGCGTTCCCACAAATTTGAATTATCCGGGTGAACATACCTGCACAAGAGGCGAGCCGATAAACGCCGTACCCGCGACCTGTACCGAGGCGGGTTATTCAGGCGATATATGCTGTTCGGTTTGCGAAATGCCTATTGAAATGGGTCATGTAATACCTGCTAAAGGTCATACTCCCGGCGAACCGACCGGCGTAAAGGAAGCAACCTGCACCGAAGCGGGCTATACAGGCGATATATACTGTGAAGAGTGCGGCGTTTTGCTTACCGTGGGAACGGATACGCCGCTTAAATCGCACGCTCCCGGCGAGCCGGTAAATGTAAAAAAAGCAACCTGCCTTGAAAAAGGTTATACCGGCGATGTATACTGTGAGAATTGCGGTGTTTTACTTTCAAGCGGCGAAGTGACGCAAATCGCCGACCATGCCGCGGGAGGTTGGATAATAGATGTGGCGGCGGATATCGGGATAGACGGTCATTGGCATAAGGAGTGTACCGTTTGCGGTTTGCTTATGGACGAAAAGTATTATCCCGCGCTGACCGAGAAAAAACCCGGTGATATAAACGGCGACGGCGTCGCTAACAATAAAGACCTTACTCGACTTTTCCAGTATTTATCGGATTGGGATATTGCCGTAAGTACGTCGGCTCTTGATGTAAACGGTGACGGCGCACTCAACAATAAAGACCTTACAAGGTTATTCCAGTATTTAGCTGATTGGGAAGTGGAAATATACTGATATCCGGCTCAGATGCGAATTATTGATTAAAACCCACATATTATAAACGTGAAAGGAAGATAAAATGGCTGTAAAACTGAATCCCGACGGCGAAATTGTCAAGGTTATAAAAGAGGGACTGAAACGCACAGGCGGTTATTGCCCGTGCAGGACGGCGCGTACCGAGGAATATAAATGTATGTGTAAAGAATTCCGCGAGCAGATCGCGGACCCTGATTTCGAGGGCTACTGTCATTGCATGCTTTATTACAAATCAAAGGAGGAATAATAATGACGGATTTTGAAGTAAAAGTAACAGATCAGAATTTTGAAGAGGCGGTAGGCGCCGCGGATAAGCCGGTGCTTGTGGATTTTTACGCCGACTGGTGCGGTCCCTGCAGAATGCTTGCTCCGATAGTCGGGGAAATCGCGGAGGAGCGCGACGATATAATCGTAGGTAAAGTGAATGTTGATGAAAATCCGTTGCTTTGCGCAAAATTCGGCATATCAAGCATACCGATGCTCGCGGTTTTCAAGAACGGCGAAATCACCGCGCAGAAGGTAGGGTTTTGCGATAAAGCGGCGATAGAGAGTATGCTTTGACGGCGTATTTTTTCAGGCGGTTTTAAGAAAAAAACAAAGCCGGGGAAATTTTCCTCGGCTTTCTCTTGACAAAACGGCTTTCAGGCGTTAAAATACATAAAGTAATCTTTCGGGGGCGTAGCTCAGCTGGGAGAGCGTACGGTTCGCATCCGTAAGGTCGAGAGTTCGATCCTCTTCGTCTCCACCAATAACGGGATATATCCGTCAGGGTATATCCCGTTATTCTTGTTTATTCAAGGAGAGGATCGAACAGGACGGTTTTGCGAAGCAAAATGCCGAACTTCCGGTGGACGTTCGGCAAGTCCGCGTGCGTGCCGGCGCAACAGTTGCGCCGGGCGATCCTCT
>JAEEGL013867322.1_pt1 | contig 77500 bp, 51 predicted proteins | sample 9134231 | NCBI WGS metagenome assembly JAEEGL01 (sample SAMN16246548, study PRJNA631951) | gut metagenome | biome: gut microbiome; feature: rumen; material: fiber-attached | host: Bos | place: Iran: Karaj | collected 2018-10 | reverse complement strand
ATGACGGCATTGCCAGGATGCGACACGGTCAACTCCATCGTGGCACTGCTAACAGCAGGGTTGGGGTAGAAGCGAACTGCGTTGTCGCCCACGTTGGCAATTGTGGGGATGTCGAGGTCTTCAGCATAGTCCTCGGGGTCGACAATCTCGTTGGTGTGGTCGACGACATGGGTGCTGTCCATGAAGATACCACGGCCATAAGTACCGAAGTACATGGCGTAGGCATACTTGGTGCGGGGGAAGACATAGGGCACTTCGGTGACACCGTCATGTCCGACATACTTGATGCGCGAATAGTTGTTTGTAACCTGATACATCGAGGTGACGGGAACGCCCTTGAAGGAGCCATAGGGCTGCCAACCGGTACCTTGGACGTTATCTGCACGGAACACACCTTCCTCTGTACCCAGATAAACTTCGCCAGTAGTATATTCAATCATGGCACTATAAGCGGGAGCCAAGGTTGGCAATGCAGGATAGCTGATGGTAGGATTGCTGCTGGCATTATCGATGTAAACCAGATTGGGTGCATCATTACCGTAGCCATCGAAGGTAAGCATAATGGCATCCTTGCCAGGACGAGGATCGACAGTGATAGAGGAGATACGACGGTCGAAGAAATAGTTGCCGTCACCTACCATAATAGTATCGATAGTAGTGATACGCGTACGAATCTTATAGTTTAGCATATCGCGGATCTCAGCAACCGAAGCATTGTAGTTGGCAGTATTGAGGCCTTTGACACGTACCAAGAAGGACTTATTCAGCGTATCATTCTCAACCACGATAAAGGCGCAATCGCCATTCTGCGACATGGCAGTGTAGCGTACATAGAGGTGGGGGGTAGTTGCACCATTCACACCGTAGATGTGGCTCCAGAAACGAGTCTCGTTGCTGGCGTCAAACACTTTGCGGAAGTCGGTGGGGAACCAGCAGTAGGAAACATTGGTGTTCTGGGGCATATCGTTCTCAACAGTCACAGCCAACATACGGCTCAGATAGGGTGTGTGAACACGCTGCACCATCTCGTTTCTCACAGTAAAGCTGTGGTCAAACACATGCCAGAAGGGGTATGAAGCATGAGCAGGGTCAAGCACCATGATAGAGTCGCCCGAACGGATCTGGAAGTTCATAGAAATATCCATACGCTGGCCATTGCGCTTGATGAAGCCCAAGGTATCGATGACGAAAGTCATGCTATCGTTGGAGTACACATTGTTATCGGTCTCCCAGAGATAAATCTGGCCGATGGCAGGACCACCCTGCACCAGGTCGGTCATAAAGGACTCGTCGCTAGTCCAAGTCTGCGTATTGGTATAGTTGGAAAAGTCGGCATACGAACGGCCGATAGAGCCATTGGCCGAGGAGACAAAGATAGTACGACGCGACAGAGGCGAGTACTGGTTGAAGCGCGATGCTGCTACACTACCGCCATTGCCTTTCCAAATGATGTTGGCCATGTGGTTGGTCTGCGAACCCTCACGGTCATACCAAGTGACCGAGCGGTCGCCACCATTATGAGCCACGCGAGCCTCGATAAAGGGGCATGCATTGGCATTGGCGCCGCTGATAATCGAACCATCGGGGCAAACTGCCAAACTATTAATCTGCACACTGTTCAAACCGCGGTTATAATTCTCGAAATAGGAAAATGAAGAAGAGGGGGAGAAATACACACCACCATCAGTCACCACATAATAGCCTTCAAACATAAACGAAGTTTCTTCTCTCCAAATGATGTCGGGGACAATCTGATGGATGCCGGAATGCACAAACACTCTGCTAGAATAGACCGAAGCCATATAGTCACCGTAGTTCAGCTGGCTCTCATTTGAGGAAGAAACTGTCCATTGATAAGGAGCATTCTCCACATAGCCCTTGCCAACCCATACATTGGCACCACCCAAAAACACCTTGGTGGGGTCGGTGGGGCTGACGGTCACAGAACCGCAAGTCTTAGCGGTCACAGCGTTAGTGAATGGGGTGACGGTGCTCGATGAGAGGAGCTGCCAGTTGTTGGTATTGCGTGTCAGATAGAAGCCGCTCATCAGACCATTCTTGTTACACACCATAGCATACAGGTAGCTCTCGTCCGAGGGAGCCAGAGCCAGTTCGATAGCAGAGGCGTTGGGACCGAAGGCGCTGCAACTTCCAGTGATGTCGACAATATCATAATTATTCACCACGTCGCTAATCTTATAGAGGTTACCCTTGCTCGAGAAGAAGGCACGGTTGAACTGCTTGGAGAGCACCACGCTGCGAACCTCGTCCTCGAAGATACGGGTAGGGGCCACATTCCAGTCGCTGGACTGGGTGATGTTCCAACGGAACAAGCCCTTGGGGGTGGCGACGAACACATAGGTCACGCCCTGCAACCTCATCATAGCCATATCGTTCACTGAGGCAAAATCGGCATCGAGATTGGTACCGGGATTTGTTCTCTCGATACGGGTAAACTCGTTCGAGTTCATGTCGAAAAGGAAAATGCCACGACCCAGAGCTGCCATCTTATTCAGTTTATTGCCTTTGCCATAATAGCTCTCACCTGTGGCGATTAGCAGGGTGCTATCGTCCACCTTCAGCATGCTGCTAATGGGAAGGGTGACTTCCTCACCGTTGATATAACAAGGCACATAGTCCCACACCGTGTCCCTATCGGGAAGAAGGGAGACTTCACGCGTATAGAGGCCGCCAGTGGCAGCGCCTGCATACAGCAGGGTAGTGTTCTCATCGGGATGGCCGGCGACAACGAGCGACGTCACACGACCTCCGATATTGTCGGGACCAATTTCAACAAGTTTGTTGCTTTGGTAATTTGCTTTTTGGGCTGACGCAGTACCTGCCAAGCAGACACAAACGCCCACAATCAAGCCGAGAAGTACTTTTCTACTTTTCATAAGAAGTTAATATTTAATTAGATATTCAATTTTCGATAACACATTTTAATTAGCAAAGATACATCTTTTTTTCGTATTATACATATTCTATGTCAAAAAAAATAAAAAAACTGCTCCTCAGCACCCTTCTTTTCCTTAATATTGATGGTGGAACAGTACTCCCAACTGCCTACTCCCCCGTTCTGTCTGACACCATTTCCTACTACGGCACTTATCCCCAACCCGCCAACTGCCCAAGAGCCTAAAGACGTTTCTTTGTAGTCTTATGAGCCGCAAAACAAATCGCCCCCTCATAAAAACAATATTCACAGAATAGTCAACCCAATGACCGATTTGAGTTTAACTCCCAAACCAAAAAATTATTTAATTCGGCAATAAATAAAAATGCTTTGCGTTATACGTACTGCTTGCAAGAATAAGTCACCTACTACTTAATTCTTTATGCATGCCTATATAATTGAACAATATAAAATTAAGTATATGGAAGAATCTGTCAACATTCAAGAACTGAACGAACGAATCTCTAGAGAGAGCGCATTCGTTGATGCCCTCACCATGGAACTACGCAAGAACATCGTCGGACAGAAACACATGATTGAAAGTCTGATGATAGGACTGCTCAGCAACGGCCACATCCTCCTCGAAGGTGTCCCCGGTCTGGCAAAAACTCTTACTATCACTTCGCTGGCCAACGCCATCGATGCCAAATTCAGCCGCATCCAGTTCACTCCCGACTTGCTGCCTGCCGACTTGCTGGGCACCATGATTTACAGCCAGAAGAGCGAATCGTTCAACGTAAAGAAAGGACCTATCTTCTCCAACTTCATCCTCGCCGACGAAATCAACCGTGCTCCCGCCAAAGTGCAGAGTGCCTTGCTCGAAGCCATGCAGGAACGTCAGGTAACCATTGGTGAGAATACATATAAACTTGAAGAGCCCTTCCTCGTCATGGCCACTCAGAACCCCATCGAGCAGGAAGGCACCTATCCCCTGCCCGAAGCACAGGTTGACCGTTTTATGCTCAAGGTGGTCATCAGCTATCCTCAGAAGGCCGAAGAACGCCAAATCCTCCACCAGCAGATGGCGGGCGAGATGGTCAAACAGCAGCCTATTCTCAAGCCTGCCGACATCCTCAAGGCTCGCAATATCGTGCGCGAGGTCTACATGGACGAAAAGATTGAGAACTACATCACCGACATCGTCTTCGCCACTCGCTACCCTGAGCAGTACCAGCTCGGCAAACTCAAAGGTCTCATCAGCTATGGCGCCTCTCCCCGTGGCAGCATCAACCTTGCCCTCGCCTCCAAGGCCTACGCCTTCATGCGCCGCCGTGGCTATGTCATCCCCGAGGATGTCCGCGCCATTGCCATGGATGTGCTGCGCCACCGCGTGGGACTGACCTACGAGGCTGAAGCCGAAAACATCACGAGCGAAGAGGTGGTCAACGAAATCCTCAATCGCGTAGATGTGCCCTAAGCAAATTGAAAAGTGATAATTGAAAAGTGAAAAAAAATCTGGGCACAGATGTCAACTGCACTTCTCAATCCTCATCTTTCAATTCCAATAATCAATTCTCAATTTTCAATTTGAAAAGTGGAACAACAGAATAACGACATATTAAAGAAAGTCCGCAAGATAGAGATCAAGGCGCGCGGTTTGTCGAGACAGTTGTTCTCGGGCGAATACCACAGTGCCTTCAAGGGGCGTGGTATGGCCTTTAGCGAGGTGCGCGAATACCAGTACGGCGACGACGTACGCAGCATCGACTGGAATGTCACCGCCCGTCTCAACCATCCCTATGTCAAGATATTTGAGGAGGAGCGAGAGCTGACCGTGATGTTGCTGGTCGACGTGAGCGGCTCCAACCGCTTCGGCACCCATCACCAGTTCAAGGAAGAGCTGGTGGCCGAAGTCGCCGCCACTTTGGCTTTCAGCGCCATCCAAAACAACGACAAGGTGGGTGTCATCCTTTTCAGCGACCGCATCGAGAAATTCATTCCTCCCAAGAAGGGCAGCAGCCATATTCTTCGCATCATTCGTGAACTCATCACCTTCAAGCCTTCCAGCAACGGTACCGACCTTGCCGAAGCTCTGCGATACTTCACCAACGTCATCAAGAAACGGTGCACCGCCTTTCTGCTTAGCGACTTCTACGACGACAACTACACCGATGCCATCAAAATTGCCTCGGGCAAGCACGACCTTGTTGCCATCCGCATCGCCGACGAGAAGGAGACCCGCCTCCCCGACTTGGGATTGGCCAAGTTCTACGACCCCGAGACTGGCGAAACTATCTGGATCGACACTGCCGACAGCTCCATCCGCAACGAATTTGCCTCACGCTATTCCAACCATGTGGCCAAGGTGGACGAGGTGCTCAAGAAGTACGGCATCGACCAGACGGTACTCTATACTGGCGAAGACTATGTCAAAGAATTGAAAAAACTATTTGAGCGACGCGGTGCCTGACCGCCCCACAAAGTCCTATAACATCTCTTTCTTTATGAAGAAATACCTTTTTATCTTTCTCATCCTTGCTTCCTACGGTGCGGCCCTGATGGCCCAGGACTCCCTCGCCACAACACAGACCGCCCGCTTCCAATTCCGATTGGACAGCACCACCCTCATGCTGGGCGACCAAACCACCCTTACTATCGAGCACTCCGCCATCTACCCCACCCTCGAGGACCTTACCAACAACGACATCGTGGCTGTGCGCCAGTGGACCGACTCTGCCAGTGGCGCTTTTTGCACTGCCCTCACCAGCTTTGAAGAGGGCGAGCACTGGTTCCACATCGGACAAGACTCGGTGCTTATCACCGTGCTCGATGTTCCTAACGTGGACACCACTAGCACCAACATCCGCGATATTGCCAACATCCTACGCCAACCCTACACCTTCGGCGAGATTGCCAAGGTCGTCGGCATCGTGCTTGGCATTCTTGCATTGGTGGCTGCCATCGTATTCATTATCATTCGTCTCAAACGGCACAAACCCCTCATCCACATCCCCCAAGCCCCTCCGCTGCCTGCCGATGTCCGCGCACTTAATGCACTCGAAGACCTGCGCCAACAGCAGCTGTGGCAACAGGGACAGGTGAAAGAATACCACACCCAGCTCACCGACATCGTACGCAACTATCTGGAAGAAACCTACAACATCCCTTCGACCGAGATGACCAGCGACCAAACACTCGATGCCTTCCATGGCTGCAGCGCTTTCTCCGAGGAATCCGACTCCCTCCTGCGACAGATGTTGCAGACGGCCGACATGGTCAAATTTGCCAAGTCGCAGCCCCAACCCTACCAGCACGACCTCTCCATGACCCAGGCCGTCAGCTTCATTAAACTCACTGCCCCTAAACACGAGGAGCCTGCCACCGAGACCGAACAACCTAAAAGCAACCTAGATTAATGAAGATAACATTCGCACACCCATATCTGCTACTGCTTCTGATAGTCATACCACTCCTTATCGTGTGGTACATACTGCGCTACCGCAAACAGAAGCCTGCCCTGCAGTTCTCCAACATCAGCCTTTTCAAAGGCCTCCACAAGACCTTCCGCCAACGTGCCTATCCGCTGCTTTTTGCCTTGAGGATGGTGGCGGTGGGCGCCGTCATCATAGCCCTGGCCCGCCCCCAAAGCAAGCTGAGCCGACAGGAAATGAAGGTGGAGGGTATCGACATAGTGCTGGCGATGGACGTGAGCGGCAGCATGCTGGCCGAAGACTTCAAGCCCAACCGCCTCGAGGCCGCCAAGAAAGTGGCTTCAGACTTTATCGACGGCCGCAAAAACGACCGTATGGGGCTGGTGGTCTTCTCTGGCGAGGCTTTCACCCAAGTGCCCCTCACCATCGACCACGGCGTGCTGCTCAAGCAACTCCATGCTGTGAAAAGCGGCATGGTGAAGGACGGTACCGCCCTGGGCGACGGCCTTGCCACCGCCATCAACCGCATCAAAGATAGCGAGGCCAAAAGCAAGGTCATCATCCTGCTCACCGACGGCATCAACAACATGGGAGCCGTCGACCCACAGAGTGCCGCCGAGATAGCAGCCCTCTACAACATTCGCCTCTACACCATCGGCGTCGGTACCAAAGGGCTGGCGCCCTATCCCTTCCGCGACCAATTTGGGCGCACCCACTACCAGAATATCCCCGTCGAACTCGACGAAGGTCTGCTCACCCAGATGGCTCAATCCACCAACGATGGCCAGTACTTCCGCGCCACCAATAAGAAATCGCTCGAGAAGATTTTCAAGCAGATTGACGAGATGGAAAAGAGCAAAATCGATGTCACCCAGTATGCCCAAACCAAGGACGAATACCAAGGATGGCTCATCCTGGCGGCCTTGGCTCTCCTCCTCGAAATACTCCTCGGACTCTTCTACTTCCGTAGTACTCCTTAAACTAAAAACTAAAAAATAAAAACTATAATCAGCTGCCGCACCCAGATATTTTCAATTTTCACTTTTCAATTTATCATGATTCATTTCCAACATCCCCAGATATTATGGCTCCTACTGCTCATCCCTCTCTTTGTAGGAGTGTGGATTTGGCTTCTGTTCCGCAACAAGAAGCGGCTTGAAGCCTTTGCCGACCGCGGCATGTTTGGCCGGCTGATTCCCGACGCCTCCAGCTGGCGCCCCTCCACCAAGTTCGGCCTCATCATGTTGGCAGCGGCACTACTCATCATTGCCCTCGCCAATCCGCAGGAAGGCAGCAAGATGGTCAAAGGCGAACGGCTGGGTAGCGACATTGCCATTTGCCTGGATATCTCCAACAGCATGATGGCCGAAGACATTCAGCCCAACCGCCTCGAGCGCAGCAAGCGCACTGTCGCCAACCTGCTGAACGCCTTGGGAAGCGACCGCATCTCGTTGGTGGTCTTTGCCGGCAGCAGCTACGTGCAGATGCCCCTCACCAGCGACTACAGCGCCGTGAAGCTCTTCCTCGACCAAATCGACTGCTCCCTCATCAGTGTCCAAGGCACCGCCATCGGCGACGCTATCGATAAGGCCATGGAGACCTTCGGCTATGGCGACCCCGACCGCGAATGGGTGAAAAAACAGGGTCGCGCCATCGTGGTCATTTCCGATGGCGAGAACTTCGAGGACGATGCCGAGGCGGCTGCCCGCCGCGCCGCTGCCCAAGATGTCAGGGTCTGCACCATCGGCATGGGTCTGACCGAAGGCACCCCCATCCCCGAATACCGCGGCAACCAGCGCGTGGGCTACAAACGCGACAACAACGGCAACACCGTCACCACCCATCTCGACGAGGCCACCCTCACCGCCATTGCCCATGCAGGCAAAGGCATCTATGTCCGCGCCAACAACATCAACTCTGGCATTCAGGACATCGTGAAACTCATCGAAGGTCTGGAAAAAGACTCGTTCGGCGAGACCCTCTTCTCCGAATATGAGAGCCGCTACCAGTATCCCCTCGCCGCCGCCCTCCTCTGCCTGGTGGCCGAACTGCTCATCTTCGAGCGTCGCAATAAGAAGTTCAACCTTGACAATCTCATGAAGCGGAACAACCCCGCCAACGACAACAACCACTCAACGCTATCATAATGAAACGCACACTCCCCTTCCTCCTATGCATCCTCATGCTGCTGCCCTCTCTCGCAGTGGCGCAGAACTCGCAAGCCCGCAAAGACACCCGCAAGGGCAACCGAGAATATAAGTCCAACCATTTCGACCGCGCCGAAGTCGACTACCGCCGTGCCCTCCATGCCGACAGCACTGCCTACCGCGCCCACTACAACCTAGGCAACACCCTCTATCGGCAAAAGAAATACGACGAAGCCGCAACCCACTACAGCCGAGCACTCGAACACCCCGACCTCGACAAGAAGACCCGCAGCCGCATCCTCCACAACCGAGGCAACAGCAACCTCAAAAACGGCCTCCAAAAGGAGAACCGCGCCGAAGGTATGCAAGATTTCCAAAAAGCCGTCAACGACTATCAAGAGGCCTTGAAACTCAACCCCAAGAACGACGACACCCGCTACAACCTCTCTTATGCCAAGAAGATGCTCCAACAGGCCCAGCAGCAACAGCAGCAAAACGGTGGCGGCAACGACCAAAACCAACAGCAGGACAAAAAGGACCAAGGCAAAAACGGCAACAACAACCAAGACCAGCAGCAGGATCAGCAACAAAACCAGCAAAACCAACAAAACAACCAGCAGAATCAACAAAACCAGCAAGACAAACAGCAGCAGAAGCAGCAGCAAAAAAAACAAGACCAGAAGAAACAGGACGCCGAGCGTCTGCTCGAGGCTGTGAAAAACAACGAGAAAAACACCATGAAAGAAAACACCAAGAAACTCGAGGTGGCTCCTGCTGGCAGAATCGAGAAAGACTGGTAATCACAACTAGCATCTAATCCCATTTCTATAATATGAAAAGACTTATAGTAATCAGCTCATACCTTCTCCTCATCCTTTGCCTCCGTGCGCAGGAACTCACCATGCGTGCTCCTGGACGAGTCGACGTGGGGCAGCGCTTCGAAGTGCGCTATGAGGTCAATGCCCGCGCCAACGATTTCCGCGGACCCACCTTCAAAGGGCTCTCCGTCCTTTCCGGCCCCAACGCCTCTCACATGTCCAGCACACAAATTATCAATGGGCAAATCTCTAGCTCTATCACCACCGGCTTCACCTACATCATCCAGGCCGATGCAGAAGGTACTTTCAATATCGGCGGCGCCAGCTGCAATGTCGACGGCAAGCGGGTCACCTGCCCTGGCTTTACCATCAAGGTCGAGAAAGGCAACCCCAACGCCCAACAGCAATACGGCGGCCGGCAGAACTACGCCCAGGGCCAACGGCAGCAACCCCAGCGCGCCACTCAGCCGGCTCAGTCCGACAATATCGACAGCCGCTCACTCTTCGCCCGTGCCAGCATCAGCAAGAGCAACCCCTACCAGGGCGAGCAGGTCATCCTCACCTACAAGATCTATACCCAAGTCTCTCTCCAACAGTACCAAATCGACAAATTGCCCGGCAACAAAGGCTTCTGGAGCGAGGACCTCACCAAGGAGGGCAACGTGAAGCAGTATGAGGAGACCGTCGACGGCCGCCGCTACATGGTGGCAGAAATCCGCCGAGGTGCCCTCTTTGCCCAAGAGAGTGGCAAACTCACCATCGAGCCTCTCGACCTCGACGTGCTCGCCCTTGTGCAGCGGCAACGCCAACGCACCGGCTCCATCTGGGACCTCTTCGACGACCCCTTCTTCAACCCCACACAGGCTGTACAAAAACACCTCCGCACCAATAGCATCAACGTCAATGTCAAACCCCTCCCTAAGACCCCCGAGGGCTTCAACGGTGCCGTGGGCAACTTCTCCGTAACTCGCGAAGTCGACACTCGCGAAGTGCGCGCCAACGAGGCCATCACCTACCGCCTCACCGTCAGCGGCAATGGCAACCTCATGCTCATCGATGCCCCTCAGATCGACTTCCCCAAGGTGTTCGAGGTCTACGACCCACAAATCGACGACCATATCACCCGCAACAGCTCGGGCGTCAGCGGCAGCCGCACCTTCGAATGGGTTCTCATCCCCCGCAACCAAGGCGACTATGAGATACCCGCCTTCAACTTCGTCACCTTCGACCCCAGCGCCGGCCGTTACGTCACCAAGCATGTCGACGCCATCCCCGTCCATATCAAGAAGGGCGACCCCAAGTCGATGAAGAACGTCACCAGCAACAAGAGCGATGTGAAGCTCCTCAACAGCGACATCAACCACATCCACACTGGCAGCACCTCCTTCACCCCTAGCCACGACTCCGCACGCCCCGCCTGGTGGTTCTGGACTGCCCTCGCGCTCATCGCCGCAGCCTGCACCGCCCTCATCCTCTACTTCCGCCACCGCCTAGCACAGCAACAGGACATCGCCGGCATGCGCCTGCGCCGTGCCACCAAGGAAGCCCGCAAACGCCTCAAGAAAGCCGCCACTCACCTCAACGACGGCAACGACAACCTCTTCTACGAAGAAATCTACAAAGCCATCTGGGGCTGCCTCGCCGATAAATACAACATCGAATTGGCCAGCCTCAGCAGCGACACCGTTCGCCAATGCCTCATCGAGAAGCAAGTCCCCGAGCAGCAGCAGTCGCTCATCATGTCCACCCTGCAGGAGGTCGACTTTGCCCGTTTCGCCCCCGGCGATGCCGCCGCCAAGAAACAGCAAATCTACGACCAAGCCCTCCAAATGATTGTCATGCTTTAACCAATACGTTAGTCAAAGATTAACGAATTCACACATTAACGAATTAACGAATTCACACTTTATGAAAAAAATAGCCATCCTTATACTCCTTGCGCTCACAGCCCCGACCGCCCTTGCTCAGACCCCCCAGCAACTCATGCAGAAGGGCAACGAGGCATACAGCCATGGCAATTACGAGGCAGCTGCCGATGCCTACGAAGTGATCCTCGCCACAGGCCTGCAGTCGGCCGAACTCTACTACAATCTTGGCAACGCCTATTACCGTCAGGAAGAGCTGGGGCAAGCCATCCTCAACTACGAACGCGCCTTGCGCCTCAATCCCCATTTCCGCGATGCACGCGAGAACCTCGACCTCTGCTACAGCAAAACCGAGGACGGTATCGAATCCCTACCCCAAATATTCCTAGTACAATGGGCTCAGGCTATTGTGAATTGGTTCAGCCCCACAGGATGGCTCGTTGCCATCATCATCCTTTTTGCACTCCTTGGTGCCCTTGTCGTCATCTTCTTTGTCAGCTCCGACTACGGCTGGCGCAAGCGTTCCCTCTTCCTCAGCATCCTCGTCAGCCTCCTCTTGCTGCTAGCCGTGGCATTCACCATCGCCTCCCACGTCAAGTTCAATCATCACAACCGCGCCATCGTCACCAGCCCCATGATTGTGGTCAAAAGCTCGCCCGAAGCCCACAGCATCGACAAGATGATACTCCACGAAGGCACCCCTGTCGAAATCGAAGAAACCCTAGGCGACTGGCACAAAATCCATATCGCCAACGGCAATACCGGCTGGGTAGAACAAGACGACATCACCATCATTTAATAATGTCACAGAATAGTGATTAGTGATTAGTGATTAGTAATTAGTGAATAGTGATTAGACAAATGAACGCGCCAGCCAATTCTCAATTCTCAATTCTCAATTCTCAATTCTCAATTCTCAATTCTCAATTCTCAATTCTCAATTCTCAATTCTCAATTCTCAATTCTCAATTCTCAATTCCCTTTATAACAACACCCATGAAAAAAACATTCATCATCCTAGCCCTGGCCCTCTTCTTCGCCCCCACCCTCTGGGCACAAGAGAAAGTCGAATATGTCGACGACGAAGAGTGCGGCTGCGAACTCGTCTTTATCGACGGCATTCAGACCACTCAGGACGGCGACCGCTTCGGCTTCAAACGCGAAGACGGCTCCATCATCGTCCCCAACATATACATGTTTGTCGACCACTTCCACGGACCCTATTGTAAAGTCTACCTCAACTACGACAGCTGCGGTCTTATCAACCGCGAAGGCGAAGTGATTGTCCCCTGCCTCTACAAGGACGTAAGTTATCCCAACGACGGCATGATTCTTGTCAACAACCACGACACCTTCGGCTACTTCGACACACTAGGCGTGCAGCGCGTGCCTTTCATCTACCCCGCCGCCTCCTCCTTCAACGAAGGGCTGGCCGTCGTGGCTGTCCAGGTCGATTCCACCCTTATCCAATACGGCTTTATCGACCATAAGGGCAAGATGGTCATCAAACCCCAATACGAGTATGCCTTCCCCTTCTACGAAGGCTTCGCCGTGGTCAAAAACTACGACCGCTACGGCATGATCAACCGCAAAAACAAAGAGGTCTTCCCCATCAAATTCGAAATACTCACCTCCATGTACGAAGGCCGTGTCTTTGCAGGCGACAACGACGGACTGGCCATGTACGACAACCGTTTCAAACAACTCACCAAGCCCGTCTACACCTACCTCGTGGGGCGTACCGAGGATCGAATCCTGGTGATGCGCGACAACAAATACGGCTTCCTCGACGAGAAAGGCAACGAAGTCATCCCCTGCACCTACGACCAAGCAGGCCTCTTCGACCAAGGCCGCGCATACGTCTCGATCGACAACAAATGGGGTATCATTGACCGCAACGGCAATGTCGTCCTGCCCATCGAATACGACAACAGTGGCTACCGTGCCGAAGCCTACCGTTATCACGATGGCTTGGCACTCATCGAAAAAAACAACCGCTACGGCTACTGCGACATGGAAGGTCGCCCCGTCATCTGGCCCTGCTTCGAAAACGCCTACCAATTCTCCGACGGCCTCGCCCCCGTTTGCCTCGGCCTCTGGGGCTACATCGACACCAAGGGCGAATTCTTCATCTCTCCCGTCTTCGACATGGCCTCACCCTTTGAATATGGCCGCTCCGAGGTCGTGTACCGTGGCGACATCCACAAGATGAACACCGAAGGCCGCTGCGTTAAGAACTGTAAAAATGCTCCCAAGTCATGGCGATGATTACCACCCACCAAGGCATCGTGACCTCCGTCCGCGAAGGCTGCGTCTCAGTCCAAATCCATGTAGTAAGCGCCTGTGCCACCTGCGAGGCACACAGCCACTGCGGATTTGCCGACAGCAAGGATAAGATTATGGACATCGACACCCCCCAATGGGAGCAATACCACGAAGGCGACCGCGTGACAGTGGCAGTCAACTCCAACCGTGGCCTGCAAGCCGTCTTCATTGCCTACATCGTCCCCACCCTGCTCTTCCTCGCCACCTTCTTGGTCACCCTTTGTGCCCTGCACCTCTCCGATGGCTGGGTCGCCCTCATCACCCTTGCCGTCGTCGCCCTCTACGCCCTCCTCCTCTACCTCCGCCGCCAGCACCTCCAGCAAAGGTTCACCATGACCCTCACACCCAACCGGCCACTAGCCAACTAAGCTTCCCCTCCCGTCGGGGCACACTCCGACTCCCTTCCACGCCCACGCCCTTCGCTTACGATTTCCCCTTCCCTCCATCATCCTTCCACCCAAATCGGTTGTTAGGGTTAATGGCGAATTAGTAAGTCCCCAACGGGGACGACAGAGCACAGACAGGGGTGCAAACCCCTGTACGAATGGTAGTATAAGCGAACCCCGAAGGGGTGACACACCGTATGTTACCGACTATCTATCGCCCCTTCAGGGCTTTGTTTTATCGTCCATCAGTACGGGGGCTTACGCCCCCGTCTAGCATCTTTCAGTCCTTCGGACTTTTTAACCCAAATCGGTTGTTAGGGTTAATGGCGAATTAGTAAGTCCCCAACGGGGACGACAGAACACAGACAGGGGTGCAAACCCCTGTACGAATGGTAGTATAAGCGAACCCCGAAGGGGTGACACACCGTATGTTACCGACTATCTGTCGCCCCTTCAGGGCTTTGTTTTATCGACCATCAGTACGGGGGCTTACGCCCCCGTCTAGCATCTTTCAGTCCTTCGGACTTTTTAAACTGAGGGGCAGCATTGCCTATACCCTAAATCCATTCCATCTTCAAAACTTACTCGCTCCATCTTCGTATCAGTGTGCGAAAAACGGCTCATACAAAAACACAACAGCATATAATTCAACATATTAACACCTGAAAGCAATTTGAGATAAACAGACCTAAAAAAACGAGAAAGGATATAAAAGTCAGTCCAATGACCAATTTGGATTTAACTATTACTAAAGTTTTAAGAAGGGTTCTATTAATTCGAAATTAAGAAGTAAAAGAGGGAGTTAAAAAGGAAGTTAAAATGGACAATACTGTTGACGACCAAGCATTTGTCCTATTTAACGTAAGTCCACTGGACTTCCTTCATCTATTTAACTTCCATTTTAACTTCATATTATTCAATTTATAGAAGTCCTCTTAAGAAAAAAAACATTATAAATTGATTTTTATTTGTATTTTTGTAGGTGGAAAAAATCATCAACAAAAAAAATAAACATTTAATTATGAAGAAATTAGCACTTATCATCCTATTGGCGTTAATGGCCTCAGGCCCGCATCTGCGCTCCCAAGACTATGTCAGATATACCGATGGGACCGGAACCGTAAAGCGCATTATTCGAGCATGTTCTGCTTACAATAACACAGAAGTGATATATAGTACCGACAATGTATCGGGGTATATCGAATTTTGGAAGGAAGGGACTGGTACCTGCCGAATACCCGTCAATCTTAAATTCCAGGTGAAGGACATGAAGGTACACAACAACCTGCTCTATTTCTGTGGCAGGTATATTACAACCGGTTTCATTGCCGTGGTGAACCTCCACGACATGTTCGCGCACCTCTCTGGCTCTCCCTTGGCCCCATCCAACACCACCATTCACTACACGCTGTTGGAAGAAGACTTCGTTACCTCTCTCGAGAAACTGGTGGTGTATGACGACCCCGCCGGCCCCCCATCCATTCCTGTCAGCTATGCCGACGAGCATATAGCTGCCATCGGGAAAAAGGGCAACGCGTTATCATATAGCGACTGGGTGGCCGTCCACCTCAAATACGACAACTACTTCGTTGGCTCTTCCGCTCCTTATATTATGGGCAATGTAAGCATGGAGGTGCTTGAAGACCTTTCGTGCCCACACGAAGAGCTACTTGAAGTGTTGGAAACAGACAACTACGTGGCGTTTGTACGCTATCTCCATGGAACCGAAGAGTATGTCATCCACCGCTGCAACAAATACGACATCGCTGGGACCTTCAACAATATATGCCGATATGCCGCCACTGCTGGTGAGGTTAGTTACGAAGTGATTGCGACCTCGATGGATAACAACAACATTGCATTGGCCACCACGGCAATCGAAATTACAGGCTTATACGACGTAAGAATACGGAATATCGACCTGGCATCAACGATCATGTTCAACTCCCAACATATTTCAGTCGGCGAGGTGAAACAAGTATTGGCAATGACCTACAACAGAAACACGCAAAAAATAGTTACCATGATGGATTATCCCTTAGTAGGAGGAGCGAGCGATTTCATCTTCCTCCAGACCGATCCATACAATTACAACTACTCTTATTCCACATATGCCTTATCGGACAATAGCCAAATGGGATTCTACGTTTTGGACGATACATACGGTCCCTATTTTTTAGCTTTGTCCGCCAACACATGGTTCCGCAAAAGGCTGCTGTTGACCAACTCGGCCAATAATGATTGCTACAAAATTTACAATATCAGCCCCCAACATCTGCAAACCCTCGACCCCTCCTGCATGCAGACAACAACAGAAGGACATGATTCTGAGAAAGAGATTTTGCGGTGGAGTGTGGCTATTACCGACATAGAAACCAGCAGAACATGCATCATTGAAGAGGCTAGAAATAATACGGAAGATGAAAAATGAAATATATCATCGTGAATCGTAAATGGCAGATTGACAACACACTTCCGCCAATCACCTTTCACCAAGCACACTGTATTCACCAATATCACATTTAAGATGAAAAAAATAGTATTGATAGCCCTCATGCTTATTATGGCTGAGGCACTTTTCAGCCAAGAGGTGGTACAATACCCCTACCACTGCTATATGGAATGGCCTATGCCTATGCCCATGGATTCCTCGTTTCATTATGGTGGGAATACTATAGCGGGACCTACGGCATTTTATACTGCCAGACGGGCACTGAACAAAACACGTGCCCGCGAATTTGTTGTCGACACGCCGACAACGATATACGGCATTGCAGCAACCCTATGGGGACAGGACACCGCGCTACGCGACCTGAGCGTGGTACTGTACGAATGCCAAAACGAAAGAGTCACTCCGCTCAAAGAGGTGAGGTGGTTCGACTCAATGCCCTTCCGCCGCATCGTTTTCGAAGCTTCCAACTGCTGGCTACCAGAAGCAGCAGATGGTCTCAAATTTTTTAGAGATACTGCTAGTGCATACGACTTCTATTTCGACACACCTGTCACTGTCACCGACACCTTTCTTGTCGGCTATCGTACTTTCGGCGTCGACGGTCTGCTACACGAACATCATCCCTTCAACGACCGCGACAGCACGGGTTATGTATACGTCGTGTGGATGCAGGTAACGTGTGACGTTAACAATAATTCCTTAAGACCCCGATGGTATACCATTCATGACGACAGTACACGCCATCATCCATTCAATACCAACTGGGCCGGGGTGCTGCCTATCATCGAGCCGCCATGCAACCCCGACACGTTATTCTGCCCAGCCGTGCAGGACTTTACCGTCAGTGTTATCGACAGCCTCAGCATCGAATTCAGTTGGTCGTCCCTTCCCGAACAGCAGAATTACCAAATCTCGGTTGGAAGGCAAGGCACCCCACCCGATTCAGGCCATCTGTTCTATTCCAACGTAACCAGCCCCTTTGTGATAAATGACAATTGGGACACCAACGAGATATATGTCGCATACATCCGCGCGCAATGCGAACGTCACTGTCACCCTTACGCTTACGACACCCTGTTATGGGGTGTGTGGAGCGAGCCTGTCAACTTCTCCTTCCCCCACCACAGCGGCCCAACGGGTATTGCCACGGCGGAGAGGGATGCTCGGGTCTTCACCCTCACGCCCAATCCTGCTAAGGGCATCGTCACAGTCCGCACCTCAGCCTACTCGCCCAACGCCACGCTGACACTACGCGACGCCGCCGGCCGCGAACTACTCACCATGCCCGTCAAACAGCCCAGCATCACTATCCCCCTACATGACTATCCCGCTGGCACCTACCTCGTCACCCTGTCCACCCCCGGCGGCACAAGCTCTCAACGTCTGGTAGTGGATTGAGGATTGATGCTATGGCTCGGGTGACAATAGGCTAACTATCTCTGATGCTATAGCTGACCGTTATTTCGATAGCCTCGGAGAATGAGTCATCATAACCCCGTATAACTTAGTGATTGGTGATTAGATTTATAGTGACCAGTGATATAGTGACCTGTGACCAGTGACCTGTGACACGAGATATTATAGTGACCAGTGACCTGTGACCAGTGACACGATATATTATAGTGACCTGTGACATGTGACCTGTGACACGAGCGCTTTTTTTGTGACACATGATACGAACCCATTCGTGTCACTGTTCACTGATCACTGTTCACTAATTTAAAAGAACGCCGCAGGGGATGCCCCGTGGCGTTCTTGGTCGTTGTACGGCAGGTGCCGCGAGTCTTGTGGAGACGCTTATTCTACCACCTGAAGTGTGATATGGTTGTTGCCTGCTAAGCCATAGTCACCAGTGTGCCCGTCGTTGAGTGCGTTATAGGTGTTTTGTGTGCACAGGACGGTTAATGAGCCGTTTGTGGCAGTGTTGCCGAAGATGTCAAATTTGTTCCACCAATTAATGATAGTGCTCAGTTCGATTCCGGAAAGGTCGAGCGTGCCGGACAGGTTTTCGCAGTAACTAAACATGCTGGTGGCATTGTTCAGGGCAGAAGTGGTGGTGGCACCCGAAAGGTTCAGCGTTTGGACGCCGCAGTGACTAAACATGCCTGCCATAGTTGTGACGGACTGGAGGTTGAGGTTTGAAAGGTTTAAGCTTCCAAGGTTTTGGCAGTAGGAAAACATGTACGACATGTTGGCCACATTTGCAGTGTTGAAACCTGAAATATCCAAACTGGTGAGGTTGGCGCAGCCACCGAACATGTTGGACATCGTAATCACATTAGCAGTGTTGAAGCCTGTGCCAAAATCGATTTGCTCCACATTGCCGCCAAAGGTCTCAAAGAACATATAAGCGCAATCGGGATTGGCGTACATTTGGGCAGCGGGGGTGTAGACAATCATTGTGTTGCCTTCAGTGGTGTAGTATACGGGGGCAGGGGAACCAGGTGTTGAGAGGAGACCGTTGGGGCTGGCGGGACGTGTGCTTTTGCACTCGAACACCAAATTTCTCAACTCGTGATGGCTCATCATAACACTCGAAAAAGCTTCTCCGTCGACCAACTGGGCGGGGGCGATGAAGGAGAGGTTGCTGAAGGTGGTAGGATAGTAGGTGTTGCGGGCAATGGTGATGGGGTTGGCAGCATCCTCGAAATGCTTGCGGCAGTAGCTGTGGTCGGTGGCCTCGATGTCGAAGGTCATGTTGTTGTAGTCGCTGGCGGGCAGGTAGATGTAGAAGGTGAGGCCGTTGCTGCAGTCCATGCCCTGCTCGCCGCAGTCGAGGGTCAGCGTGTGGCCGCCGTTGGCGGTGCAGTACAGCTGGGGGTCGCCGCCGTTGTAGTCGATGGCGAAGTCGCCGCAGATGTTGTTGTTGGGGGTGGTGAGCTCGATGCTGGCGATGGTCTTATTCACAGCCGGGAGGTTGAGCTGCAGCACGCCGCAGAGGTTTTTAAACGCCAGGATGCTGGTGGTGGAGTAGGCATACATGGGAGCGGTGAAGTGGGTGCCGTTGGAGCAGGTCTGCTCGGCAGGGAGGGTGATGCTTGTAGAGCCCGTGGCGATGTCAGCAGGGTAGATGGCGCAGTAGGGGCCTCCGGCGGGGGTGGCGTCGCCAGTGAAGTCGGCGACGGTGTTGTCAACGGTGGGGATGGCTTCGAGGGTGTAGGAGGCGCCTTGGTCATAGATGGCCACCTGGTCGCCCGATTCCCATACCACCTTGCCTTCGTTGGTGGCATTGTCGATTTGGATGGAGGTCTTGCCGTTGACGGCGGCTTTTTCGATTGAGCCGGTGAACAGCACTTTGGTGTTTTCCTCTTTCTGGCAGGAGGTGAGCGACAAGAGAGCTACGACGGACATGAATGTAGCTGTGCGATAGATATTCTTCTTCATCTTTCAGTAGCTTGTCTTAGGGTTAATCGAAATTATTTCCGATCTCTCCGCCCGGAGCGTAGCTGTCGTTGCCAGTGGGGTTAGATAATGTGTTGGGGGTTGCTGATGAGGCTTGGAAGCCGCGCTCCACGCGGGCGTCCAGGACCTCCGTTTCAGGAGAGACATACTCTTGTTTTTTGTTGTCGTGCATTTTTAACGTTTTTTTGTGTGTTAAATGAATGAATTATGTTGTTTTTTCTCGTTCATATATAAGATATAAAGCATATTGGTTCGGTATTGTCCACAAAGGGAATATCGAACTTAATAGGTTGGATAACAACTACATGCTGTGACATATAATCAGCTTTCGGTGCTTAAATAAAGGATGCAAAATTACTGAAATTTTCCCTTTTAGATTATTTTTTTTGTGATTACTAAAGTTTGACAAGTGGCTAAAAGGCCAAAGGCGTGATTCGTTGCCCTGTTTAGGGTGTTTCAAAAAGCCTGAAGGGCTGAAAGAGATAGGCGGGGGCGCAAGCCCCCGTACTTGTGGACGATAAAGCAAAGCCCTGAAGGGGCGACAGATAGTCGGTAACATACGGTGTGTCACCCCTTCGGGGTTCTTTTTTTCTACCATTCGTACAGGGGTTTACACCCCTGCCTGTGGTCTGTCGTCCCATTTGGGGACTTTTGAGACACCCTTGTCCAAACCCTGTACAATACCAAACTAGACTGGAAAGAACTTGTCAAACTTTAGAAATTAAAAATCAAAAATTAAGAATTAAAATTGGCTGACGCGTTCATTTGTCTAATCACCAATCTAAAAAATGAGAATGTGTTAATTTGTTAATGTGTTAATTCGTTAATCTTTTGATGCGCCAAGGGCTAACACATTCTAAAAGTGAAAATTGAAAAGTGAAAGAACATACCCCACCACTACGTGGCACCCCTCTAAGAACATACCCCGGCCTTACGGCCACCCCTCTCAAGAGGGGACGGGGATGGCTGCCGCGTTCATTTGTCTAATCACTTAAATTAGTGAACAGTGATCAGTGAACAGTGACACGGTTGGGGTCGTATCATGTGTCACAAAAAAGCGCTCGTGTCACTGGTCACTATAAATCTAATCACCAATCACCAAATCTCGTGTCACAGGTCACTGGTCACTCAAAAACACTGATCACTCTAAAGATGCTGAAGGGAAACATTTTCTCTGTATTAATTTTTTTTTGTATTTTTGTAGTTTGATGCAAAAGCCTCACACTCCCCTTATCCTCACACAGACAGACGGATACGGTGAGTGATACAATTTATTTATAGTATAAAAATACATATATGAAGAGATTAATACTGCTTTTTTTAACCCTCATTGTCATGGGAAGCGGCCTCAAAGCCTCCCCTATCGATTCGAGAATGGCACTGCGCGTGGCACAAAACTTCTGCCTGATGCAAGGCGTGGACGATATGAAGTTGGTAAACATCACTTCCCAGCTGCCTTTCAGCGAGTTTTATACCTTTGTGGGAGAGAATGGCAAGGGATTCGTATTGGTTTCGGCCGATGATTGTGTGATACCCGTCCTAGGTTTTTCGGCCGATGGCATCTTTGCCACGAATGATATGCCCGACCATGTGCTGGACTGGCTCAGAGACTACGAAGACCAAATCCGTTTCTACCGAGACCTTTCAGAAAACGGCATCCATTCATCGGCCGATGAAGCGGAGAACAGTGTGAAAGCCGAGTGGGACCGACTGCTCTCAGACGAGCCGCCCACGCCGCCACAGTACACCTCAGTAGACCCCCTCATCACCACCAAATGGGGTCAGCAGTCGTACTATAACACCCTTTGCCCCTACGACAGCATAGCGGGCATCCGTTCGCCGGCTGGCTGTGTGGCCATTGCCGCCGCCCAGGTGATGAAATATTGGAGCCATCCGGCCACAGGCCACGGTTTTCACTCATACAACTGTTCCTTCTATGGACCCCAAAGCGCCAGCTTCGGTACCACAAGCTACGCTTGGAGCAACATGCCCGACAGCCTCACCTCGTCGAGCAGCACCACCGAAATCAATGCTGTGGCCACTTTGATATACCACGTCGGGGTAGCAGTAGATATGCTCTACGGTCATGGTGCCAATTCGAGCAGCGGTGCCTATAGCTACAACGAAGGCGGCCAGACCATCAACTATGGTACAACCCTTACCCCCTCAACCGAGAACGCCCTACGCTATTACTTCAAATATCGCAGCAACTGCCACCACATCGCTTATAGCGATTTCACCAACGCCGACTGGATTGGCATCATGCAGAACGAGCTGAACAACAGCCGACCCATCATATATTCGGGACGTGACACGGCGAGCGGTCACAGCTTCGTGTGCGACGGATACAACAACGCTGGCCAGTTTCACTTCAACTGGGGGTGGCGCGGATATTACGACGGTTACTTTGCCATAGGCAGCATCAACCCCGTAGCGGGCGGCACTGGAGGAACTGGCTCGCGTTCGTACAACCTGAAGAATGTAGCCATCGTGAGCATACGCCCCAACGACTACTTCGGCGATACCACCTATGTGTCGGCCACCGTGAACACCAGCGGCATCGGTTATGGCACAGTGACGGGAGGCGGCAACTACACTGGCACCAACAGTACGCTGGTGACCCTCAACGCCACCGCCGCTTCGGGCTGTAGGTTTGCGGGCTGGACCGATGGCTACTGGTATAGCCCCCGTACCTTCTACGCAAACGGAGGCACCTACAACTACCGTGCTAACTTCCAACCCCTCAGTGGCGACACGCTGGGGTATAGCAACACACGCTTCTTGTGCAATTACGGAGCCTCTGGTACCACCATCTGGGGCATCAAGATTCCCGCCGCCAACCTGACCGCGGGGCACGACCTAACTAGAATTCTATTATACCTCAGCAAGGTGGGCAGCTACACGCTCAAAGTCTATAAGGGCAGCACCTCTTCGCCCACACTGGTCCACACCCAGTCGTTCACAGCCACCAGCACCCTAGTCAACAACTGGTGCCACCTCAACCTCTCCTCCAACGTTCCCATTGATGGCACACAGCCCATTTGGATCATGCTGGAGAGCTCAGCCTCCTATCCAGCCGCCTGCAGCTACAATGCCTGCAACAACGACAGCCGTGTGTGGGGCAGCTCCTTCGGCACCCTCTCGGCCAACTTCAGCTTCATGATATGGGGAGTCTTCACCAACGGTAGTGGCTCGGGCACCACCTATGGCGACACCGTGTCGTATTGCGACACAGCCCCCTACACCACCGCCATGGGCATGGGCACCGCATCGCCCTTCGACTGGGCCGTGAAACTGCCCGCCACCATGGTGCGCCATAGAAACTATGTGAGCGATGTGATGCTATACGTCCCTAGCGCCGGCACTTACACCCTCAACATCTACCGCGGCAGTGCCACCACCTCGGTCACGAAGGTAGCCACCCAAACCGCCACCTTCACCAGCAGCGCCGTGGGCAGCTGGCAGACACTCCACCTTGCCACCCCCGTGGCCACCAACAACACCATGCCCATCTGGATTGCCTTCCACACCGACAACATAGCCTACCCTGCCGCCTCGTGTGCCTACATGGGCGACAGCAACAGCTGCCTCGTATCGACCGACAGCTGCAACTCGTGGATATCGCAGAATACCCTCAGCGGAGGGCTGGTCAACCGCTCGTGGATGATACGCGCCATACTGTCGGACGATGCCTCGCAATCGGTCATCATCAACGGCCCCACCTCAGTAGGTGTCGGCATTCCTGCCACCTACATGGCCGCCGGCCCTAGCTCAGCCACCTACAACTGGACCCTGACCGGAGCCGCCCACACCTCGTCCTCGGGCAATGTAGCCACCGCCACATGGGTCACGCCCGGCACATACAATGTCGTCGTCACTGCCAACCTGAGCGGCACCCTGCTGCGCGACACCCTGCCCGTCACCGTATTCGGCTGCACGGTCAACTCGTTCCCCTATACCATGGGATTTGAAGAAAGCGAGCCGCTTTCGTGCTGGAACATCATCGACAACGACGGCGACAGCTATAGTTGGGGCTATGCGACCAACTACTTCAGCAGCAACCTCGCACATGGTGGCTCCGACTGCTTTGCCTCTGCATCCAACATCATCGGGGTCGGAGCCCTCAGTTCCGACAACTGGCTGGTATCGCCCCAGCTGCAACTAACTGCTGGTCATCAATACACCCTCACCTGGTATGATGCCGCCACCGACTCGGCCAATTGCCATGAGCAGTACTCGGTCTACGTCTCTACCACTGGCAACAGCGTGGGCAACTTCACCTCCATTCCGCTATTCACCACCACCCTCGCCGGCACCGCCTACACGCAGCGAAGCGTCGACCTGAGTGCCTATGCCGGGCAGAATATCTATATTGCCTTCCGGCACAACACCACCGGACAGAGCTGGCTGATACTCGACGACATCAGCGTCACGCAACGTTCGCAAAGCGACATCCATTACACCATTACCGTGCAGAGCAACAACCCCGAGATGGGCACCGTCAGCGGTAGCGGCACCTTCCTAGAGGGCACCGTCACAACTATCGCCGCCACTCCCCACAGCGGCTACCGCTTTGTGCAATGGAACGATGGCAACACCGATGCCATCCGCACCATCACGGTCACTGCCAACGCCACCTACACCGCCTACTTCGAAACCGCCGCACAACAGCAATTCACCATCACCGTCCTCTCTGCCGACGAGACCATGGGCAGTACCATGGGCAGCGGCACCTTCCCACAGGGAGCCACCGCCGTCATAGCAGCACAGGCACACGACGGTTATCGTTTTGTAAGGTGGAACGACGGCAACACCGAGAACCCGCGTACTATCACCGTCACCGCCGATGCCACCTATATCGCCAACTTTGAAGTGGTGACACAGTACTACACCCTCACGGTACTCTCCGCCGACGAGACCATGGGCGCAGTCACCGGAAGCGGCTCCTATCCCGAAGGCGGCACCGCAGTTATCGCAGCCATCCCCCACGAGGGGCACAGTTTCCTGCGTTGGAACGATAGCAACACCGACAACCCCCGCACGGTTACCGTCACCGCCGACGCTACCTATATAGCCAACTTTACTTCCACCCAAGGTATTGGAGAAGTGGGAGAAGCGATGCTCATCACCACACTGCCAGGATACAGAGTGCTTGTGAGCGGCTCGCTCAATCACACCATCGAAGCCTACGACATGATGGGTAGGAGATGTGCTGCCATTCACAGCGAAGAGCCACAAGTCACCCTCCAACTGCCTTCCGCCGGAGTATACCTGATTGTAGCTGACGGCAGCAAGGCGCAACGCGTGGTGCTGATGAAATAGTTCTAAGACATATCCACAAAGAAAATGTTCTGTCTGCAGCCGTGGACAGAACTTTTTTTATCTTTACAAAGCATAACAAGATACACTATTCACAATGAGCCGTTGATTATTTTTTGGAAGGACGGGCGGTTGAGTCGATAAAAAGATATACTTTTGCAAATTGAAATAATATCGATTGCGCAATGAGAAATAGACATTTCAACCTACGTCACATCGCCATGCTTTGCCTATTGGCGATAGTTGCCGTTGCACCGCTAAACGCTCAGCCCCAATACCCTACAAGCGAGCACCAATACAACGACGACATCCACACCTTCATCATCAAACGCCTGCGCCAGACCACCCAGCAGCGCGAGAAACAGATGAACAAACAGGTGCAGCAGATGCTGATCAACCTGCCCAACGCCGAGAAATTGTACGACGAGACCTTTGTCCGCATCAACACTTCGGTAGTGGAAGACACCACCGAAGAGGGCAAACCTGAGATCAACTATGTGTTCGACATCTCATACAACTGCCATCATTTCGAGGGCACCGAGGACGACTACCCGTCGGCGGCATACCAATGGAACACCTCCAACAGCTGCCGTGCCATCTGCAACCTCACCCGCACGATGATTGACGAGGAGTTGGGCGACATCTTCACCGCAGGTCACAAAACCACCATCACCATTACCTCGACCACCGATGCCGCCGAGATTACCCATATCGACTATAAAGGCGAGTATGGCGACTTCCGCTATATGCCGGCCGTGTTCAACGACGAGAACGTCCGCATCTCGGTCGACACCAAGGAGGGCATCACCACCAACGCCCAGTTGGCCTACCTGCGTGCGAGAGGCGTGCGCGCCTTCCTCGAGGAGAAAGTCAACGCCCTGAAGCAGACCGAGAACGAGTACCTATACGTAACCCGTTGCTTCGACATGACAGGCCCACACTACCGCCGTAGCAGCCTGAAGATTGTGGTACACGGAGCTTTCGACGCAGCCGCCCGCAACATGGAGGCCGCCCTGCTGAACGACGAGTATGTCGACTTCAATATCCCCTCGATCGAGGAGAACAGCAACAGTAAGACCTATGCCCTCATCATAGCCGACGAGGAGTATACCGCCCCGCTACCCAACTGCGACTATGCCAGCAACGACGGCGATGTGCTGCACGAATATTTCGTCCACACGCTAGGCATCCCCACCCGCCATGTGAAGGTGCTGCACAATGCCGGACGGCAAGAGATATACAACGAGGGCATCCATTGGCTGAAAGACATCATCAAGGCTCAGAACGGCGATGTACACATCATCATCTACTATGCCGGCCACGGCATCTGCAACCCCAAATTCGCCCCCTACCTGATGCCTAGCGGCATCGACGTGAGCAAGATTCGCGCCTTCAAGAGCAAGAACGGAGTGCTGCCTAGCGGCATTGAACTGAAAGGCAACGACGCCGAGAAAGTGCTGGCCCAGTGCATCTCGTTCGACACGCTGACCGGTTGGTTCAAGAAAGTGTCGGCCCTGAGCTATACATTCATTATCGACGCCAGCTTCAACGGGGTGCAGCGCAGTGGTAAAGAATTTTTCAACATCAAGAAAGAGACCAAGCGGTATAGGGCTCCCCGTGTGAGAGACGACATTGTCATCTTCATGGCTGCCACTGGCGACAAGACCGCATACTCCTTTATCGACCAGCACCACGGCTTCTTCACCTACTATATATTAAAGGAGCTGAAGTTCTCGCGCGGCGAGATCACCTTCCAAGAGCTGTTCAACAACGTCACCAAGAACCAAGCCTACGAGTCGTCGCTACAAGGCAAGCTGCAAGAACCCACTATGATCATAGGTGGCCAGTTGGGCGACAACTGGGGCAACCGCACATTTATCAACAACTAATAGCAGATGATATTTTGTGACCAGTGACCAGTGAACTGTGACACGAATGCTTTTAAATTAGTCACAAATCACAGGTCACTTATCTCTAATCACTAATCACAGATTACAATACAAAAAAAGATAGTAGTTTTTTGTGGGGGAGATAAAATAAATCCCCCACTTTTTCGTTAAAGAGGCAAATTTTAAAAGAAAAGATAATACCATGAAGAAGATTTTTTTAGCAGCCACCTTTATGCTGTTGTCGATGAGCACGATGATTGCCCAGAACAATTTCCGTGGCATCGTACGCTTCAAACTCGAAAGTACCGGGAAAGTAGACGTGCAGATAAAGCCTGAGCAGTCGACCTTTGAAATCAAGGTATACGACAACAAGTTGATGGTTGGCAACACCATTCAAAATGGGTTTAAGACCATTGCAGCCCAAGACCTCAGCCCCATTATCGGCTACCTTGCTGCCAATGGCATTGAGCTGGAGAGCTACACCGGCGACGGTAAAGTCATCATTCGCGACGAGGTGGCCGAAGACTCGCTTAAGTCGATTGAACTAAAGGACGAGGAGCCTGGTCACTTCTATTATGAATATGTCGACGAGACGCAGGAGATACTTGGCTACACGGCCAAGAAACTCATCGTCCACAGTTTCGACGAAGAGGGTCAAGACAACCCCTCCACTTGCTGGTATACCACCGAGATAGGACCTGCCTACTGCTTGTTGCTTGGTCAGGTGAAGGGTTTCCCGCTGGTCTACACCCAGATCGGCTCAGAGGGCCGCGCCATCACCTACACCGCTACCGAGGTGGTGAAAGGCAAGGTGAAAGAGGCCGAATTCTTCCCTCCCGCAGGTTACAAGGACCTCTCGCAAGAAGAGCTTGAAGCCTTGAGCGAAGAGATTCAGACTGCTGCAGAACTCTTAGAATAGAACTCTCGTATTCATGATTGATGCCCTGGACCTTCTGGCCTCTAGAATGTCTAGGGCATTTTTAAATGTTAGATACACACATCCACTCAGAAAACAAGAAGAATGACCACCAGTAAGAAGAAAAAGAGTAAAAAGAACGTCCGCCCCACGGGAAGGCTGAAAGAATTTTGGATGACCCAACGTTGCCGCCGCCTGCGGGGGGCTTGCTATATCCTGTTGTCGATTTTTCTAATGGTGGCCACCATCTCCTTTTTTGTATGCCGACCTAACGAAAACTGGCTTGGGAAGCTCGGCTACAAACTGGCAGAGATAATAGTCCAAAACACTTTTGGCATCGCTGCCGTAGGCTTCTACTTCTTGCTGTTTGTCTTTGGCCTGCGCCTATGGAAGGTCTACCTTTTACCTTGGCGCAAGACCCTGTGGTCTACCCTATTTTGGATGGTATGGTTATCCTCAGTCCTTGGCTATTGTGCTGGGGTGTGGGGCAAGGGAAACTACACGATGGGGAATCTGTGTGGAGTCACCGGCAATTTCATTGCCTCGCAGCTCTATATGCTTATCAAATGGGGTGCGCTGGTGCTGTTTGCATTCCTCGCCATCGTATTCCTCATCTTTGTTCACAAGGTGCGTTTCAAAATGCCCAAAGTGGAGTTGCCCCAAGTGGACCTATCCCCTGCTGTCGATAGCGTGAAGTCGACCGTACAAGGGATATTTTCACACAATGAGGAACAATCCACCCCCGAGGAAAGCCCAACTACAGAGAAGCCAGCCGAAAAGCCTGTAGAGAAAGACGCAGAGCCTGTCACCTTCTCTATCGATGACGAATTCTCACGAATCAACCAACGAGCCCAGCAGAGCGCTCAACCACCTGCGCCATCGAGTGGCGATATAGCTTTCAATATCAACGACCCTTCGCCCGAGAAACAACCCGAAGAAGAGCCAGCTCAGTACTCCGAATTCGAGAACGTACATACCGAGGCACATTACACCATCGACCAACTCTACGACCCCCACCTCGACCTGAAGCAATACGAGATGCCCAGCACCGACCTGCTGACCGACTGGGAGACTCAGAACGTGAAAGTGTCAAAGAGTGAGTTGGTGGCAAACAAAGACCACATCGTTGAGACCCTACGCAACTACGGCATCGAGATAGTAGAGATCACCGCATCGCCGGGGCCGACCGTGACGCTCTATGAAATTAAGCCTGCCCCTGGTGTTCGCATTTCAAAGATAAAAAATCTAGAGGACGACATCGCCCTCAGCCTCTCGGCTCTCGGCATCCGCATCATAGCACCCATTCCCGGAAAGGGAACCGTGGGCATAGAAGTACCTAACACCAAGCCTCAGATTGTGTCGATGAAAAATATGCTGGAATGTGAGGCTTTTCGCAATAGCGGCAAAATGGAACTTCCTATTGCCTTTGGCAAGACCATCAGCAACGACCCCTATGTGACCGACCTTGCCAAGATGCCCCACCTGCTTATGGCTGGTGCTACCGGTACGGGTAAGTCGGTTGGACTGAATGCCGTCATTGCATCCCTGCTGTTCAAGAAACACCCCTCCGAGCTGAAATTTGTGATGGTCGACCCCAAGAAGGTGGAACTATCGCTCTACAACAAGATAGAGCGGCACTATCTAGCCAAACTGCCCGACAGCGAGGACGCCATCATCACCGATGTAAAGAAAGTGGTGCGCACGCTCAACAGCCTCTGCATCGAGATGGACCAACGCTACGAACTGCTTCGCAAAGCTGGAGTGCGTAAGATAACCGAATACAACGATAAATTTATCCACCGACACCTCAATCCCGAGAACGACCACCGCTACCTACCCTACATCGTTCTCATCATCGACGAGTTTGCCGACCTCATTATGACTGCCGGCAAGGAGGTGGAGCTACCCATCTGCCGTCTGGCTCAGCTGGCCCGCGCCGTGGGCATACACCTCATCATAGCCACCCAGCGACCCACTACCAACATCATCACCGGAACCATCAAAGCCAACTTCCCCGCCCGCGTGGCGTTCAAAGTGACGAGCGGCATCGACTCACGCACCATTCTCGACTGCAGCGGAGCGCAACGACTAATCGGACGAGGCGATATGCTCATCTCGCTCGCTGGCTCAGACCTAGTACGCATACAGTGCGCGCTCATCGAGACGGAGGAGATCGAGGAGCTGGCCGACTTTATCGGCTCGCAACGGGGCTACCCCGACGGCTTCTTGCTACCCGAATATCTCGACGAGAACGAGGAGCCCAACAAGGACTTCGACCCCAAGCAGAAGGACGAATTCTTCAACGATGCTGCCCGACTGGTGGTTGCCAGCCAATTTGGCTCCACCTCGTTGCTGCAGCGAAAGCTGCAACTAGGCTACAACCGCGCCGGACGCATCATAGACCAACTGGAAGCCGCCGGCATAGTGGGCCCCTACAACGGCTCCAAAGCACGTGAGGTGCTAGTACACAGCGATGTGGAACTAGAAGAAATACTCCGTAGCCTGTAAAAAACAACAAAATCAAGGCGGAAACCCTACCAAGTCGAAAAATATTTGTATTTTTGCAAATCGAAAAAATACCCATCAACATGAAAAAAATCCTATTCCTCATAGGTGCTGCCACACTGGTTTTGTGCGCCTCCTGTAGCAAAGAGAAGAATTGCCGCTGCTCGGTTGTCGGCAGCCAGATTGTTCGCATCGTCACCATTACCGGTGGCACCTGCGACGATTTGAACCATGCAAGCTATCGCGACGCCCTCGACACTTTGCACACCGACTATATCCTCTGCACCGACTATCCCTTCGAGGCCGACTCACTAATCGTAAATCACTAATACCATACAAGTAGCCCATTATGAAAAAACGTCTTCTACCCATTATTCCCCTTGCATTGGTGATGCTCCTCGCTGTTGGCTGCACCAAGGAAAAAAGATGCCTTTGCACATCCAACGAGACACTGGACGCCCATAACAATCCCGTCATCACCTATATCCATGTCTCCAACGGATTTCGTTGCAGTAAGATAACCCAGCTGGGATTTGAACGTCAGGTTGAAGGGCAATTGGTCCGCGAAATGGATGCCGTAACCTGCGAGGAGGTTAAGGATTGAGACCCTTTAGTTCTCAGCCACTCCGCACTGCTTCACTAGTGGTGAGGATATTGCTAGGCATTTTCTTCCTCGTGTCGGCGATAGCCAAACTAGTCGACATCGACCGCTTTGAAGTATACATCTTCTCTTACAACATACTCTCCCTCAACCTTTCATTTTTGGTTGCGCGACTCGTCATCATTTTTGAGATAATCGTAGGCATAGGGCTCATCGCCAATGTCTACAACAGGTTGATTGACACCTGTACACTCATCATGCTCATCGGGTTCACCTTATTGATGGGATATGCCAGTCTCATAGGCCGTAACGATAGTTGCCAATGTATGGGGTCGCTCCTTGAAATCAACCCTACCCATTCTATACTCAAGAACGCGATACTCATCCTCCTACTTCTTTTTGCTTCGGGTGCACGCCCATGGTCTTGGCGCCCACGATGGTTTATTTGGCTACCCCTAGTTCTGGCTCCAATAGTCACCGTATTCATCGTCTCAGCCCCCGACAACTGGCTCTTCGGGCCCAGCGACGAAATCTACAATTCCGAGGAGCTCTCCACTTCCATACAACCCACGGGCACACTCTATGACCTCCGTCTCGACCAAGGGAAACACGTGGTGGCCTTCCTCACCCCCGGATGCCAGTTTTGTCGCATGGCCGACAACAAGTTAGACCATATCTGTCGTCGCAACCAACTCGACTCCACAGCTTTCATCTACCTTTGCCCCACTGCCGACAGCACCGTAGTTCCCCTTACCCTCGACACCACTACATTCAGCCGTCCGTGCCATTTGATTCCCTCTCTCAACTATGCGCTCATCACCTACGGCCAGCGCCCCATGGTGTTTCTTATGGACAAGGGACGTGTGACAGCCACCTGCCACTACCGCAATATCGACGAGAGGCGCATTGTCGAATTCCTCCGCTAAGAAAAAAAATTCTAACAACATACCATGAGACACAAGAAACAAGCCATATACACACTACTAGCCCTAGCGCTATTGATGCTCACCCAGTCATGCAACAAACGCTGCCAATGCTTCCGCTACGATGGCGGATATGTGGAATACTCAACCGACGACCTTGAGTCCTTGGGCAAGACCTGCTCTGACATGATCTATTACGAAGGACTTGCCACCCAGCGCTACTCCATGTGCGAATGGAAATACTGATCTCACTTCTTCCTTCTAACCAATCCTTTCAGCAGGTCGCGCTCGCAGTATAGTACTACTGCCACATAGACCAGCACTAAGACGGTGTTCCAAGCCAGGCGCCAGCCCAATACCTCCGGTCTCAACCACACACTAATGCCATACAATCCCAACGCCAAAGTGAAATAGCCAAACAACGGTAGCAACTTATACGGAACGGGGCTCTTCTTTCTACCCACACAGTAAGACAGCACCATGCAAACTCCGTATCCGGCCAAACCTCCCCATGCGCATGCCATATAACCGTAACGTGGCACGAAGATTATATTGATGGCCAGCAATACAGCACATCCTATGGCCGAAAATACCGCTCCCCACCAAGTCTGCTCTATCAGCTTGTACCAGAACGAGAGGTTGAAATAGACGCTCATAAACACCTCAGCCAACATCACTATCGGCACCACACGCAACCCCTCCCAATAGCTAGGCGCGATAAAATACTTGAAAATGTCAAGATATGCCATCACTGCCAAAAACGCCAACATGGCGAATATCACAAAATACTTCATCACCGCAGCCTGCGTCTCCTTGCTGTTACGATCCCTTCCGCCACCGAATACAAACGGCTCATACGCATAGCGGAACGCCTGCGTAATCAAGGCCATAATCATGGCTATCTTCACACACGAGCCATATATACCCAGCTGCACTTTACCCTCAGGACCAGGCACCAAATGGTTGAAACAAATCTTATCTGCCACTTGGTTCAAGATGCCGGCAATACCGAAAAGCAACAGCGGCCAAGTGTATCGTAGCATCTCCTTCAGCACCCGCAAGTCCACCCCGCTCCGCAACTTTCGCAATTCGGGCAAAAAACCCAGCGTAATGCCCCCCGTACAAATCAGATTCACCACAAAGATGTAGCCTACTTGATAGTCGGGACTATACCACCCCATCAACTGCGGGTGCGATTCATACAACCTGGGAGCTACTAAAAACACAAACAAATTCAGTCCTATATTGCAAAAGATAAACAGCAGCTTCAAGAAAGCAAACTTCAACGGCCTGCCTTCGAAGCGCAGAAGGGCATAGAGTATCGCTTGGAAGGCATCCAACGCCACCACACAACCCATAATGGTCAGAAACTCGGGGTGAGAATCGTATCCAAGCCCATGGGCTATGGGCTTGATAAAACTGAAGAGCAACAGCAAAAACAACGCCGACACGACGCCCACCGCCGTCAGAGCGGTAGCAAAGACTTTGTCGGCCTTCTCGCGATACTTATTGGCGAAATAGAAGAACGTAGTCTCCATACCAAAAGTAAGGATGACCAGCAGCAGGGCTGTATAGGCATAAATCTCCGTAACAACGCCATATCCACCCGAAGTGGCGGCAATCTTATAAGTGTAAAGCGGCACCAACAGGTAGTTTAGGAAACGACCCACGATGCTGCTCACACCATATATCATAGTATCTGAAAATAGCTTCTTTAATGAACTCATATTGGATTATAAATTAAGAAATAAATATTAAAGGGTGTCTGAGAATATGATGATAACGCAATGCCTTGATAATTATTGTCTACTTTTTCATGAAGAAGGGAAAAAAGGCAACAAACCTATAAAAATTCTTAAGCAAGGCCACAGGGAGATAAGGATATAATAATTTTTCGTACTTTTGCATTTTAATTGTAAACTGACCCGAACGGATGAAACGTTGGTATATACTCCTAACCCTAGCCCTGCTGCTGCTCACGGCATCGTGCGGCGACACCGTGGCCATTAAGGAGTATTCCATCATCCCCGAGCCTGTCTACTTGGTGCAAAAGGGTCGCATCTTCACCCTCTCCTCCAGCACTCGGCTCTGTTTCGAGAACCTTGGGCAAAACAGTCCCACTGCCAAGTATATTACCACCAGCCTACGGCAAATGCACGTGCGTCCCGCCCTCATAGGCACTCCACACAAGGATTGCATCACCTTTGCTATCAACGACACCACCAACCCCGCTATAGGCGACGAGGGCTACTTGCTGCAGGTTCACCCCGACGGCATCTTCATCAGTGCCAACACTGAAGCGGGCCTTTTCTATGCCTTCCAGACCTTTGTCCAAATGCTTCCTGAAGACATCCTACACCACTCCTACAACCGCATCGATATGCCCGAATGCACCATCCTCGACCATCCTCGGTTCAGCTGGAGAGGAAGCCACCTCGATGTCTGCCGCCATTTCTTCTCCGTCAAGCAAATTCAGCGTCACCTCGACCTCATGGCCGCCTACAAGCTCAACAAGTTTCACTGGCACCTGACCGACGACCAAGGCTGGCGTATCGAGATTGACCGCTACCCCCAACTCAATGATATCGGCTCTTGGCGAGTGGACCGCACCCATCAGCCGTGGGGCCAAGAAACTCCCGCCCATCTAGGCGAGGAGTCCACTTACGGCGGATTCTACACACAGGAGGACATTGCCGACATCGTGGCCTATGCCGCCCAACGACACATTGAGGTTATTCCCGAGATAGACCTTCCCAGCCATGCAAGCGCCATCCTTGCCGCCTATCCCCAGCTGGCATGCGACGACTATCCCTATACCGTTGCCCTAGGCCCCTACTGGCCACCCAAGGCCATCCTCTGCCTAGGCAACGATGAGACCATGCAGTTCGTCAGCGACATCATTGACGAGGTGATTCAGCTCTTTCCCAGCCCCTACATCCACATCGGAGGCGATGTCCCCTACCGCGACAACTGGGAAGAGTGCCCTCGCTGTCAAGCCCTCATGCGGAAACAGGGATTGGCCAACGAAAACGAACTACAAGGATGGTTCCTATCCCACGTAGGCAAAATGCTCGAAAGCAAAGGCCGCATGATGATTGGCTGGGACGACATTATGGACTGCCCCCTCACCACTGATGCTGTGGTGATGGCATGGCGTGGCGACACTACAGCCTTCGCTGCCGCCCTTCGCAGCACCCCCGTGATATCCGCCTCCCCCTCCTATTGCAATCTCGAATGCTACCAGGCCGACTCCAACCACCAGCCTACCGCCTTCCCTCTCTACATCACACTCCATCAGGCCTACCAATACGACCCCATACCTCGCACCCTCACCGAGAATGCACAACCTTACGTATGGGGTGGCGAATGTATGTTGTGGACCGACTACATCAACAACTACAGCCAAGCTGAATACCAACTGCTGCCTCGGCTCTGCGCCATTGCCGAATGCCTATGGACTCCCCTTGACCGCAAAGACTGGCCCCACTTCCAAAAGAAGATAGAACACCATAAGGCCCGCCTGTTGGCAACGGGTCACAACACATGCCTAGGTTCATTTAAGCCCATCGTCACCAAGACCCCCGAGTCCGACGGCTTCCTAGTCACCATCACCACAGAAACCTCTGGTTCGTACGTTTACTATACCACCGATGGTAGCGACCCCACTCCCGAATCGCCACTCTACACCTCTCCCCTTCACCTTCCCAACGGCACATTGCTCCGTACCCTCACCCTCTACAACGGGAAAGCACAGGAAGGCATCTACGACTTCAAATTATAATCCATGAAAGACATAGTCAATCAAATCGCTGACTCGCGCACCATCACCCTCGAGCAACTCTCACACCTGCTCACCACCGACGACCGCGACACTATACAATACCTCTTCGACCGCGCCCACGCCACTGCCCAGCAACATTTCGGCAACAAAATATTCATGCGAGGGCTCATTGAGATATCCAACCATTGTAAAAACGACTGTCTCTATTGTGGCATCCGTCGCAGTCAAAAGGATGTCCACCGCTATCGCCTCACCAAGGAGGAGATACTCGATTGCTGTGAGCAAGGTTACGCTCTCGGCTTTCGCACCTTTGTGATGCAGGGAGGCGAAGACGGCTGGTTCACAGACGACCGCATGTGCGACATCGTCGCCACCATTCGCCAGAAATACCCCGACTGCGCTATCACACTCTCGCTCGGCGAACGCAACCACGAGAGCTATCAGAGGCTTTTCGATGCTGGCGCCAACCGATACCTACTGCGCCACGAAACTGCCGACCCTGCCCACTACGCCCAACTCCATCCTGCCGAAATGAGTTTCGAGCATCGGATGCGCTGCCTCCAAGACCTCAAAGCAATAGGCTATCAGGTAGGCTGTGGCTTCATGGTAGGGTCGCCTTACCAAACCGTCCATACCTTATTGAAAGATCTTCAATTCATCTCTAACCTCCAACCGCAGATGGTAGGTATCGGACCATTTATTCCCGCGTCAAACACTCCCTTTCACGACCGCCCTGCAGGGTCGGTAGAGACCACACTGAGGCTCCTATCTATCATCCGGTTGATACTGCCTCCCGTGCTGTTGCCCGCCACCACAGCCCTTGGCACCCTACACCCACGCGGCCGAGAACTGGGCATTCTGGCCGGTGCCAACGTGGTGATGCCTAACCTCAGTCCCCGCGACCACCGCAAGGACTACAGCCTCTACGATAACAAGCTCTGCACAGGGGATGAAGCCGCCGAATGCCGCGTTTGTCTCGACCGCCGTATCCGCACCACCGGCAGCGAGCTGGTAGTCGACCGCGGCGATGCCCCGACTACCACCTGCGGAGTATAAATCAATTAGCTACTAGAAAAAATTGCATGAAGAAATCCCTCGTCTACACCCTACTTGCCTTTGCCGCCATCATTTGGGGCATCAGTTTCATACTGACTAAGCAACTCTTCGCTACCGAACCCCACATCACCGTATTCATCATCCTCACCTTCAGGTTGCTGCTTGCCACTGCAGTTACTATTCCCACCTTGCTCCTCTTTCACAAGATGGAGCGCATCCAAAGGGGCGACCTAAAATGGTTTCTCTTGCTCGCTTTCTGTGAGCCATTTATCTATAGCATCTGTGAAACTAGTGGCGTGCAGCTCGTCAGCGGCAGCATGGCCTCCATCGTCGTCGCCACCATCCCGCTCTTCGTACCCTTCGGCATGGCTGTAGCTTTCAAAGAAAAAATACGTTTCACTACCCTTGTGGGCATTGTGCTCTCACTCATCGGACTGGCTGTCATGCTCTTGTTGGGAGGCCAAGGCAACCTCGACGCAAATCCCATAGGGCTTGCGTGGCTGTTTGGTGCAGTGGCGATAGCAGTCTTCTTCACCATCGCGTTAGTCAAATTAGTGGGACGCTACAAACCCTTCACCATCACCGCCTACCAAAACCTCTTCGGTTGCCTTTACTTTATTCCCTTTATGCTCATCTTCGATGGCTCACAACTGCCCCACCTCTCCTACTCCTTCCCTATGATAGCCATGCTGCTGGTGCTAGGCATCTTCTGCAGCACTCTGGCCTACGTCTTCTACAATGTGGGCGTGAAACACCTCGGAGCCACAGCCGCCTGCATCTTCACCAACGCCATTCCCATCTTCTCACTCATCGCCGCCCTGCTCATAGGACAGGAGCAACTCACCTGGAGCAAACCCCTCGGCATCGTCATCGTCATCATCGGTGTCGTCCTAGCCCAATTGCCCGAAAGGCACAAGAAATAAAAAGCATAGTATGGCTTGACTATAAAAAGGCAAGCTAATACTTGGGGAAATCTAGCACTTCCAACTCCTTCGGGACGCCGTCGATGGTAAAGCGCACCAGTGTTCCCACTTTGTGGAACCCCTGACGGCCAGCAGCACCCGGATTGATATGCAGGAGCTGCAAGTCTTTATCATACATCACCTTTAATATATGGCTATGACCACATACAAAAAGGTCGGGGTGGTCGTTCTGCAGTATTTTGAGTATCGCCGGAGGGTAATGACCCGGGTAGCCGCCGATGTGGGTGAGGAACACTTTGAGTCCATCGCAGGTGAAGAGGTCGGAGGCAGGCACCCGATAGCGGAGGTCGTAGTCGTCCATATTGCCATAAACCCCGCGGAGGGGTTTGAACTGAGAGAGCTCTTCGTATACCCCACGTCCCATGTCGCCCGCATGCCACAACTCGTCACAGTCTTTAAAGAAGGTATACACCTGCTTGGGCACGGTGCCATGAGTGTCAGAAAGAACGCCTATCCGCTTCATTCATTGGCATGTATTTCGGCGAGGTTTTCTGCCACCATTTCCTTGAGGTATTTGATGATGGTGAGGTCGTTCATGCTCATGCCGCCCAAGGCCTCCTTGACCTCGTCGGTGTCGAACACAAACTCGCCCTCGTCGGTGATATAGGTAATGATGAAATGGATGTCCTCGTGCTGCGACACCAGCATGACTATCGTGCCAGTGAGGTCGCCCATGGGGGGACGGTCCCAATGGTTGTGCTCAAACCAGAACTCTAGGCGAGTGCCCTTCCCCACCTGGCTGGTGATGTTCATGCCTCCGCCACAGTTTTCGGTGTTCATCTTGATAAGGGGAAGCCCGAGGCCCACCTTTCGGGTGGTTCGGGAGGTAGTATAGGGGTCGGTCACCTTGGCTAGGAACTCGGGCGTCATACCTTTTCCGTTGTCCTCGATGGTGAAGTGAAAATCGTTGTCGCGGAGGCTGTCGCGGATAGTGAGTTTGACTTGGGTGGAGTTGGCAGCAGTGGAATTCTCCATCAAATCATATACATGCATGGATAGTTCTTTCATTTTGTAAGATATTTTTCGATGCAAAGATACTAAAAAAAATAATAGGACGTTACTAATGGGTATGATTTTTAGGAAAAAAAGTTTGCGTTGCCTGCTAACGGCTGCAGTTATACTGCTGACGATGAGCAGTTGTAAGAAATTTAGTGGCGAGGTTACAGTGCCCGCCTATATCCATATCGACCGCATCGACGTGGTGCGTCAAAGCCACAATGCCCCCTCTAACGAGGAGGGTTTTTATACTTCCGACATCGATGTGGTGGAGTTAGTGTGCTATTTCGAGGGCGACGCCTCCGAAACTCGGTTGGGAGCCTACGAGCTGCCTTGCACAGTCCCCGTGCTGCGTCATGGCAAGATGAAATATCTTACCGTCAATGCCGCCGTAAAGCAGGACGGCGTGAGCGGCACCCACATCGCCTACCCCTTCTACCAACCTATCCAGCTCGAGGATGTAGACCTTGTGGCCGACGATACCGTATTCCTCGGAACCTACGACGAAGCGAGGGGCGACTACCGCCTGACTACCTCGTACTATTCCAAGGGCAGCCGTCTGAAGGTGCTGGCAGAATGCTTTTTCGAGCCGACCAGCTTCGCCACCTGTTTCGACAGCAACGTGGTTTGGGTGATGGGCGACCCCGCTGGGGCCTGCACTGGTCAGGGCTACGGCAAGATACATGTGCCCGACACCGCCAAGATATTCACCTTTGGATTTACCGACAGCACCGAATTCGACCCCGCCAACTCGCGCATCCTCTATATGGAGTTGGAGTATAAGACCGACTTCCCTCTGTATATTCACATGCTGGGTTTCTCCACCACCCAGAACAGCACCATCACCTCTAAGTCTGTGATGTGCATCAACCCCAAGAAGCAGTGGAACAAGATGTATGTGAATCTTGGCCGCACATGGAGCCAGTTTAATTTCCGCACACCTATCGCCCTTTACTTCCAGGTCGTCAACGAAGAAGGCATCGAAGGCGACATACTTATCGACAACATAAAAGTGATTACTACCACATGAAGTCACCCAACTCAAGCCAACCTACACCCCAACGTCGCAACCGACGCACAGCATTACGATATATCTTTTTCGACACCCTCAGCGCAGTGGTGGCGTGGGCGCTACTTTTCCTCTTCCGCAAGGTGGGGTTGGAGAATCTGCGCTTCACCGACTTAGGACAGGTGCTAGCCGACAGCAACTTCTGGCGCGGCATCGTGATAGTACCGCTCGGGTGGCTCGCCCTTTATACCATTCAAGGCACTTATAAGAATGTGTTGCGCAAATCGCGCCTCAAGGAATTCCTGCAAACCCTCACCGCCTCTATCATCGGCGTGGTGATCATCTTCTTTGCCCTGCTGCTCGACGACCAGGTGGGCAACTATCGGGGCTACTACCTCTCGTTCATCTTCCTGCTCTTGGTGCACTTCGGACTCACCTACCTCTGCCGCGTGGTACAAACCTCTAGCACCGTGAGGAAGGTGCACCGCCGCCAACTCGGTTTTCCCTCCCTGCTGATTGGCAGCCACAGCAAAGCGTACCAAACCTATCTCGACCTCGAGAACCAAGAGACCTACTCGGGCAATATGTTCGTCGGATTCGTATCGGTGGACAGCGACTGTCAGTCCGCGGCAGAAAGCCGCCTCTCGGCGGTGATCCCATGCCTGGGGACGGTGGCCGACGTGAAACAGCTCATCGAACAGCACCACATCGAAGAGGTAATTATAGCCATCGAAGACCACGAGCAGCAGCAGATTCAGCAAATACTGCGCACCCTCGACGGCTGCGGCGATGTGATTATCAAAATCACCCCCGACGCCCGCGACATCATACTCGGCATGGTACGCATCGACAGCATCTTCCACTCTCCCCTCATCACCATCAACACCCGTCTCATGGAAGAGTGGCAGTACAGCATCAAGCGGCTCTGCGACATAGTGCTCTCCCTTCTGGCACTGATCATTCTCTCGCCCGTTTTCCTTATCACCGCCATCATCGTCAAGTGTACCAGTCCAGGGCCCGTCTTCTACACCCAAGAGCGTATCGGTTACCAAGGCAAGCCCTTCCGTATGCACAAATTCCGCACCATGTATACCGATGCCGAAGCCTGCGGTCCCGCCCTCTCGCGCGACGACGATCCCCGCATCACCCCCTTCGGCCGCTTTATGCGCAAAGTGAGGCTCGACGAGATACCCCAGTTCTACAACGTGCTCAAAGGCACCATGTCTATCGTAGGCTACCGCCCCGAACGCCAGTTCTACATCGACCAAATTGTGAAACGTTGCCCAGAATACCTACTCCTACAGCGTGTGAAGCCCGGTATCACCTCGTGGGGTCAAGTCAAATACGGCTATGCCAGCAGCGTCGACGAGATGTGCGAGCGCCTCAAATACGACCTTCTCTACCTCGAGAATATGTCCATCACCACCGACATTAAGATACTCATCTACACCATCGGCATCATATTCCAAGGCCGAGGAAAGTGAAGAAAAAAAATCATTATTCAATATCCACCACTCATGAAACAATACCATCTTTTATCCCTCACCATCGCCCTGCTGCTACTTGCCGGCTGCAGCAACAAAACCGAGAAAGCAACCCTCGCCACCCAGCAAGACACCCTCAGCTGGGCAATGGGCATGAGCCTGGCTCAAACGGCACAAAGCAACTTCTACGATTTCGACCAAGACCTCATCCTGCAGGCCTTCAAAAGTACCCTCAAAGGCGACGCTCAGCCCCTCGACACCGCCACCTATCAAGAAGCCTGCGACTACATAAGTTTCCTAGCCGAGATGCACTACCGCAAGCAAGCCCAGTCGGCAAGTCAATCGGCCAGCGCCCAGCAGCAACAATTCTTTGAGCGCCTCGTGGCTGAAAATCCCAACGTCAAACAAGCACCCAAAGGCTACTACTACGAAGTGCTACGCAACGGCAGCGGCCCCCGAGCACAACTAGGCAAACGCATCCGCTTCGACTTCAAAGGCACCGAGATGATATCGGGCCGACTCATCGAGCAAACCTACGGTGTGCGCGAACCCATCATCCACGTATTAGAGCAGCCTATGTTCGAAGGCCTCCTCGACGGCCTACAACTGATGAACGCCGGCAGCAAATTCCGCTTTTACTTTCCCTTCCAACTTGTGACCAACGCCAACGGAATCCCTCCCTACACCCCCGTCATCTACGAAGTAGAACTACACGAGATATACAACGACTAAGTAAAGAGGACTTCTATAAATTGTATAATATGGAGTTAAAAAGGAAGTTAAATAGATTAAGGAAGTCCAGTGGACTTACGTCAAATAGGACAAATGCTTGGTCTTCAACAGTATTGTCCATTTTAACTTCCATTTTTACTCCCAATTTTACTCCCAACTTTTGAATTAATAGAACCCATCTAAAGTGAAAAGTGAAATTAGTGACCTGTGAATAGTGACACGAATGGGCTCGTATCACAGGTCACAGATCAGAGGTCACATAAAAATCACTAATCACCAATCATTAGCGCTATGAAAAGTCACACCTCTTCGATGTGATTTGTAGAAGTCCCCTAATTCGTTACTGGGGCACCTCATTCCTACTCCTGTAGCAGTTTCTTCACAGTCACCAGATCTTCACCCACGATGTGGACGAAGTAGGCTCCCTGCGGCAACGCATCGGTGCTGAGGGTAGCACGCTCGGTGTGGGCTGGCAGGCGACGGGTGAGGATTGTGCGACCCGCCATATCCACCACCTCCACGCTGACGGCGCTGGGAAGGTCGGGCAGCAGCAGTTCGACATCGCCTCTGCTGGGGTTAGGCGAGAGGTGCACGCGGTCGGCACCCACCACTTCCGACACTCCACTATACTCAGTGGTGATGGTCAATCGGTTAGACCAGCTCTCGCTCACATAGTCGGCACTACATACCGATCGGACGTAGATGTCGTAGGTTGTTTCGCCCGTAAGGCCTGTAAGGAGGAAGGGATGATGGTCGGCTTGCACGGTGATGCCAGTGCCTTGGTCGAAGCCTTGCCGGCCCCACTCCACCAGCCATTGTTCGGGACCTTCGTCGCACTGCCAGTCGATAAGGGCGGAGTTGCCATGCACCTCAAGGGCTTCCAAGTCGGTGGCATCGGGGCAGGATTCTGTCATGAAGGAGATGGTGTCGCTCCAGATACTGGGCTGGTCGATATATTCGCAGCGCACTTCGACGGAGGCATAGTAGCGTTTGGCAGCGGTGAGTCCGTCGACCATGCCTGAGGCGAGATAGGTGGTGACGATGGTGTCGTAGCCGTGGCCGCCCCACACATGGAGGCGGTAGCTGATGTTGTTGTCGTCAGGCGTCCATGCGAAAGCGGCACTTCGGTTGTCGGCCTCTATGAGGTGGAGGCCGACAGGAGGCAGGCAGGGAATGTTGCTTGGGTCGAACAGTCCTATCGCCCGGTTTGAGATATCGTCGGTGCCGCAATACTGGCGCACATAGTAGACGTAGTCGCTGCCGAAGTTGTAGTTAGTGATGGTGAAGAGGGTGTCGGTAAGCAGACGGTCGTCCTCTATCCACTGCTCGGAGCCCGCCATACGATAGCCAAATAGGTAGCGGTCGCTGGTGCCCTGCCAGCGCAGGATGATGTTGCCAGTACGAACGATGGGGGCACAGAGGAGGGGCTTGGGACATGGGTTTGGCTCACACATCTCAATTTTCATAACATTGCGGTAGCTACAGGTGTTCCGGCCGCCACTGAAGGCATTGAGCGTGCCCAAGGAGGTGCAGTCGATATTGTCCTCATCGCTGAATAAAGTGAGCGCCATGGTGGAGGGTGTGCCGGAGACGGCAAAACGATAGTCGGAGTAGAAGGGGGTCTGGCTGTTGTCATCAACGGCTATGACAAGGTTGCTCGTCCCGTCGTAAGCAAAGGGACTGTCGAGCAGGATGCGCCGCCAACCTTTTGAACAGTTCAAGTCTCCCACATACACCACTTCCATCATGCTGGGTGACACATAGTCGAAAGGCGACGAGAAGCTGTTCAGCGTGGTATGCCCCATATAGATGGTGCAGTTGGTCTTGGCCGTCAGACTGTAGGCGGAGTTGTATAGGAAACTGATACTGGTCACCTCACCCCTGCCCTGGAGCTCAGAGGCAAGGACAAGCTGCTGGGTGTAGGAGTAGCGACTGCCGATGACAGCAGGCAGCTCGTCGTTGGAGCTGGGGTGTAGTGGGTCGCCGATAGTGTCAACGGATCCCTCGGTGCAGGCGCTTGTGGAGAAGGTGAGCAGCGGCGATGAAGGGGTACTATAGCCATCACAAAGACGGCTCACCCGCACTTTGTAGGTCGAGAAGGGTACGAGATTGTTGTAGTGGATGCTGGGGCCTACTACTGTGTCGGTGGCGAGGGGCGCACCTCTCTGCGAAAGCAGAGACACCCGATAGCTACCGTCGGCGGTGCCATGCCAAGCGATGGAGGCAGAGACTGCCGTCACGTCTGTGGCACGGAGACTGTAGGGGTGCTGGCACTCCTCGTACCGTATGTTGATATTGTCGACTGCGGCAGCCAGTCCCGAGGTGGGGGGCGCCAGGTAGTTAGTCTTACTATACCAGTAGAACACTAGACGATGAACACCCACGAGGCTGTCGATGACAATAGAATAGTCGGTCCATTCGGGTACACCATAGATATTTGCCAGCAGGGTAAGGTTGTCCAGCGCACCCCACGGCGAGTGAGCGTTGAGGTTCATTGGCTCGGCAGGCAGGGAGTCAGGATTGACAAGGAACACCGCCAGCCCGTCGTAGTAGAGGTTGCCAAGATGCGCTCCCCCCACGCTGGCGCTGAAAGAAAGCATATAACTCGAGTCATGGTAGCCGAAGTCGATGTCACGATAAATCACTGCATTGACCAGCGTGCCGAACGATGTGCAGCGGCTGCTGCCGCTGTCGGCCGAGATAAACATGCCAGGGGCAGGCATTCCCTCTGTCCCACCCCGATACCAGGATATTGGGCTGTTAGAAAGCGTCTGCCAACTGCCCCATTCCGAGAGGCTGTCGAAATCATACTGATAGGGCACCGTGGCGGGAATCTGCTGGGTAATGATATGACCTGGGACAATGCTCCACTGGGAGGTGTCACCCATGCCGCAGATGCTACGGACATAGTAGTCGTAATAGGTGGACGGTGTAAGCCCGGTGACGGTAAACGGATTGACGGAGGTAATGATACGTGAGCCTGTGCCAATAGGTCTACCATGAGGCATGTACTCCACCTGCCAAGAGGTTGGGCTGTCCAATTCTGTCCATGAAAGAGTGGCAGATGTGGATGAGAGGCTGGCAGAAACAAGGTTTCTAGGCCGCTGACAGGCAGGAATGGGTTCTAGCACCAAGCTGTCAATATATACACAGTTCTGGTATGCAGAGCCGTCCCAACCAGGTTGTCGGGCAGCAGCGTATGAAAGCAGCGTGAGATAGCTACCCAGACCGGCAGCACCATCCAGCGGCACCTCGTACAAGGTCGGTGTAGGCGTCAGTGTGATAGTATCGAACGGGGTGAAGGAACGGATATCACCACTCGTCTGGCACACACCTAGAACTAGTATATGCGATGCCTGTGCCGAATAATTGCTGTTACTTGCAGCCTTCACCGTCAACTGGAGGGTATGCAGCGCTCCTAGCGACGAGCTGACGGCTGGCAGCATAGCATACACCCTGTCCGTACCTTCGGCATACATATAGAGACTGCGACCCTGAGCCTGTCCCATATCGTCCGTATGATCCACCACGTATGGGTACTCGTAGGGATATAGGCTGCAGCCACACACCCAGCAGGTGGGACGCTCACCCCTGCCCACACCCTGATTGGAGAAATCCTGTACGTAGGGCAAACTGTCTATCTCGGCGCAGGCTGTGTTGAACGAAAAGACCTGCGACAGCCGCGAGCTATCATCGCCGCAGATGGCACGGACGTAGACATCGTACCGGGTAGAGTGCGTCAGATTGTAGAGCCGCACACTGTCTGCCCAGCAGGCCACCACACTGCCCGTACCGAGTACAAAGCCTGCGGGACCGTACTCCACCTCGTAGCCCTGCGCCCCGCCGCCTTCCCAGCACAACAAGGCAGAAGTAAGCGTGATGCCCGTCGCAGTAACATTCTGCGGACGCGGGCACAACTGCAGGTAGTCCAACATCAGGTCGTCCACATAGGCCGCCCCGCCGCTCACCAGCATCAGCGCGATATGCCTCCCATCGCCACGATAGGCTCCCAACGGCACCTCGTGCAGCTCCCACGCATAGAGTCTCGAGGGTGCCACCCGTGCCACCTCCACAAACGTATTCACGTCCATCGGGTCATCCATAACACCCACCCGCAGCCTGTAGTCAAAGCGGCCATAGGTATAGAAACTCACCTGCAGACGTCCTGCCTCCACACCTATCATGGGCGTAGCAATATAATAGCCGTCGTAACTGGGGAAACGAAGCGACCGCTCCCCGCTATAGGCATAGTCGGTACTCACGTAGGGCGTAGGGTACCTGTTATCAACGCCATAATCTCTCCTGTACCAGCAGGGCTCCACGGTGCTGTACTCCGTCGAGGGGGCTTCAAAATCCTCAAAGTCCACCACATATGGCAGCGTATCGATGCCGGCACAAGCTGTAGCAAACGAATCCTCCACAAAAAGGCTGTCGCCACCGCAGTGGGGTACCACCCGCACCACGTAGCGACTCATGGGCAACAACGACGACAGGCGGCAGCTGTTGGAAAAGACCTCCGTATCGACCACATTCCAAACCGTGTCCGCCTCCATCCGGCAGAGCACCCTCCAAGACGTCTCCACGCCGCCAGGCACCCATTCCAGCTCGACATAGTCGACACCTAGCACCCCTGTCACCAGTGTAGGTCGCGAGCAGTCGCTCTCTATGGCACACGGCATCGAGTGAAACGACACAGAAGGCCTGTACCGACTCAGCGTATTATTCCCCGACGTCACATTGTCCGTCGAAAAATGCACGTCCGTTTGATAGCCGTATATCGTCTTATTGTCGTCCAACCGTGTACTATAGCCGTAGCACATGGGAGACTGTATTGTTGCTCCCAGAGTGTTCACTATAGTAGTCACCACCAAATTGTTCACGCCATCCCACGAGAAGGGGCGGTCGAACTCGAAATGCACTACGCCTTCGCTCCCTGCCGGTAGCAGGGCGGGGTCGAAGACACAATCCCACTCCCGCACCGTCGCCATATCGGCCACCGAGGCATAGCTGGTATCGGTAGTAGTCGAGATATAGATGCTGAGTTCCAAGTCGCGCCTGCTGTTGGTATACGTATAGTCCATCCCAGATATCAGTCCCGGCACCACACCCGAGTCGACCAACTCGTGGGCAGTAAACAGGCTTTGGCACACCGTATAAGGGTAATAGTACGACACTGGGACACCCGTCACACAGTTGCTGTCCCTGCCCACCGTCACCGTGTCGACAGCCGCCGTATCGCCCAACTGACAGGGCATTCTCATCGTTGTAAACAACACGCTGCTCCAGTCACCAAGGCTGTCGTTGGCACACTGTGCTCGCACCCACACCCTATAGGCTGTGTTGGGCAGCAACTCCGTTAGCAAGAACTGTGGCTCGGTACAGGAAAGCAGCACACCTCCCGTATCGGGCCACGAGCCTGGCTCCGTCGTGTCGTCCGGCACTACGTACACCTCATAACCCATCGGCACATTCACTGTGCCCATGCACGCCCTCCATACCACTCGCGCCCCCGTGGTGCCCGTATGCGTCACCTCCAGATGGCGCACCTGCTGGCAGGCAGCCGCCTGCGACACCACGAAATTGTCAAACGACACACTCTCCCTTCTTATATTGCTCCCCGCATCCCTGATGGCAATATAGCTGCCGCTATGACCAGCAAATTCCACCACACATTCCTCCCATTCATTGGAAGCCGCTGTCACGGTGCTGACCGGGACAAAGCTGCCTATGTCCGAAGGATTCGCCATCACACCCACATCAAACGCATTCGAGAAACCAGTTGGCGCCTTACAACTGAACGAAAGCTGCAGCCCAGTCATGGGCGACACCGCTTCGTCGATGCCAGGAAGCACCACATAGCAGTATGGTCGGGAAGAAGTATTCCAGCCTAGACACATAGTCGAAGTATCCCAATTCTCCATCTGAACCGACACATCGCCATGTGTCGAGAGCACCCTCCAACAGGGAGGCAAAGTGCCTGCAGGCACAGAATGGAAATCCTGCCTGTAAGGTATCGTCAGCAGGCCACAGGGGGTGTGCACCCCCAACGACACAGTGTCCAACGTGTCGCCGTCACACAAGGCACGGACATAGACCCTATAGTCCGCATCAGAAATCAGCCCCGAAAAGACAAACGCCGTATCATTCACCATATACTGGGCGCCCTGTCCGAACGACTGAGCTGCTGTACAAAGTTCCACTAGCCATTCCGTTGTCGCCCCTTGGGTGAAGTCCGACCATTGAAGTGTAAATCCCGTAGGAGTCAGTGGGTCTGTATGCAGCCACACAGGCTGAGGGCAGACAGGGGTAGATATCAGCAAGTTATCTATCGCCGCCGGAGGCTGATGACTCTCATTCCCTACATTATTCCAAAAAAACACCAAATTAAAGGTGTCGGCCTCCTCCAGACACACGTCATAGCTATGGCTCACCCACACGTTCGACGAACACAGCGGCATTCCGCCGTCCACCGCTATATAATCCTCCGAGATATTGAGGCCGCTACCGTAAGGGTCGTAGATATCATAAGGAATACGCCCCATCCCCTCTGGTACCACGCCCGCTATCAGCGGCACGTCGACAGGCAGTAGCAGCACACGCAAAAAGTCAGAGATAATGCCATATCTCATCAAGCCGTTGCATCGCCAGTCGAATGCGATGCGGCTAACTCCTCGTGGCAGCACAACCCTTTTATAGGCAAACACCACGCTACGAACATTATCGTAAGTATTGATGAGGCCGTTATCTGTGATGAAAAGACCATTTCCCATCACACTGCCGCCGGCACCCACCATCCAGTAATTAGGCTGAGAGCCATTGACCATCTGCCATCCCGATGTGTCGGTCGGGTGGTCGAAATCGCACCAGTATACCGTGTCTTGTGCCCATGCTATGGAATTAAAGGCAATGGCAACTGCCAAAAATATCCTTTTTTTCATAAACGAATTTTTTTTAATTGATTTTGCAGGTTTATTATCGGAATAATAGTTATTACATCTTGCTATGGTTTTATTTTTCTTGTTCTATAATATTAGACGCAAAAAACCATAAAAACCACTACTCAAGAAAAAAAAGTTACATTTTCGTACAACACACTATAATACAAGCATCTATATAACATTAAAAAAGTTAATAACACAAAGTGGGTAATGCTTATCTGTGTGAATCCCTGACAGATGGACTAACATATCAACGTATCAACATATCAACGTATCAACGAATTATCAGTTTCTTCACCACACTGTGACGGTCGCCGATGATGCGTACATAGTAGGTTCCTTGAGGCAGCAGAGAGGTGGCGAGGGTGGTGTGTTGGGTTTGGGCCGGCAGGGTATAGGCCTGCATGGTGCGGCCTGAGATGTCGAAGACTACCACACGCACGGCGCTCATGTCGGCAGACAGTGTGAGCTGCACGTCTCCGCCGGTGGGGTTGGGATGGAGCTGCAGATACGGGTCGTCGGGCTTGCCGTCAATACCGCTGTACTCAGTGGTGATGGTCAATCGGTTAGACCAGCTCTCGCTCACATAGTCGGCACTACATACCGATCGGACGTAGATGTCGTAGGTTGTTTCGCCCGTAAGGCCTGTAAGGAGGAAGGGGTGATGGTCGGCTTGCACGGTGATGCCAGTGCCTTGGTCGAAGCCTTGCCGGCCCCACTCCACCAGCCATTGTTCGGGACCTTCGTCGCACTGCCAGTCGAGCAGCACGCTGTTGCCATAGACTTCGACGGCGGCCAGGTCGGTGACATCAGGGCAGGCGTCTGTCATAAACGATATGGTGTCGCTCCAGATACTGGGCTGGTCGATGTATTCGCAACGCACCTCGACCGCAGCATAGTAGCGGGTGGCGGCAGTGAGTCCGTCGACCATGCCCGAGGCGAGATAAGTAGTGATGATGGTGTCGGAAGCACTGTTCCATACATGCAGATTGTAGCTGATGTTGTTGTCCTCGGGTGTCCAGGCGAAACTGGCCTGCTGGTTGGCGACATTGACGAGATGCAGATCCAATGGTGGCAGGCAGGGAATCTCGGCGGTATTGAAAGTGCCTATCGACCAGTTGGACACGCCGTTGTCGCAGTATTGTCGCACATGGTAGACATAGTTGCTATCAAAATAGTAGTTAGTGATGGTAAAGAACGTGTCGGTAGTAAGCACATCGTTTTCAATCCAGCGGTCGCTACCCGTAAGGCGGTAGCCCACCAAATAGCGGTCGCTAGTGCCCAGCCAGCGCACAGTGACGTCGTTGGCCCGAACACGAGGGGTACGAAGTCTGGGCCTAGGGCACTCGTTGGGGGGGCAGATCTCGACATTAATCACATTACGGTAGTAGTACACACCCATATCCACCAGATAGTGTGGTATCGAAGACAGCGACGCGCAGTCGATATCCACTATTCCATAATAGAAACGCGACATTGGGGCAAAGGTTTCCGATGAGGCAAAACGGTAAGTATAGTTGTGCGAACGGCCGCTATTATCGTCGATGGCGATTACCAAGTTGCTCTCACCGTCGTAGGCAAAGGGAGTTCCCAGCAGGATACGGTTCCAACCCTGCGAGCAATTGAGTGAGCCTATATAGACCATTTGCAGGCTGGTATAGGGCACTGTGTCGCTCGGCGAAGCAAAAGAGCCCAGCGTCGTATGCCCCATATAGATGGTGCAATTATTCTTATCAATCATACGCTCTGGCGAATCATAGAGGAAACTAATGCTCGAGACATCACCTGCACCGCTTAGCTCCGAGGCAAGAATCAGCTGCTGCGTGTAGGAGTAACGGTAGGCGTTGTTCACCGGAAGGTAGTATGTCGTGCCCCTCGAAGAACCCTCCACCAAGTTGTGGGTTCCTTCGGCACAGGCATTGGTAGAGAAGGTAAAGAGCGGGGCAAATGGGCTGCTGACGCTGTCGCACAACCTCCTAACGCGCACCTTGTAGGTGCTTCCTGGCAGAAGGGTATTGTATTGTATACTGTTGGTATGCACCGTATCTTCCGACAGCAGCGACATCTCGGTATCGTAAAGCCTCACATAGAAATCGGCGTTTGCAGGACCATGCCAGGATATGGTGGCAGTCCCTGACGTCACTTCTGTAGCATGCACACTATAGGGATGCTGGCAGGCCTCATACTGAATGCTGATATTGTCGACTGCGCCAGGAGCATAATTAATACCCGACCCATACCAATAGAACACCAGCCGCCATACACCGTTCAGGTTGTCGAGAGTGAAGTGGTAGTCACTCCAACTCCTCGGACCCTGGATGTTGGCCAACAGAGTCAGACTACCCAGGCTACCCCAAGGCGACTCATGGGCATAGTTGGATGGCATATTCGGAATTACGACAGGGTCAACAAGAAACACCGCCAGTCCATCATGATTCTGGTTGCTCTCCACACTGGCGTCGAATGAGATGACATAAGTGGTATCGCGGTTTCCAAAGTCAAAGTCGCGATACACAGCCGAGTTTATCACCATATTGGAAAGGATGGCGCGGAAGGTACCGCTATCGTCAGACAAATACATACTGGGAGCCGGCAGCCCGTCGGCCATACCCCTGCACCATGTGGAAGCACAATTGGTAAGCGCCTGCCAGTTGTTCCACTCAGCCACTGTGTCAAGTCCATACTCATAGGGTACAGGGGCCGGTATCTGCTGGGTGACGATGAGCCCGGGAGCGTTGCACCACTCAGAGGTGTCGCCTACCCCGCAGATGCCGCGCACATAGTAGTCGTAGGTGGTGGCAGGTGTAAGGCCGTTGATGGTAAGGGTGTTTGTGTTGGTTATTTGGCGCAAGCCGGTACCGATGGCAGCCCCATGGGGCATATACTCCACCTGCCAAGCCATGGCGCTCGTGCTGCCGCTCCAAGTGATGGTGGCCGAAGTGGTCGAGAGGTTCGTCACCGTCAGCCTTCGGGGGCGGGCACAGGAGGGTATGGGTTCGATAGCCAGGCTGTCCAAATAGACCCGATTGTTCAAGGAGTTTCCCATGCAGGTGGAGCGCAGGGTGATATACCTGCCCCTACCCGCAGCAGCGGTCAGCGGCACCTCATACACTGTCGACATCGGTGTAAGTGTGATAGTGTCCACCGGATTGAACGTCGTGAAGTCACCCTCGGTCGAACATACACCCACAATCAGGTCGTGCGAGTAGGTCTCCCCATAGTTGTTGTCGCTCCAAGCCTTCAACACCAGCTGCAGCGTGTGGGTGGCACCCAGTGAGGAATCGACCGCCGGCAGTATGGCATACGCACTGTTCATAAAGAGCACCCGCTCCTGCCGCAAGCCGCCCATAGGCAAATGGTTGATAACCGAAACATTGTCACATGTCCAACACCTAGGAAGGGAACGGCCGACTAGATCATCAAAATCCTGCACGTAGGGCAGGTATTCTATCTCGCCACACTGGGTACTGAAAGTGGAGACTCTCGACCACCGGGAGGTGTCGTCACCACAGATGCCGCGCACATAGACATCGTAATCGGAGGAATGGCTGAGTCCCCGCAGCGTCACGGTGTCGGCGCCACACTCCAACAGGGTGCCTGTGCCATGGGCAAAGCCCGACGGCCCGTACTCCAACTCATAGCTGCCAGCCTCGCCACCGTCCCACTGCACCTCGGCCGTGTGGCGCGTGATGACGCCATACGAGATGCGGACCGGCCGGGGACACGTCTGGATATAGTCGACCGTCAAGTCGTCAATATAGACCATATTTTCATTAAGCAATATCGCTATATGCCGTCCCTCGCCGCTATAGCCGGCCAACGATACCTCTTTCTGAACCCATCTGTACGTCGCGTCGCCCGTCAGCCTTACCACCTCCTCGAAGGTGGAATAGTCGGTCGGGTCGGTCATCACGCCTATCCTTAACCGGTACACGGCATAGCAGGTAAGATAAAAACTCAGTTGCAGTTCGCTCACATCCACCGCCATGGCAGGTGTCGCGATATAGACAGGCCACTGCTGCCTTGTGGGACAGGCGAGTACAAGTATATTTTCCCCACTATAGCCAGCACCACCGCCAACCACATTGGGGTAATAGGGGTCGGTATAGCCGGGTCCTCTATACCAACAAGGCTCAAAATCCTCCTCATTTATATAGGAAGCCTCGAAATTCTCGAAATCTTCCAAAAATGGAAACTCATACACACTGGCACACAACGTGGTGAAATGAGCCTCGCCATATATGCTGTCGCCTCCGCAGTGGGGGACGACTCTTACCTCGTAGCCAGTATTGGCATCCAGCAAGGACAACAGGTAATAATTCGTATCCACATGACTGTCGGCCAAGGTCCACATTGATTCTCCCGTCTGACGATAGTAGACGCTCCATTCGTTCTCGCGATAGCCCGGTGCCCAGTCCACTATGGCATAGTCCTCCCCTACGCCCTGCACCGCGACGGCAGGTGGGGCACATGTCGACGACACGGCGCATTCCATCGTGTGGAATGTCACCGAAGGACGGTAGTCGCTCAACGCTGAAACACCCGTCAGCGCATTGGCTGTGGTAAACGGCTCCTCGATCAAGTAGCTGCGCACCGTCCGATTGCCGACCGTCTGGGTGCTGCGTCCGAAGAACGATGCCGACTGCATGGTTCCCATGGCATTGTTGATAACAATGGTTACCACCAGATTATCAACCCCTCTCCACGAAAACGGTCGGTCGAACTCGTAATGCACAGTGCCGCTAGTACCGGCGGCATGCAAGGCAGGTCCGTACACTAGTTCGCTACCGTCCACTGCCACCATATCGTCGACCGTGGCATAGAGGCTGTCGGAGGTTGTCGACACATATATGCTCACCAACATATCGCGTGGGTTGTTGGTAAAGCTATAGTCCATACCTGTTATCATCCCAACTCCGACACCCTCCGCAAGCATTTCTTCGGCAGTGTAGATGCTTTGGCAGAGCGAATTGACATAGACATTCGACACAGGCACTCCCGATATGAGGCTGGTGCCGGTACCTACCGAGGCGGTGTCGGCCGTCGTTGAGTCGCCTGCCTCGCAGAGAAGCGGCAATGTGGCAAAGCCCACATGCCGCCATTCGCCATAGACATTGTCAGCACACTGTGCACGCACCCATGCCCTATAGACGGTGTAGGGCTGCAATCCCGACACGATGCAACGCGGCTCGGTGCTGAGAAATTGCAGTGAGGCGGTATCGGGTTCGAGCGGGTTGGGTACCAAAGTATCCACCGGCTCCACCCACACCTCATAGCCGCCCGGCTCATGCACCGTACCCCGCAGCAACTCCCACTCAACTACAGCTCCAGCAGCACTCGTGTGGCTCACCGTCAAATTGTCCACAGACTGGCAGGCCGATGCGGGTCCAATCACAAAGTCGTCGAACCACGTATAGCCCTCCACCAAACCGTTGCCCCTACCCAATATGGCGATATTTTCCCCACCGTAGCCGTCGAACTCCACCACATACCGCTCCCATCGGTCCGAATTCACCGTCACCTGGCTTACAGGCACAAAACTTCCCACGTCGCCGGGGTTCGGCAACAACCCCACCTCAAATACATGCGAACAGTGCGTCTGACCCGGCTGTTTCGCGCAGCGGAACGACAGCTGCACACTGTCCCACGAGGCTGCAGCTGCATCCACGCCCGGCAGCACCACACAGCAATAGCCCGAGCGGGCAATGCGCCACTGCAGCACATTGCCGGCAGTGTCGTTACGCACCGCCGCATTGCCTCCCGTCCTCAACACGCTCCAGCACGAGGGCAACGTTCCATCCGCGACGGAATCAAAGTCCTGGATGTAGGGCAACGTGTCGAGCCCTGCACATGGCGTGTGCACGTGCAGCACAACAGGAACTGTGGTGTCGCTGTCGCACAGCGAGCTGACATACACCCGATAGTCGGTATTGGGTGTCAGATTCGTAAATCCCGTCAACGTATCCTGAACCAGCTGCCTAATTCCTTGCCCGATGGTCTGAGAGGCAGTACACAGTTCCACCTGCCAGTTTGATATGTTCCCCTCGCTGAGGTCCGACCAATACAAGGTGAATGTAGTGGGCGTAAGTGAAGAGACAGAGAGACGCCCTGGTTGCGGACACGCTGGGCTCGTGATTGTCAGGTTGTCCACCGCTGCCGAAGAACTCCACTGACCTATGGAGTTGTACCACATAAACATTAACGTGTACACCCCCGAATTCTCCACAAAGCAGTCACTACTATGCCTAACCCATACGGGGGAGTCGCACTGCGGTGTATTGCCATCCAGCGGAATATAGCCTGCCGGCAGATTGGCATCGGACATTGTCCCCATCCCGTCAGGCACCCAGTCCGCTATGGGTGTCACCGTGCCCGGCACCAGCAGGACACGCATATAGTCGTAGGCCGTATCGCCATCGTGCCGACCGTTGCAACGCCAGTCGTAGCTAAAACGGTATGCACCCCTCGGCAGCACAATCCTCCTATAGGCATACGCCACACGGATCGGGTCATCACTATAATTGTCTGTGACATACAGCGTACGGCTACTCATAGTGCTGTCCATGCCTATAGCCCATTGAGGCCACTGGTATCTGGTAAACCGCCAGCCAGCCGTATCGTCCGGATGGTCAAAATCGCACTGATAAACCGTATCCTGCCCCCTCGCAATACCGACAAAGACTATGGCAACAGCAAATAAAAACAACTTTTTCAACAAGCTGAAAGTATTGGGCAAATCACGTAGCGTTTGCCCTATGTCAAGGCGAGAAAAAGACTGTTGCGTAGAAACCAACTTTTTCATAATATATAATGTATTTTAGTTTGTTTATCAAAAAGACTAACACATTCCCACATCCATCTTCGTTAATCCGTTGTCCGTTGATAGGTTTATACAGCTCGCATTAAACAAATCAACTTATCAACTTATAGCTCATCAACTTATCAACATATCAACTCACCAACATATCAACATAAACCTTCCCGTTTGCCTATATAGACTGAAAAAAGTCGTTTTTGTTGCAAAAATAACATTATTTAACACATTATTTTGAGTAACCAGTGACTTGTGACCTGTGACTGAAAATTGAAAATTGGCTACCACATTCATTTGTCTAATCACTAATCACCAATCACTAATCACTGGTCACTATATATCGTGTCACTGGTCACAGGTCACTATATATCGTGTCACAGGTCACTGGTCACTGGTCACTATATAAAAAAGACACCCTTGGGGGGTGTCTTTTTCGTTTTATTGCTATGCTTAAGGGTTACTCGGTGGCAGCCTCGGGTTTGAGGAAGACAACGAGATAGTGCTTGAGGTCGATGAACTTCTTAGCAGCAGCCTGAATGTCCTTGGCGGTGACAGACTTGACGATGGCTTCGTAGCCGTCGACCACATAGTCGCGGCTCTCGTTGAAGCGATAGCTGCCCATGATCTGGTTCATCCAGAAGTTGTTGTTCTGCTTGCTGTTCTGACGGTTGATAATCTGCTGCTCCTGCACCTTGGCGAGGGTCTCGGCATCGGGACCTTCCTTAATGTACTTGTTGAGGATTTCCATAGCGGCATTCTCGATGAGCTGGGTGCTGTCGGGGTTACAGTTGATGTAGAAGGTCCAGTCGACCTCCTGCTCCGGCAGACGGCTGTAGGAGACGCTGACACTGGGGCTGTAGGTGCCACCCATCTTTTCGCGGATGATTTCGAGGGCGGTAATCTCCATGCAGGCGCTGAGCTGGTCGATGATTTCGGCATTCTTGACGCTGTGCTTGTAGCCCTTGGTGGTGCCGGTCATGAGCATGATGCCCTGGTTGTCGGTACCCTTGTAGGCAGTGGCGCGCGGGGTGCCCTTGAAGGTGTAGTCCTTGAGTTTCTTCCAACTTTCGGGCTTGGCCTTGGTGGTGGGCAGGTTGCCAAGGTACTTGGCGATGAGGTCGATGTCGGCATCCTCGATGTTACCCACGAAGAAGAAGGTCTGGTGGGCGGCATTGCTGAAACGCTCGCGGAAGATGTTATACATGCGGTCGAGGTTGAGGCTGTTGAGCTGTTCCTCGGTGGGAACTACGATGGCGCGGGGGTCACCGGGACGGGCGGTCTCGATGTACTTCTTGATGAAGACATACTGGGGGTTCTCGCCGATGAACTTGTACTGGTTGCGCATCTGGTCGAGGTTCTTGTCGAACGACTCTTTGTCCTTGCGGGGAGCCTCGTAGTAGAGGGTGAGGAGCTGGAGCATGGTCTCGAGGTCCTTAGGTACGCAGTAGCCGCTGAAGCCTTGAGTCTGGGCACCAATGTTGGGGCTGATAGAGACGTTTTTGCCTTTGAGTTTCTTGGTGAGCTGGGTGCTGCTGAACTGGGCGATACCGGCATCGTCGATAAAGCTGGCAGCGGTAGAGGCATTGAAGAAATCAGCATCGCTATAGAGCGAGGTGCCGCCCCATGCGTAAGAGTTCATCTGAATCTCGTCGTCTTTCAGAGCGGTCTTCTTGACGATGAATTTCACGCCGTTGGGGCAGGTGTACTCTTTATAGTCGAGTACGGCGTTGGTCTTAGTGAGCTTGGGGGTAACGGCGGGGAGTTCCTTAGCATAGAGGGGCTCGTCCTTGAAGTTGTCGACCCAAGCGTCGTATTTGGCCTTGCGGGCGCGGTTGTAGATGGCAAGGATTTCGCTCTCGCTGGGCACTTTGTAGCCAGCCTGCTGGGGAGCGGTGAGGTAGTAGACGAAGTTTTCGTCGGTCACCCACTCGTTGATGAGCTTGTTGCACTCGTCGAGGGTAATGGCGTTGCCGCCTTCCTCAGCGAGGAACTCCTTAGCATAGGCATACTCCTTCATAATACCGGGGATGACTTCGCCTTCGAGGTAGTTGTTGGTATATTCCTGAGCAAAGTTGTTGCTGTTGGTCTTGTTGGCCTCTTTGGCGCTCTTGCGATAGCTTTCGAGCATCGACTCTTTGGCACGCTCAAACTCACCTTTGGTGAAGCCGTGCTGCTCGGCACGGAAGATTTCGGCGAGGACAGCCTCGGTGGCTTCCTCAATGCGGTTCTCCTTAGGAGCGCAGTTGCCCATGAAGGCATCGCAGCTACGACCCAAGAAAGAGCCATAACCGCCACCAGCATAGAGGAAAGGAGCGGTGGCCTTCTCGGCAAGTTCGTTGTAGCGCTCGTCGAGCATGCTGCTCACGAGGTTGCGGATCATGCTGGCGCGATAGTCGCCCACGGTGCCCTGAGGGGCTTTCTTGTGTTTCCAAAGGAGCATCATGCTGGCGTTGGTGGCCTCCTTATCGGTAGCGATAGCAATGAGGGGCTCTTTGTTGCCAGGAATGTCAAACTCGGGACGGGGACGGGGGTTGGCAACAGCCTTGCGGCTGTCGAAATACTCGTGAATCTTGGCCTCCATGGCATTCACATCCACATCGCCAACGATAACCACGGCCTGCAGGTCGGGACGATACCAGTCGTTGTAGAAGCGGGTGATGACGGGACGCTGGAAGTTGCGGATCACCTCCTCGAGTCCGATAGGAAGACGGTCGGCATACTTGGAGCCTTTCAGCATGATGGGCCAAGTAGCCTTGCGGAGACGCTCCTGAGCGCCGAGGCCGCCACGCCACTCTTCGAGGATGACGCCACGTTCGTGCTCAATCTCGTCCTGATCAAAAAGGAGCTTGCTGGCCCAACCGTCGAGGATTTTGAAACCCATCTCCACGAGGTCGGCATTGTCGGCGGGCAGCTCAACGTAATAGACCGTCTCGTCGAACGAGGTCCAGGCGTTGATGCCACGGCCAAACTCGATACCGTTCTTCTGCAGGGTGCTGATCATCTCGTTGCCCTTGTAGTACTGGGTACCGTTGAAAGCCATGTGCTCGCAGAAGTGGGCGAGACCCTGCTGGTCGTCGTCCTCAAGCACAGAACCGGCATTGGTCACCAGACGGAACTGCACGCGGTTCTCCGGCTTCTTGTTGGCACGGATGTAGTAGGTCATGCCGTTGGCCAACTTGCCAATGCGCACTTTCTTGTCGACCGGCACCTTCTCGGTGAGGTCGGTCTTCTTTTCTTTCGCCGCCTTGGTCTGGGCGAAGGTCATGCCACTCATAAGAGAGAGGAGCATGATGAGAGTGAGAAGTTTTTTCATGATGTGTAATAAAATTATTAATTAATGTTTGAACTATTTTTCTAAAGGAGAGCTATCGGTTGCGACTTCATCTCGGAATTCCAGCAGGTCGGCAGGCTGACAATCCAACACACGGCAGATGCGGTCGAGGGTGCTAAAACGCACAGCGCGGGCCTTGCCTGTCTTAAAAATGGACAGGTTGGCAGGGGTAAGCTCCACCCGCTCGGCCAATTCGGTGAGCGAGATTTTGCGCTTTGCCATCATCACATCGAGGTTCACTACTATCATACCGTCAACTCCTGTTCTTCTTGTAATTCACGGCCGATGCGGATTATCTGGGAAAGGAAGATAATCGTAAGGCCAAAGAAAATGCGTGTAAAATGAATGGTATATCGAGCCTGAGGCACCCATTGCGTACCAGCAAGGAGGTCGCGAGCCAATCGGCGCTCAAGGAAGGTCTGGGTGTCGATGCTGAACGACAGCAACACCAGCAGCACGCCCATCACCGTCAACAACGCCACACACTTGCGCGGGAACACCCTCCCCTGCTTGGCACTGCGGTAGAAGATGATCAACGCCGCTACCACAAGCACCACGATGGCTGCCAATGCCACCACGCCAAACAGCTGCAAGGCTGTGGCCCAATGGAGGCGGGGGTCGGAACCGACCAACTCGTCGTCGGTGTAGCAGTCGACATCGAAACGGTTCACATGGGCATGGGCAGAGAGTCCATCAGGCACACCCTCAATTGGCTGTTCTACAGCATAAAGCTGAGCCGAGCTGCGGAGGTCGGTAACGGTGAAGGCATATCGGCTGTTGAACGCCGTGAGGTTGCCCACCAGCGGTTCTTCCTCAGCATAGAAAATATGGCTAAAAAACAGCCCTAGGCATATCAGCATAATGCCACCGAAGAGCCCATAAAGCGCACGCACATGTGTTATATTATTATTTTTCATATCAATACAAGGTAACTAATCAATTATTATCCCTTATTTTTGACGCTGCAAAGATACAACTTTTTATTCAACCGCAAAAAATATTTATCGTTTTTCGATAATTTTTATCTTCATTCTTCCTATTCGAGAGCGACGATGCGGAGAAAGACTTGCTTGTTGACTCGTTGTTTTTCTCTCAAATCAAAAATAATTCTTACTTTTGTACTTGTGTTTGCATCGTCCCACATTGGTACATGCAACACTTAAACAACAATATTTAAAACTCTTAAATAAAATTTATTACTATGTACAGAAACATCAAATTGGCTTTTTCTTTGCTGCTGATTATGGTCCTCCCCCTATTCTCGTTTGCCCAAGACCATAAACTCCCCAACCGGTTGGAGATTGTCGAAGTAGAAAACGACGAAGAGGATGTCCAGATTGAAGTCTTTGCCCTGCTCCGCGACGGACAGAAGTCGTATTACCTCTCGGTCGGAGACCTCGGAGTGGGCAACAATGTGGTCCAGCTACATATCGACCCCATATTCGAACTTTTCATCCCGCTGGGCAATACGCTTGACGAGGCACAGGAGAACCTCGAAAAGATGAAAACCATGTTCAAGCAATCTAAGGGAGACACTATGCAGGTAACCGGCTGTCTCGACCTCGCCTTCCCCGGCGAAAACCTTGAGACGGTCACTATCACCTACACCCGCTTCATGCTGACCCACATGCTTGAATTTAGCGTGCAACGAGAAGGCTATCTCCGCGCCACCCACATCACCCGTTCACAATTCAAGTCCCTAGTCACCAGCCTCAAGCTCTACCGCAAGCTTCACCCCAAGGAGGTATAGGGGGACTTGGTATACATTACTTGACTCCCATTGTTGGTCTGTAGCTATTATGGGGATCAGAACCTATGTCCCAAAGACAATCGGCTGAGGCAGACACCAGTGGTGATTCTATAAAACTAATTGTTTAGTAGGGTCAAGGGGGCAGTATGTGGTTTGACGACTACTCTGTCACGCAACAGTTTCATGTCCGTAAAGTTGCGGCTAATGTTTTGTACCAATTCCATATAGTTGTCTGTCCCATCAGACTTCTGGTAGTAATAGGGCTTTATGGATACACAATTGCGGTGCTCAAATAAAGTGTTGAGTAACGTACGGTCAGATTTGCCGCATGAGTGGCCCATAATAGTCACTTGAAATGGAGCAGACTCAATGAAATCCAGCATCTTCCTATAGCTATCGGACTCTAAATAATTGATAGATTTCATGTGTCGCAAGCATTCATTGTTGCTCTGCTCTCTCAGTCTGTTATAGTTTTCATCTAATTCATCCCCATAGCCGAATATTACACTCTGGGGGTTTTCGATGTGTCCATGAATGTAATTAAGAACAACATTCGAATGGTCATCTATATATCGCAAGGGGGTATTGGTATAGTTAAAATTGAGTAGCATAATATTCGATGTGGAACAATCTGCTAGGAGAGACTCCTTTTGTCGGGCAATCTCTATCTCCCTTGGTTGGACAGGGCAATGTATCTTCTCCTTAATTCCCTCAATTATTGAGGTTCTCATCTGGCTTTCTTTTGCCAAATACTCAATCAATTTTTCACGCAGAAAAACTAATTGTTTATTCAAGGCTTGTATTCGGTCTCCATAATCTTTCTCTTGGACAAGCATTGAGTAATATTCATTCTCTATATCTACCCATCCCTTTGTTTCGATGCTTTTATTTATTTGCTCAAAGAAGGGACTCGAGTATTTAAAATCGCATAGTTTTCTATCCTCTTTAGCTTTTCTTGCAATATCGTGAGCAGTCCATGGAGAACCAGGATTCGCCCTTTGATAATAATAGCCAGACCATACAAGATACCATTGGGCACATCCTTTCAAAGTAAAAGAACAGAGTTCGTCTGATTCTGTTATTTCAGCATGACAACGAAGGTGGTTCCCCCATTGTTCCCAATACCAGTTGATAAAATCCGCATAGCTAGTCTTGAGCCCGTGAGCCAAGTCGAATCCGTTGCCAATAATTACTAGTCTATTCATTTCAGCTGTATCAAGGTAGTTCTGGTAGGCCGAGTTCACGGAGGTATTTGTTGTGTTCGGCTTTGGCGGATACTATCTCTTTCTCAAGTTCTACGAGTTTGTCGTGGACTTCTTGAAGGTCGATTTGTTTCTCTTCCTGTGCAAGGCTGACATAGCGGGTTATGTTCAAGTTGTAGTCGTTGTCCTTGATTTCCTGCAAAGATACCTGGCGTGAGTAGCGAGGCTCTTCCTTGCGGAACTGATATGTCTCAACAATCTTTTTGACATCATCGTCTCGGAGATAATTTTGACGTTTTCCCTTCTCATAGTGCTCATCCGAACTGGCATTGATGAAGAGTATTTTTTCGTGTTTGCGACATTTCTTCAGCACTATAATACAAACGGGGATGCCGGTAGAATAGAACAGGTTGGCAGGCAATCCGATGACAGCGTCAATATTGTCGTCCTCGAGCAGTTTTTTTCTGATGACCAACTCTTTGCCTCCGCGGAAAAGAACGCCGTGGGGCAAAATGATGGCCATTGTACCATCGGTGCTCAGATAATGGAATCCATGGAGAAGAAATGCAAAGTCAGCTGCTGACCTTGGTGCCAATCCATAGCGGCTGAAGCGGAAATCCTTGGCTGTCTCTTCTGTAGGATCCCAACGCAAGGAGAATGGTGGATTGGCGACGATAGCGTCAAACTCCATTTTATTGGCGGGGTTATCGTTCTGTAGTATATCCCAGTCGTTGGCAAGCGAATCCCCGTGGTGTATCTCAAATGCCGAATCCTTAACACCATGAAGCAGCATATTCATACGGGCAAGGTTGTAGGTGGTGATATTCTTTTCCTGGCCGTATATCTTGCCGATGCCTTCGACTCCCATCTGGTTACGGACATTCAGCAACAGAGAACCGGAACCACAGGCGAAGTCAAGGACGCGGTTGATGCTCTTCTTTTTGCCTGACGATGGGTCTTGACAATCCAATGTAACAATACGGGAGAGAATCGTCGAAATCATCTGTGGAGTGTAAAACTCACCGGCTTTCTGGCCGGAGCCTGCAGCGAACTGACCTATCAGATATTCGTATGCATCACCCAACGAATCGTTATCGGCAGAGAATTCTTTCAATCCTTCTGCAATGGTGTTGATGACCTTAGATATAAGGGTATTTCTTTCAGTATAATTCTTGCCTAATTTCTCCGAGTTCAAATTGATTTCAGAGAACAAACCTTTGAAAGATGTGTCGAAAGAATCATTCTCAATATACGCAAAGCCAGCCTCTAAAGTGAGAAGCAATTCGTCACTTTGGGTTTTTGCTAAATACACAATATTATCCCACAAAAACTTTGGCTCAATTACATAATGAACCTTGCGTTTCATTTGCCGTTCAAATAACAAAGCATCTTTGGGATTGTCCTTATACCAATCCTGTAATGAGGTTCTGTATTCTGTCCCCAATTCTTTTTTTGCAGCCTCAATATAATTGTCTGACAAATATTTCCAGAAAAGGAATGATAACATATAATCGCGGAAATCATCCGCCATCATTGCACCGCGCAAGTTGTTGGCGATGCCCCATAAGGTTTTTCCTAATTCATGTTGTATATTTGTTGTCATAATCATTATGCTTGGGGGAATAGTTGTTGCATCAGGCCGCGCTTGTGCTGGTTGAAAGCCATGATTTTTTCTACTTGTAGATTGATTGTCTCTTCACAGGAAGAAAGACAATCTGATATACGATTCTGTTCCGATAAGGCAGGAACTGCAACTTTTATTTTTGCGAAATTCTCATATTTCAAGTTCAACGTGTCACTTACCAAACCTTGAGAGTTTCTATGGAAGGTATCTATAGTTTGTTGAGTTTTAAAAAGATAATAAAAGAATTTTGAATTGATGTTTTTGTTTGGTTTAAGAATTGTATATGCAGGACTGACAATCCCATCTATGGTTACCATTGCGCATCGTCCTTGCCACATACGCATTGTATTGTATGCGATATCTCCTATGCAAACGTGTAGATATTTGGATTTGTCTGCATTGGAATTGTTTTTCCGGTTAGTCTCTTCTTGCAAGATAATGCCGTCACTTTCTGTTAAAGAAAGCAGCGGTAAATCACACCGATTCCTTTCAATCCTTTCTGTAAAACAATCCCCCAATTTCTTAATCTCCCATTCGTTAGTGTTCTTGTATGTTGGAAATCTCAATCGTAAATAACAGTCATTCAGCGGTTTGCCCCCCCCTGTTACAGGGGCTAACAATTGCTGCATCAAGCCTTGCTTGTGGGCTTTCAGCAACTCCAGTTTTTCATTGCTTGCTTTGATTAGTTCATCAAGTTCAAAAAATGCTTTGGCGATTTTTTGCTGTTCCGATAGAGGGGGGATCAGTAGTGTAATATTGAAGAAGTCTTCCGTGGATATATTTAACAAACCATGATTTCTTGCACCCTCTTGTGCAATATTTGAGATTTGAGAGTTTATTATACCCGTTTCGAAATAATACTGAAAAAAAGTAGTATCATAACCGCTGTTTTTTTTCAATCTAAAACATATGTATAATGTTGATACAACTCCTTTTTCGTACAATAATAAGGGTTTAATTGCTCCATATGGATAACCTTGAGAGCGACTTTTATTATAAGCAAAATCGCCTTTCTTTATCAAGTAGTAGTTGGTAATATCTGTTGCAGCTACGTTCTTATTAAAATACTCAAATTGATTAACCAGTCCGTATTGAGCAGAAATTGTGAGTACATTTTTGTTGTTTTCAACATTCCTGTCTTTTATTCTTTCAAAAATATCTCCCAATCTTCTCTTTGTCCAGCCCTCGTTGTCACAGAACTCCGAGAACCGACGTGTGGGAATGCTTTTATGTGTATGTTTGTTAGTCATAACTCCCATCGGTTATTTCTTTCAATTTCTGTTCGATTTCTTCGATGGCAGGGATGGTTCCCTCCACTTTTTCCGGATAGAATTTTTCCAATTCGTATTCAGATATGCCAATGGGCTGGCTGCTGGACTCCAACGCATATTGAGCTTGAATACGATCCTTTTCTTTACATATAAGAAGTCCGATAGTCGGATTGTCGCGCCCCTCCTTGCGAAGGATATGATTGCACGAAACAACATACCCTCCCAATTGACCCACATCTGCAAACTCGAACTTGCCAATCTTGACCTCTACAACCACATAGCACGACAGGTTCAGATTATAGAAAAGCAAGTCTAAGAATTGCTCTCTTTCGCCGACCAACAACCGATATTCCTTTCCGACGTATGCAAATCCCGTACCCAGTTCTACTAAAAAGCGGGTGATGTTTCCCAGCAACTTGTCTTTTAACAATCGCTCATTATACCGTTCGGTTATCCCCGTGAATGCGAAGTCGTAAGGGTCTTTGGTCAACTCCTGAGCCAAGTCGCTTGTTTCCTCCGGAAGTGTACGCTGAAAATTGGTCAACGCCTTCCCCTGGCGTTCGTAAAGATTAGTGTCAATGAAGTTAAGGAGCATATTCCGGCTCCAACCGTTCTCTACGGTCTGATGGACGTAGAAGAAGGCTTTCTGAGGATTATCTTTGCACTTGTCTATAATAAAACGATGATGACCCCATGGCACGGAAAATAAGTCGTTTCGTATTTGCTCCACAAGTTGTGGAGTAATTGCGTCTCTATAGAATTGCTCAGCAACTTGCTGAGTAAGTTGCTCCTCAAGTTGGGAAGTGAATGAAAAATAGGGCTGATATAGCAGATAGAAGTTCTTTATATACAGCAGATTTGTCTCGGAAAAACAAGTTGCGCTAGGATTTACTTCCTTCAAATCTCTGCTCAGGTTTTTCATAAATCCACTTCCCCAACGGCTCTCCGCCTTTATTTCCACAATATCTCTACCCAGTTCCCAATAGAAAATGAGCATCTCCCGGTTTACTTTAATCGCAGCTTTAATCTGGCTCCTACGATAACGCAGACTTAGTTCCTTTACCCATTGGGTGTAGTCCTTGTCCAATATGTTTATTGACTTTCCCATATTTCTCTTATTATCTAGTCTTCGTAAGCCGAAAGCCCAGATATCTTTTGGCCGTTGGCCATTCGTTTTAACAGCGGTATCAAATCCTTCATCAATTCCTCTTCCTTGCGGGCGCGGTCTTTCCAACCCAATTCCAATGGGGCAATTAGGTCGTAGAGTTTTTCGCCGTCAAAAATACACTTGTCTACAATCTCGTTGACAAAAGACAGAACGGCATCATTATCCAGATGGTGCTTCTCTGCAATAGTGGTTATTGCTTTGGTGAACTTGTCTTTCTTAAAGTGTTCGTAGCCTTGCTCTATCTCCTTTGTGGTCTTGCCGTTCACTCCTTTGGCGTCCAAGTCATCAATATAGTCGATGATGTCCTCACGCTCATCCAGCAGATTAGAACTGGAGCAAATCAGATTCACCAACTGCTCCTTGGTCATCTTCTGCACAGATGGCGTACCTACATAGCGGGTGATAAGCTCCATTATGTAATCATAGTCTATCAAGGCAGAAGCAAACAAGACAAACTCAAAGTCCAAATCCTCAACCTCCGCAGAAATAGCGGTGTCTTTCTTCTCTCGCTTAGTCTTCAACTGCTTGGCGAGGTCGAGGTATGCCCCACGGAAAGCCTGCATATCATTATCGGTAAAGCCGTATTCTGCAGATGGCTCATTCACTCCAAAAAGGCCTGCCTTACCATCAGCATTTATAAGGTCTGTATATTGATCTAACTGGGTTCTATACCGCTGTACTTCCTTGAAATAGTTGATAAATCCGGCTTTTGCATCATCTCCTTTCAGGTTGGCTACTTCGGACGCATCAAAGTCCAGATTGTACTGGTGCATGAAGTTGCGCAAATTCTTGATAGCATCACAGTATTTAGCGACGATGGCCGAAGCTGGTTCAACAAGCCACACCTGACGAGCCTTGTCGCCATCTGTCTCGCCAGAGAACAGCGCAATAGCTTCATCGACTGCTACCTGCTGTCCTCGGAAATCAAGGATGTTGCCGTAGGGCTTTGTGTCGTTCAGAATGCGGTTTGTGCGCGAAAATGCCTGCACAAGGCTGTGATACTTCAAGTTCTTGTCAACATAAAGCGTGTTCAGATACTTCGAGTCAAAGCCCGTCAACAGCATATCCACCACGATGGTGATATCTATTTTGTTCTCGTGAGGATAGTCCTGATTGGTGTATTTCTGGTCTTTTATGCGCTTCTGAACGTCTTGGTAATAGGTGTCAAACTCATCAACGGAATGGCTGGTGCCGAATTGCACATTGTAGTCGTTGATAATGGACTTCAGTGCTGCCTTTTTCTGGTCGGGTTCCTTCTCGTTGTCCAAGCGTTCCTGCTGGAGGTCTTCCTGAATCTGCATGATATCACGATTGCCTTCGGCAGGTGGGGTGAACACACAGGCGATATTTAATAGCTCGTATGTTTTATCCTCAGATTGCTTATCAGCCTGCATCTGCTTGAACAGGTGGTAATATTCAATAGCCTCGTTGATAGAACCTGTGGCAAAGAGGGCATTGAAACGCCGTTCGTTAGTTGCGTGGTCGTGTTTTTGAAGTATTGTCCTCACGATGGCTTGCTTCTTCACAATTCCCATAGCGTTGACATCGTCGTCGCCAGGCTTGAAGTAGTCCACGTGGAAACGAAGTACGTTCCTGTCGTCGATAGCGTGAGTGATGGTGTAGGCGTGCAGTAACTTTTGGAAGACATCATCGGTAGTCTTGTAACGAGCCTCCTCTCCGTTAATCTGGGTGTAGGTTGCGTTCTGCTCAAAGATAGGAGTTCCGGTGAAGCCGAACAGTTGGGAATTTGGGAAGAATTCCTTGATGGCTTTGTGGTTTTCGCCGAATTGTGAACGGTGGCACTCATCGAATATGAACACCATCCGCATATCGCGAATGGGCAAGAGCCGTTCTTTGTAGTTGCGACGGTTCTGGGGGTCTAAAGCAATGCCGAGTTTCTGGATGGTGGTGACGATTATCTTGTCGGAATAATCCTCTGACAACATCCTACGTACAAGTGCGTCGGTATTGGTATTCTCCTCAACGCAACCCTCTTGAAACCTGTTGAACTCCTCGCGCGTCTGTCGGTCGAGGTCTTTGCGGTCCACCACAAATAGGCACTTGTCTATTTCCGGATTGTCTTTCAGTAGAGTTGCGGTCTTGAACGAAGTAAGGGTTTTGCCGCTGCCTGTTGTATGCCAGATGTATCCATTACCACTATTCTCCTTGATGCGTTCCATAATGGCTTTTACCGCATAAATCTGGTATGGGCGCATCATCAAGATTTTTTGCTCGCTGGCCACCAGCACCATATAACGGCTAATCATCTCGCCCAACTTGCATTTGGACAAGAACGCATCCCGGAAATCGTCAAGGTTGGTTATCTTCTTATTTGCGGCGTCGGCCCATTGATAGACTGGTAGATAATTCTCGGCTGCATTGAAGTTAAAGTGAGCTTTGTTGTTATTGGCAAAGTAGTACGTGTTTGTCTGATTGCTGACAACAAACATCTGCATAAAGCAGAGCAGCGAATTGGTATAGCCATTGCCAACGTCATTCTTGTAGTCGACAATCTGCTGCATTGCACGACGTGGGCTAACGTCAAGCGTTTTCAATTCAATCTGTACGAGAGGCAAACCATTAATAAGCAGGATAACATCATACCGATGAGAACTATAGCGGGTGTTCATCCGTAACTGATGAATAACCTCATAGTCATTCTTGCACCAGTCCTTGATATTGACTAATGTGTATTGAAGCGGTGTCCCGTCTTCGCGCATGAAAGTATTTCGTTCACGCAACTTTTTAGAGGATACATAGACATCTGAATTGGTTAATTCTTCCATCAACCGAGTAAACTCTGCGTCCGTCAGATGAACCTTGTTCAATGCCTGAAACTTCTCTCTGAAATTGCGCTCAAGACTTGCTCTATCGTGAATATCATCACGATAGATGTACTTTTGTTCAGTACATAGTCTTTCAATGAATCTATTTTCTATGTTCTTTTCCAAGGTGTTAATATTGCAATTTCAAAATGCAAAGATAAGATTTTTTCTCCACATAATAAAAACAAATATATAAAAAGATGTAAAATAGCCTTTGACACCCTAATGCTGCTGCCGTAGGGTTGGGTGTCATTCTGCCTAATCCTATGGAAGGAATAGCTGTTGTTCGCTCATATAAGCGATAATGGAGCGATAATGAAGTGACTATGAAGCGGCCATGATGCAAACCCATCATGGGTGCAACGATTCCCTCGCTGGGCATCGGCGGTGCCATGGATGGGAAGCAGCGGTGCCGTAGCTGAGAAGCTGCGGTGCTATAGTTGGGGAGTAGCGGTGCCTCAGATGGGGAGTTGCGGTGCCTCAGCTGGAGAGTTGCGGAGATTAGCCGGCTATGGGTTGTGGTTCGCCGACAAGGCGTTCGAGCGCCTGACGCAACTGGGCGGGAGAGACATTGTGGTGTATCTCACCTTCGAGGGCGTAGGAGATGGCACCGGTCTCTTCGGAGACGATGACGCTGACCACGTCGAGCTGTTCAGTCACACCGATGGCACTGCGGTGACGGAGACCTAGGTTGGGGTCGATGTCGGTGCGTGAGGTGACGGGCAGAATGCAACGAGCCGCTAAGACGGTATTGTCCTTGACCAGCACGGCTCCATCGTGGAGGGGCGAGTTCTTGAAAAAGAGTGTCTCAAGCAGGGCGGATGAGACTTGTGCATTAATGATTTCGCCCGTGCGCACCAGCTCTTCGACCGAGTTGGAGCGCTGGAAGATGATGAGGGCACCAGTCTTGCTGGACGACATGTGCATGCAGGCTTGGATGTAGGGTTCTAGATTGATGCCGGCACGCTTGCCCATATCGCGCCGCCAGAATTGGAAACGTTTGACAACGGTGTCGCCCGTGAGCTGGGTCTTGGTACCGATAAGCAGCAAGAACTTCCGCACTTCGGGCTGAAAGACGATGACCAGGGCGATGATTCCGACATTGATGATGCCTCCAAATATTTGGGAGCAGAAGCGCATGTTGAACAGGTCGGAGACTCGCCAAAAGATGATGATGGCCACCACGGCCCAAAAGATGCGGATGACGTTGGTGCCTTTGACCAGCCTATAGAGCTCGTAGATGAGTATTGCTACTAACAGGACATCGAGGATGTCGACAAAGCGGATTTCGGGGAAAGGGAACATGGGAATTGAAAGTTGAATGTTGAATGTTGAATGTTGAAAATTGAAAGTTGAGAATTCGTGTCACTGGCCACAGGTCACTGGTCACTTTTATAAAGTTCGATGGCTACGCGGGTAGGACGTGGCGTATGGACTCGGAGAATGGCAGCTCCCGCTTGTAGGGCTATGGTGTTAAGGACAAGGGTGCCGTATTCGCTGTCGGGCATTACGGGTGAAGAGGAGGGCCGGAGTCGGCCCTCAAGACGGCGGGTGATCATCGACTTGTTGGAGACCCCTACAAGGAAAGGATAGGGCGACAGACGTGCCATGAGTTCAGGCAGCCTGTGGAGCAGCTGGTGGTTCTGCTCCAGCGTTTTGGCGAAGCCGAATCCGGGGTCGAGAAAGATGTCGCACTCGTCGGGATGGTTGAAAAGCGCAAGCCGGTCACGGAAGTATTGGGCCAGGTCGGCGACGATGTCGCCGTAGGTGGTGTTGGAGGGGCTCTGCATGGTGTCGGGAACCCCACGGGTATGCATCAGGACATAGGGAATGTGGTGAGAGTCGACAGTAGGAATCATCTGTGGGTCGAACTGCCCACCCGAGATGTCGTTGACCATATCGGCACCCGACTGATAGGCAGCGAGGGCTGGCTGACTAAAGCAGGTGTCGACTGAGAGAATTGTACTGTCAGGCAGTTCCTTGCGAAGCATTTCGACCACAGGTACCAGCCGCGCGGTCTCCTCATCGGGAGGAAGCAACTGGGCTCCGGGACGGGAGGAGACGGCACCGATGTCGATGATGTCGGCACCCTCGGCAAGGAGGTATCGGGCATGGGAGAGGATGGCATCGGGGGTGGTATGTTTACCCCCGTCGTAGAACGAGTCGTCGGTGATGTTGAGAATGCCCATGACAATGGGGCGCTCGAAGTGCCGAACCCCAGCGTGGCAGGATATTTTGAAGGGTGAAAATAGCGGAGTATGATCCATGTTTTAGAATAATCGTTTGCTTCGAGACTTTTTCTTGAAAGGGCAAAAAACAAGTTTTTTGCATTCGGTTCAGGAAAAAGTTGTATCTTTGTTTTTTGTATATAAGAACGTTTTTTTGCTTTTTTAATTGTGCGACAGCAATAAAAAAAGAAAAAGGACGTTAGGTGTGTGTTGAGAATTGAGAGTAGCGAGTTGAGAATTGATTATATAGAAACAAAAAATGCCAGATACAAACAAGGATTTTGAAAGACAGATAACACTCTGCCGCGAGGTGTTTGAAAAGAAGGCACGCGACTACGGAACGTCGTGGCGTGTGTTGCGTATGCCCTCGCTCACCGACCAGATATTCATTAAGGCCAACCGAATCCGCAGCATTGAAGAGAGCGGCGAAAACCGCGTGGGCGACGGCATAGTGCCCGAGCTGGTGGCAATGGTGAACTATGCAGTGATAGCCCTGATACAGCAGGAACTAGGACCCGAAGGCGAGCTGGAACTACCGCTGGACTATGCCGTGGAACTGTACGACAAACACATACGCCGCGCCACCCAGTTGATGCTCGACAAGAACCACGACTACGGTGAGGCCTGGCGGCTGATGCGCGTGAGTTCGATGGTGGACCTAATACTGATGAAGATATTCCGCATTAAGCAGATTGAGGACAACCATGGCAAGACGCTGGTGTCGGAAGGTGTGGAAGGTGGGTACATGGACATCATCAACTACTCCCTTTTCTGCCTGATAAGGACTAACAGTCCACAAGAAGAAGCACACAAGACAAAACAACAATAGAGAGACCCCTTTGTAAAGCAATAATCCCTAATAATCATGGAGATAAAAGACAACAAACTGAATTGGACACTGAATGTTGCCGCCCGCCTAGTGGTGGGGTTGGTATTCCTCTTTTCAAGTTTTGTGAAGGGAGTAGACCCCCTGGGCACTTCGTACAAAATAACCGAATATCTCACCACTTGGCAGTTTGGAAGCCTCACGTTCGAATGGATGGTGCCGATGGCTACCGTGCTGGCAATGACATTGATAGTTATGGAATTCACCGTAGGTATGATGTTGTTGCTGGGAGCCTTCCGCCGACTGAGTGCCTGGCTGCTGTTGCTGATGATGGTTTTCTTCACCTTCACCACCCTGTTTGATGCCATAACCAACGAGGTAACCGACTGCGGCTGCTTCGGCGACGCGGTGAAACTGACCAACTGGCAGACCTTCTGGAAGAACGTAGCACTGGATGTGCCGACAGTATGGATATTCCTCACTCGCAACCTGCGGTACAAGAAACGTTTTGAGCGCGACGTGCTGGTGACGGCATTCTCGATACTGCTGATGGTTATCTTTGGGCTGTTCAACATCAACAATGAGCCCTGCATCGACTTCCGTCCATGGAAAGTGGGCAACCAGATGGTCGACCTCGACGAGAGCCTTCAGGTGAAGAGCTTTGTGACCTACCGCAACAAGACCACCGGCGAAACCGAAGAGTTTCTTTCGGAAGAGTTGGTGAGCAAGATGTCCGACCCCGCATGGGAGGAGCAGTGGGAATGGGAAAGCAGCCGAGTGGAAGACCCCCACGAGATAAAGGCCGACGGATTTTCGATGCTTGACATGGAGATGAACGACCACGCACAAGAGTTTGTGGGGTCGGCAGACTATGTCCTGATAGCCACGATTCACCACCTCGACAAGATAACCGAACAGGGTATTGCCGCCATTCAAGACACATGGGCCTATGCCCAAGACAATGGGATACAGATGGTGCTGCTCACCTCGTCGCTGACAGAGGAAGTGGAGAATTTCCTATATGCCAACAAACTGGACGACATGGAGTTCTACTTTGCCGATGTCACTGCCATAGAGACCATGCTACGCTCCAACCCAGGCTTTATCCTGCTGAAAGAGGGCAAGGTGCTGGGCAAATGGCATCAACGCCATTACAGAGACCTCATGGAGATGAAATTGGACAATTGAGTATAGAAACAACCAATAACTAACCTATCTAACGTAAGAAATGATACAAAGAAAACAAACCCTATTCCTACTATTGGCAGTGTGTGCCATGGCGATGATGTTCATGTTTCCGCTGGCCACATTCAGCGGCACCAACGACCGAAACGTGGAGGTGAAAGCCGAGTTGAACCTGATTGCCAAAGACAACCCCCAACTGATGGAAGAAATCCTCAACGGCGAGACCGTTCACATGAACCAGAAGGAGTATATCAAGGTTTGGCCACTAGTAGCACTCACCTTAGCCTCGGGCCTACTTGCACTGGTCAGCATCTTCCTGTATAAGAAGAGAGTGACCCAGATGCGTGTAGTCTCAGTGGCATTTTTGTTGGAATTGGTGAACATCTTCCTGATATTCATCTGGGCAGTGGATGTATACATCAAGAAGGTGTCGGTGCCGATGGCCTGCACCGATACTAAAACGACATACGGTGTAGGAATCTGGTGCGCAATAATTGGGTTGGTGATGCTGTTTCTCGCCCAGCGCGCCATCAAGAAGGACGAGGAAAAAGTGCGCGCCGCCGACAGGCTGCGAAATTGAAAAGTGAAAATTGAAAATTGAAAGTTGGCTGCCGCCCAACATATCAACATATCAACGCATCAACTCTACTTCACATTGCATACCACATTCAATACTATCGACCAACTGCCCGAAGTGGCCAAGCAACTGCTTACCGAGTTTGCTGACGACCACTTCTTTGCCTTCTTTGGCAAGATGGGCGTGGGCAAAACAACCCTCATCAAAGAGATGTGCCACCAACTAGGTGTAGAGGACAACGTATGCAGCCCCACATTTGCCATCATCAACGCCTACAGCACAGGCGAGGGCGAGCCTGTGTACCATTTCGACTTCTACCGACTAAAGTCGGCCGAAGAGGCCTACGATATCGGCTATGAGGAATACTTCTACAGCGGAGACTACTGCTTCACCGAATGGACAGAAAAAATAGAAGAGTTGCTGCCCGAACGCTATGTGCGGGTAGAGATTACTGAGCAGGACGGCCGCCGTACCCTAAATGCCGAGATAATAGAGAGTTGAAAAAAACAACATAATAGACATTCACCAACAATCCAAGATACAAGAACTAAAAAAGCATAATGACAGAATCTGAAGTACTGGCGAGACTCGCCGCACATGCCCTTGTGGAAAAGAAGGGCTTGGATGTAAAAATATTAGACTTGCGCAACCTGCCTTCGGCACCGACGGCATTCTTTGTGATTGCATCGGGCAATGTGCCGTCGCATGTCAGCGCACTCAGCGACCATGTGCATGAGACGGTGAAAAAGGCAACCGGCTTGAACCCCTCCAAGGTGGAAGGGTACATGAATGCAGAATGGATACTGATGGACTACTTTGATGTGGTAGTGCACATCTTCCAGCAGTCACGGCGCGACTTCTACCGACTGGAACAACTGTGGGAAGACGGGACCGTACTCGACATAGAGAACTGATAACTAGAGAGAGAAATGGCTAACAACGAAAACAATAATAACAACCGTCCCCAAGGAGGGAAACCCCAAGGAACACCCAACGGCCAGAAACCCAAGAAGAGTTGGGTGATGTATGTGGTATACGGCATCATCATAGTAGCCCTTGGCGGAATGCTGTTACGGCAGGACGGTGCCAACGGCCCCCACAAGATAAAATGGGCCAAGCTTGAGTCGATTATCAAGAAGCAGGACTATACGAAGATTGTGATCGTCAACCAAGAGTTTGCCGAGATACACATCAAGCCTAGCGCCATCAAGGACGACTCGACCTATAAAGACCTTCGGGGCCACAACCTGATGAACCAGCCTGTGGCTGAGACAGGGTATTACACATACGAATTCGTCACATTCGAGAGCTTCGAGAAAGATCTGGAAGCACTGGAAGAAGAGACAGGCCAGCGTGTCGAGCTAACCCCCGAACGGCGTACTAGCCCCTGGCGCGACATCATCGTGTTCTTCGGCCCCCTGCTCATGCTCATTGCCTTTTTCCTCATTATGAGCCGCATCTCCCAGAAACAGATGGGCGGCGGTGGCGGTGGCATCTTCGGTGTAGGTAAGAGCAAGGCAAAGATGTATGACGGCAAGACACCCACCAACGTGACGTTTAAAGATGTTGCGGGGCTGGCCGGTGCCAAAGAAGAGGTGATGGAAGTGGTCGACTTCCTGAAGAACCCCAAGCGATATACCGACCTCGGCGGCAAGATACCCAAGGGTGTGCTGCTAGTTGGGCCTCCGGGTACTGGTAAGACCCTGCTGGCCAAAGCCGTGGCGGGCGAAGCCAACGTTCCCTTCTTCTCAATGTCGGGTAGCGACTTCGTGGAGATGTTCGTGGGCGTGGGTGCTTCGCGTGTGCGTGACCTCTTCGACGAGGCAAAGAAGAAGGCTCCCTGCATCATCTTTATAGATGAAATCGATGCCGTAGGCCGTGCCCGTGGCCATGCCGGACTGAGCAACGCCAACGACGAGCGTGAGAACACCCTCAACCAGTTGCTCACCGAGATGGACGGCTTCAGCAGCGGCACCAACGTCATCGTGCTGGCTGCCACCAACCGTGCCGATGTGCTGGACAAGGCCTTGCTACGCGCCGGACGTTTCGACCGTCAGATATATGTCGAATTGCCCGACATTGAAGAACGCAAAGGAATCTTCGACGTCCATATGCGCAACCTCAAGCTCAACAAAGATGAAAGCAGCGAGGGATATGTCGACAGAGACTTTCTGTCCAAACAGACCCCTGGCTTCTCCGGTGCCGACATTGCAAACGTCTGTAACGAGGCAGCCCTCTGTGCCGCACGTAAAGGCAAGCAACTGATTGAGAAGCAAGATTTCCTTGACGCTATCGACCGCATAGTGGGAGGATTGGAGAAACGCACAAAGGTGCTTACCGAACAGGAGAAACGCACCATTGCCTATCACGAGAGCGGCCACGCCTCGGTGAGCTGGCTGCTGCGTTGGGCTAACCCTCTCATCAAAGTGACTATTGTGCCTCGCGGCAAAGCCCTCGGCGCAGCATGGTACCTGCCCGAGGAACGCCAGATAACCACCTACGAACAGATGTTTGACGAGATGACCAGCCTGATGGCAGGCCGTGCGTCGGAGGAGATATTCTTTGGCAAGATAAGCACTGGAGCCCTCAACGACATAGAACGTGCCACAAAGATGGCGCAGTCGTTGGTGGTCTACTACGGCATGAGCCCCGAGCTGGGCAACATCAGTTTCTACGATGCTTCAGGCCAGAATGACTATGGCTTTACCAAGCCTTTCTCAGAGAAGACAGCTGAAATCATCGACAAGGAGGTGAAGCGTATCGTAGAAGAGGCCTACGCCCGTGCTAAGAGCATCATCCTCGGCCACCGTGCCCAGATGGACGAGCTGGCAGGGCAGCTGTATGAGAAAGAGGTGCTGTTCCGCGAAGACCTAGAACGCATCTACGGCCCTCGCGAAGCCGACCTAGAGAAACAGAAAGAAGAAGAGAAACTAAGACTAACGTCAGAGGCTTCGGACAAGTCGGACAACACCGACACCCCCGTCTCGTCGGACAACCAAATCCAAGACAAACATGAAAACCTTTTGGATTAGAACAGCCAGCGCAACAGTGTATGCGCTGCTTTTCATCGGCTCGATTTATAGCGGACGGCTAATTGGCAATGATAATATAGGCGTACTCATCTTAACGGCCTTTGCACTATTTGTGGCACTGGGCTGTACCTTCGAGTACTACCGCATTGCTGAGATGCAAAACAACCATCCCAACAAGCCGCTGGGTTATTTCTTCACCACCCTGATGGTGCTTGTCCCAAGCCTATTGCCTCTATGTATCAATGAAACGGACGAGGGGAGCGTATTCGGTTTTACCCTCATAACACTATTTGCAGCCCTGCTCTTTGTATCCTTGCCCATTACGCTGATGAGAGAGTTGTGGCGCAACTCGGAGCATCCTTTTGGTGACGCACTCCATACCCTATTGCCTGCTATCTACTGCGCCCTCCCGCTAGGTCTCATGTCAACCTTACACTACGAGTTTAACATCCTTATGATGTGTATCATCATGGTGTGGGTGAATGATAGTTTTGCCTACATGGGAGGCTCGCTATTAGGCAAACACAAGATGTGGCCAAAACATTCACCGGGTAAGACATGGGAAGGCACCGCCATAGGCGTAGCAGCATGTGTAGCCGTAGGTATTTTTGTCGGTCCCTTATTCAACGCATTTCCCCATTTCCCGATTGGATGGCCAGCCTGGTTGATGTTGGCATTGGTGTGCAGCATCATCGGTACCCTTGGCGACTTAGTCGAATCGATGCTCAAACGCTCGGTCGGGCTTAAAGATTCAGGCAATATCATGCCGGGACATGGTGGCTTCCTCGACCGTTTCGACAGCCTACTGATGAT
>JAEEGL013113279.1_pt1 | contig 77504 bp, 46 predicted proteins | sample 9134231 | NCBI WGS metagenome assembly JAEEGL01 (sample SAMN16246548, study PRJNA631951) | gut metagenome | biome: gut microbiome; feature: rumen; material: fiber-attached | host: Bos | place: Iran: Karaj | collected 2018-10 | reverse complement strand
TACTCCTTTACTCCTTACTCCTTTACTCCTTACTCCTTTACTCCTTACTCCTTTACTCCTTACTCCTTTACTCCTTACTCCTTTACTCCTTACTCCTTTACTCTTTACTCCTTACTCCTTTACTCCTTACTCCTTTACTCCTTACTCCTTACTCCTTTACGCCTCTCCTTCATTGACATTTGTCAAAATTTTACTTTTCTCACAAATAAAAGTGCTGAAAAGTTTGGTGGGTTCAAATATTATACATAACTTTGCATGCGAAAACAGAATAGAATCAAAGCACTGACGTGAGTCAAGAGCATTCTAAAGTATTTTTTTGATTTGTTTTAGTAGATTAGTTTTTAAGTAGTTTGTTTTTTTGGAACCGTTTGTCGGGAGACAAACGGTTTTTTTTTGTCTAAAGTTTGCAGGTTTCAGGAAAAAACTGTAACTTTGCAACTTGTTATGAATTGGAAGTTTATTTTGAGATGGGTTCTGACCTTTATCGTCGTGTTGATTGTGTACAATCTGACGAAGTCGTTCTGGATGTCATTGGGCATCCTGATACTGTTGGCAGTGGCAGAAGGCTATGCAATAGACTTCTGGGAAAAACGACGCAAGAACAAATGAAGAAGCTACTGGTTTTAGTGATGGCTGTAGTGGCTGGATTACAGACACAGGCACAGCCCGCCGGCGCACTGTCGGCACAGAATGACAACAACAGACGCGTCATCGTACGCAAACAGCAGTATGAGCCCGACGGCAACGCCTTTGTTTGCGAGAACGGCACTAACCGCTTTACGCGTGCCCTTTACAGTGGGCACAGCGGCTACCGCATTGAGACGAGCGACCGCCCCGTGTTTGCCATTGTCAAGAAAGGGATGACGCGCAGCGTGCGCTTCGAAGTGGAAGGGGTGATGCTCGACGATGCCACCTACTGCTGGTCGAAATATGCCAACGGCATACGCAACTACGTGCTGGTCGACAAGCGCTGGGAGCAGTACGGCCGGGGCGTGGTGCGCGTCAACGTCGTGGCTCTGCACAAGGAGGAGGGCGTCATCTTCCAGTTTATTGGCGACCACTGGAACGGGCCGCTGAAGGTGAACGTCCGGCTGTGCGACATTGCCAACAGCAAGTTCAAGCGCAACGGCGACCTTGGCGTCGACGACCCTGCCTCGTTCGAGCCTGCACCCGGTGAAGCGGGACTTACTGTCGGGCGCGCCACCAACTCGATGAACTTCGCTCACACGGTGATCAAGGGCAAGGATATCTTTGCCGTTGGTGACATCTCGGCCTTCAAGATGTTTGAGGACGAGAAGAACTACTACAACGAACTGGCCGGACGACTGCAGTTCTTCACACCCGACGCTTACATCAACACGCTGGGGGGCGCACTGGCCATCGCTGCCAATGCCGACTGGGACGGACAGACATGGCTACACGGATGCATCGGCTGGCGCATGCCGCTGGCAGGATGGCGCGCTGCTTACGTAGGCGACGCGCTGGGATGGGGCGACCGCGCGAAGAGTCACTTCACGGCCTATGCCAAGAGTCAGGTGACGAACGTGCCGCCGACCATCGCCCACCCTTCGCAGGACGCCCAGCAGAACCTGGCACGCGCCGAGAAGCGGTGGGGCACGCAGATGTACTCCGACGGATACATCTGTCGTAACCCCGAGCGCAACGACCAGATGCACCACTACGACATGAACCTGAACTACATCGACGAGCTGCTGTGGCACTTCCAGTATGATGCCGACCCTGCCTACATGCGGCAGATGTGGCCCGTCATCAAGCGCCACCTGGCTTGGGAGAAGCGCAACTTCGACCCCGATGGCGACCACCTCTACGATGCCTACTGCTGCATCTGGGCCTCTGACGCACTCTACTACAGTGGCGGTGCCGTCACCCACTCGTCGGCCTATAACTATCGCGCCAACCATCTGGCAGCACGCATCGCCGAGATCCTTGGCGAAGACGGCACACCCTACCGACAGGAGGCCGACGCCATTCTGAAGGCCATGAACGAGCGTCTCTGGATGCCGTCGAAAGGCCACTGGGCCGAATATCAGGACGCCATGGGCCTGAAGCGCTTACACGAGAGTGCCGCCGTATGGTCGGTCTACACACCCATCGACTGCGGTGCCTGCACACCCGAGCAGGCTTATCAGGCTACGGAGTACATCGATCGTGAGATTCCTCACCTGCCCGTGAGCAACAAGGGCTACTACACCATCGCCACCACCAACTGGCTGCCCTACGCATGGAGCATCAACAACGTGGCACCCGCCGAGGTGATGCACACGGCACTGGCCTACTTCGAGGCCGGACGCCCCGACGAGGGCTTCCGGCTGCTGAAAGGCAACGTGCTCGACAACATGTACTACGGACAGTCGCCTGCCAACTTCGGACAGCTGAGCCAGCTTGATGCCGCACGCGGCGAGTGCTACCGCGACTTCGGCGACTGCATAGGCATCTCGGCACGCGCACTGCTGCAAGGTCTCTTCGGCATCATCCCACAAGCGCTCTACGGGCAGTGCATCCTGCGCCCCGGCTTCCCGCAGGAGTGGGACAGCGCTACCGTCCGCACCCCCTACCTTGCTTATAAATATGTACGCATAGGTGGAAAGGACCGCTATGAGATTTCGCAAAACTTCCCACAGCCACTGAAAGTAATCGTTCGCCAGAACCTGGGCGGCGGCAAATACCGTGACATTGAGGGCAACGCCGACCGCTATCAAGTCATCGAGGTACCGTCGGCACCACGTTTTGCAGCACCCAAAGTGCAATACGACAAGCAGAAAGGACACCGCAACATGACAACGATGGCCGCAGGCACGGCCGACCCACTGCACAACAAGTCGTTCCGCAAGCTGAACATCGACAATTACTTTAATGCGAATGTGAGCGACATCTTCAAGAACCAGTATCTGTCGCCACGACCACAGACCACCACCCTCCAGATTCCAGTGCAGGGCGTGGGCGAATGGTGCCATCCCGACTACTGCCCGACCATCGACGACACCATGTTCCGCTCGATGGCGAAGGGCAACGAATTCACGGTGGCCGGCGTACCCTTCCGCACACCGCAGCGTGGGCGCAATGTCATCTTCACGTCATTGTGGCAGAACTATCCCGAGGCGATCGTCCTCCCGCTGCAAGGAAAGGCGGGCTCAGCCTACCTGCTGATGACGGGCACGACGAACCACATGCAGAGCCGCATCGACAACGGACTGGTCATCGCCACCTACCTGGACGGCTCCACTGACACGCTGCACCTGCGCAACCCGGAGAACTGGTGCCCCATAGAGCAGGACTACTTCATCGACCAGCAGGCATTCCACACAACCGTGCTGCGTCCCTACCGTGTATGCTTCAGCAACGGCACGGTGAGCCGTGACCTCGGCTCAGCACTGGGTCTGCAAGGTGTCTACGGACGTGAGATTCCCGGCGGTGCCGCCCAGATGCTGCGCATGCCCCTCAACAAGCGCAAGAAGCTGGTCGCCCTCACCGTCCGCGCCCTCTCCAACGATGTCGTCATCGGCCTCATGGGCGTCACGCTGCAATAACTGTTCAGAAGGAAGTGGGAGTTCGCTGGCCAGCGAACTCCCACTTCCTTCACTTATCACTTCTCACATCCCAACACCTGCCATGATGTTCGTGATGGCCACAATGTCGCCGATGCCCACCTGACCGTCACCATTCACGTCGGCTTTCAGCAGTGAAATGCCATTCGCATTGCCTGCCATGAAGTTGGTGATGGCCACAATGTCGCCGATGCCCACCTGACCGTCGCTGTTCACGTCGCCAGTCAAAGGCCCTGTCACCCAGACGCTCGACACGTCGGTAACGCTGCCGCCATACGTATTCCAGAAAGTCGTTGTCAGGGTGTGCGTGCCCTCACCAAGACTGCTGGCATCGACAGTGTAGTTGAACTCCACTTCTTGTGCCATGTTCAGCGTGCCCGAAGCCAACTCGGTCTCGTCATCAGCAACGATGCTGTACGAGGTCATCAATGCTGGGCCGGGGCCATACATCGACTTCACGATGACAGCCATCTTGTTCACAGCTGTCACAGGCTCGCCCGGCACACTCACCACACGGTAGTAGACGCGGTGGATGCCATTCGACACATCGCTCAGGTCAAAGGGATTGACAAACACATACTCGCCAGTCGCCGGGTCGTAGGTGCCCGACACCGTCTTGGCGTCAGCGAGGTTGTTGTCCACCCAGTACTCTATCTTGTCGGTAGCGCCCTTCCCCACCCTCATCACATGGGCGGAAGAGACGGAGCTATAGCCACCGTCCATCACGGCACGGCAATTGACCGTATGCGAGCCAAAAGGCACATCGGCCAGGCTGAAGGGGTCTGCAAAAACGAACTCACCGTCGATGGTCTCGAAGATGCCCGATATCGTCTTACGCCCATCGTAGTTGTCGTCCACCCAGTACTCTAACTTATTGACGGTGCCCGACACCATTTTCAGCACCACGAACTTATAGGGCGGACTGACAATCGTGCCCGCGGCAGTGGCGAAGCAAAGGTTCAGGCGGTGCAGGCCTATTGGGAACTTCCGCATGTCGCTCAGGTCGATGGTGAGCGTTGTCAGGCCAGAGGCGCCCGCCGAAGGCAGGTCGGTGGTGACACGGTGCTCGAAGTCTTCCTCGAACCAGTACATCATCTTAGCCACCTTGTTGTCAATGTTCTTATAGAACACGGTCGACGAGATGGACGAATAGCCGGCAAAGGCATCCTCCGAAATCCTAAGCCGCATGTTAAGTGTGTGCAGCCCATCGGTTAGTCCCGCACAACTGACGGCATCCTCCAACCGCGTCTGCCCACCGCTGAGGGTAAGCGCCTGTTTGTTGTCGAAGTCGTCGTCGAACCAGTAATCGATATACGTGTCGCTATTGGTTGTCATGCCGCCCTTCATAAAGACCGACGAACTGACAGGCGAATAGCTGCCATCGTCCTGGCGTAGTCGCATATTAAAGATGTGTGGACCACCATGTACGCCATCGGTACTGATGGCAGTGACAATGTCCTTCTTAGTGCCGCTGATGCTCACCCGCTGACGACTGGTGAAGTCATCGTCGAACCAGTATTCATAGTGCGTCAAGTCGTGGTTAGCCACATCCTCGCTGTCATCGTCGGGCATCTCGGGAACAGCCATCTCACATTCCAGTTCAGGCGACTCATAGAACAATATCTTTTCTGCTCCCATCAGCGCCTTCAACGTATAGCTGTACCCATTCTTCAATCCCCTGAACTCGAACGCCACATCCTTTGTCTCGCCAGCGCCAATCGCTACTTCGTACAAGCTGTCCACCTCGTTGAGACCCTTCGCCAGCGCCACATAGATAGTATCGTTGAAGGCACAGTTATCTTCGTTCTTAACCGTCAGCGTGCCCTTCAACGTCGAGCCCTTGAAAACCTGCTCACCTACGCTGCCATTCTCTAACGTCAGCTGAGTGACGGTGAGATTGTTAACAGGTTCGTCGGTTGCAAATACCATATAATTCTTTGATGATATTTCATTAAAACCTTTATCTAAAATATGAAGTGTGAAAATACCTTGACTTAATGGTTTCCAATCAAAGGAAAATGAACCAGATTCGCCATTATCTATATGTAATTCGGCAATTTTGAGAGTCTCTTGGACAGTATTACCATTATCATCCTTATAACTCATATATGCAATCACACCCCCCTCATAATTATCACCTTTATTTAAAACACTAACTGTAAATCGTTGTGATGAGCCAACTTTGATGGATAGATGTCCAATCCTTTGAATATTAATTACATCAAGATTTTGTAGATTTGATATGATAGAGTTAATAATCATCATATTACCATGGAAAACAATAGACAGACAAACTCTATTAGGATTATTCAAATGCCATTCAGTCGTTCCTTTTTCTCTGCTTATACAATTGAGGGAATAATAACCATCCCGTATAAAGGGTAAAGAAAAACTCATTTGCATCTCTTCAGTTTTATTTATGGAAAAGGGAAAATCATCTATAATTCCAACAGGAACACATTGTAATAGATTCCATCCCTCATCACAAATGCCAATTCCATATTCATACGAGCACCCATCCACAGGAGCACAAGATTTGAAAGAAGCCTTGACAAGCACATTATCGAACATTTCTGAAATGGAAGAACGAGCGTACACATTTATTCCATTTGCATCTATATGTTCAGTTAGCAGCTTTTTGGGAAATGAAACGGAAGATAAGTATGATCGCGGCTTTACATGTAATAAAGCCATTTGATGATATACGTATTTAAATCCGGCATCAACAACATCTAGTTTAAACCTACCAATGACTTTATCATCCCATCCGAAATTGATATCATATAATCCATCTTCATACCCCTCTAATAAAAAAGCATGTGAACTTCCTTTTGTTACGTCTTGCTTTGTCGAACCGCCATACAATACAGGTCCTCTATTGAGCAATTCCTCATATAGCATTTCTTCCCACTGCTCTTTATCCCAATAACAATCCCTAGATTCAAAAACAGATTCGTCGTATCCAAAATACTGTCCTAAAACATAGGGGACAGTCCATATACCTCCACTTGTACTATTTCCATAGTCTGAATGTAAAGCGACTCCTACCATTTTCATCAATTTCGCAACCTCAGATTTAGATTCTTTTGAAGGCTTTTCCCCATCTATATTATTATAGCGATATGCTATAATAGGCCAATTAATAGTCGTACCAGCAACATATCCGTTTACATCTAATTCTTTAGATTCAGTTACATAATCAGATATCGTATTGGTAATTCTAGTTGGCCATTGATAAAAATACAACAATTCTGCTAACGCTGTTGCGGTACAACCTGTTGCTGCATTACTGTGATAAATTAAGCCATTCCAATAGCTAGGGCATTCGTCATTATATGGATCACCCTGGCCAAAGCGAGCCATTTCGCGTCCTTGGGACTGTAATATTTCTGACCAATGGATGGGTGGTTTAGCATCCGCCTTCCTTGGCGCCTTCTTTCCAACATTCATCTCCCTCGTGATTCCGTGCTCACGTAGGAACTTTATCTGGTCGGTATAGCTATCGAAGAGCATGCGCATGTTGCAGGGCATGCTGTCGGGATGGATGCTGCCGCTGTAGGAATAGCCGAGGATTTCCTCGGTGGCATCGTCGCCGCTGACGACGACGAAGCCCTCGTCGGTGCCCACGTTAAAGATGTAATAGCTCGAGGCTTCGCCGGTGGCGCAGAGTTTAAGTGCAGGCGATGATGATACCGGCCGGCCGGGCACCCTTGCACGCTGGGCGCTGTTCTTCTGCAGGAACTGGCTGGCCAATGCCTGAGCCTGAGTGACGGGTACAACGTCGGCCCAAAGGTGTAGGGTCGCCGCCAAGGCTATTGTCACTAATATTAGTTGTTTCTTCATGTTGATGTCTGTATGTTAGCGTTCTAGATTGCAAGTTTTACCGTTTGCGCTTGACAACGATGGTTCGCCACATGGTTTACCGTTAGGTGTTTGCCAACAGGTACGCGACAAGGGTTAGATGCTGTCGCGTACCTAAAGGCACGCTTTTCATCCGGCTTGCCGTACACCAGCCATTCTTGCGTCCCTTTGGTAGCAAGCGAGCAGAGCTCGAGCGGAAATGGCTGGCTACCATTGTCATGCCCCTACGGGGCAACATCGCTTTCATCATTGCGGAAGTTGAATCAAACTGTGGTTACTTGCTCTACGAGCACGCTTGGAGATAAAGGTTAGTACGAGCCTTTGAAAAGATGTGGAAGGGCGCTTTGAAAAGGTGGCGAGAGAGCCTACAAAGTTAAAACTGCGTCAGTGTTTGATAAAACTGCGTCAATGTTTGATAAAACTGCGACAGTGTTTGATAAAACTGCGGCATTGTTTACCCTTTTTGCAAAAGCGGTCCACACGGGTCTTATAGCCCCCTTTTCTGCTCTTTCGTGGCTTTACTCGCTGGCCTTGACACGGATCTTGATATTCAGCTTGCCTTCGGCATCGGTGTGGTCGGGGACGTACTTATACGAGATATAGGGCACAGGGGGTATGCCACTGTCACTGAAACCCGAGCCGCCGTAGATGCCCACCTGGCCCTCGTACTGCTGGTAAGCCTCGGTAAAGTGGAAATCGTTGAGGGGATTACTATTACTCACAAAGCTTACAAACACATCTTTCCAGGCATCGGTAGCCTTGATGAAGTTTGGGTCGTCACTAAGTGGAGATGCAGCCATGTTGCCAATAAATTGATCACCATAGTAAACGCCTACGCCAGTCCATAGACTAGAACTTGCCAAAACTATGTTATAGGCAATTTTTGAATTTCTGTTTTCATAACTACCACCAGAAGTGCCGGCATGAAATGGGTAGGAACTACTAGTTAAGATATTATAGGATATCTCCGCACAGTCTCCTTGCCCCACTGAACCCATAATATTATTAGTCACCTTTGCATTTGTCTGTCCTAAGAGGAAACTATTTCTGCAATAGTTCTGATTGATAATCGTTCCTGTACAAAATTTATTCCAGATATTTATACTACTCATGTTGCAGTACTTGATCAGTACATCCTCTACAGCAGATCCATCTTTTCCTATATAAATGAACCCTGAGATGTAGCACCCCATAATTGCACTTTCACTGCTATTTCCTATAAACGAAATGTTACCGTCAATCGACGTAAAACCGTCGGCATTCCCTGCTGACAACATGTGACCGACGCCAATGATGGATAACTTTTTCGAAATCTTCAACGTGTCCTGAAGTGTAAATCCCCCTCCCGGCAGATAAACGGTGCTGCCTGCCGCAGCCTTCTGCACCGCCTCCTCCAGCGACTTATAGATACTTGTTGTGCCACTTGGCGACACTACTGCGATTTGCTTGGCCTGCACGCCCACGGTTGCCACGAGTGCTAGTACTAAGGAAAGAATAACTTTTTTCATTGTCTGATAGGTTTTTAGTTTTATACGGCGGCAAAGATACTAAAAACTCGTGAAATGGCAAAGAAAAACGTAAGAAATAATAAGTTTTCTTGGTGGTTTCGGTAAAAAAGTGTACTTTTGCAAAATGAAAGAACATCAAGGGAAAAGAAACGTTTTTCGTGGATTATGGAGAAGCTGATTGAACTGTATCGTTCGTGGCGAGGTGCTGAGCCGGCCAGCACGGGACGGCTGGCAGGAGCCGGCAGCAACCGTGCGTACTACCGAATGACGGATGCCGACGGGCAGAGCGTCATCGGCTGCATAGGCACGAGCCGCGACGAGAACCATGCCTTCGTCTATCTGGCCCGCCACTTCACACTGCGACAGCTGCCCGTGCCCGAGGTGCTGGCCGTCAGCGACGACGAGCTGCGCTACCTGCAGACCGACTTGGGCACGACGTCGCTCTTCGACGCCATCCGTGGCGGACGAGAGGCGGGCGGGCGCTACACGCTGAAGGAGCAGGAACTGCTGCGGCGCACCATCAGCGAGCTGCCCAACGTGCAGTTCCGCGGTGCACGCGGCCTTGACTTCTCGCAGTGCTACCCACAGCCCGCCTTCGACGTCGAGGGCGTGCTCTTCGACCTGAACTATTTTAAGTATTGCTTCCTGAAAGCCACCGAAATCGACTTCCATGAGCTGAAGCTCGAAGCCGACTTCCGCCTGTTGGCGAAGGACCTGACGGCAGAGCCGTGCGACAGTTTTATGTACAGGGACTTCCAGGCACGGAACGTGATGATCGTGCCCCAAGCTCTAACTACGGCTCCCGAGGGTACGTCAAAGGTGAGGCCGTCAAAGGAAGAAACTAACGTGCCCCCCTCGGGGGGCGAAGGGGGGGCTTCGCCTTTCTTCATCGACTTCCAGGGTGGGCGCCGCGGCCCGTTCTATTACGACCTGGCATCGTTCCTATGGCAGGCATCGGCACGCTATCCCGACCGCTTGCGCCGAGAGCTTATCGACGTCTACTACGAGGCGGCGCAGCCATTCATCGAGATGCCCAAGCGTGACCATTTCGACCGCCGTCTGCAGCTGTTCGTGTTCTTCCGACTCCTCCAGGTGTTAGGGGCCTACGGCTTCCGTGGCTACTTCGAACAGAAGAAGCACTTCATCGACTCCATACCCCCTGCCATCGATAACCTGCGGCAGCTGCTCGACTCCTACCAGCCGGCCCTGGCCTCACAGCAGTTCCCCTACCCTTACCTTTACGGCGTGCTGCGCGACATCTGCGAGCTACCTCAGTACCAGCGCATTGAAGTATCATCGTTAAAGCGTTCCGACGGCTACCGCATCACGGAGAACAACCCCTACCGGGCTCACCCGACAGACGGACCGGCCACCTTCTCGAAGTACGACGGCGCGGGTCCGCTGGTGGTCAGGGTCTACAGCTTCAGCTACCATAAAGGCATCCCCGACGACGAGTCGGGCAATGGCGGCGGCTATGTCTTCGACTGCCGCTCGACGCACAACCCTGGACGCTACGAGCCCTACAAGCAGCTGACGGGTCTCGACGAGCCCGTCATCCGCTTCCTTGAGGACGATGGTGAGATTCTTACCTTCCTCGACAACATCTACCGTCTGGCCGATGCCCACGTGCAGCGCTATCTGGAGCGTGGCTTCACGTCGTTGATGTTTGCCTTCGGCTGTACCGGTGGACAGCACCGCTCCGTGTACAGTGCCCAGCACCTGGCCGAGCATATCCACCGCAAGTTCGGCATCGAGGTGCGCATCTGCCATCGCGAACAAGGCATCGAGCAAGTGCTAAGAAGTGAAAAGTGAATAGTGAAAAGTGAATAGTAAATTGTGAAACGAATACTATTAAGTAGATGAATACAATTTTTTTATAATAACAACGAATTTAACGAATTAAACGAATTACAACGCGCAGCAATTCGTTTAATTCGTTAAATTCGTTGTTGTAAAAAGGATTATTTGTATAAACTAAATTTGAATCGTTACTTATGAAGCAGATTAAGACCATGTTATTAGTAGGCCTAACGGTTTTGATGATGGCCTCGTGTGCCACCAAGGAGCGGGCGCTCGACCGTTTGGAGAACTTCTCCGTGGAGTTGCAGTACCATAGCCAGGAGTACGACCTGAACGACTGGGAGCATGCAGCCAAGAAGTTCATAAAGATTCGTAAGGACATCAGTAAGCATGAGATGGAGTACACCTCAGAACAGAAGCGCCGCATCGGTGAACTTGAAGGTGAGTGTGCCAGCTACATGGTGAAAGGTGCCAAGGACAAGGTGGCTGGCATAGGTAGTGAGATTGGCGGCATCCTGCAAGGTATCTTCGACTCCATCATGAAATGAAGCGGAGATGCTTCACTGCTTCTCAGTGAGGTAGCGCCAATAGCGGCGCGGCATGTCGTTGAGCTGCTTCTTGGGATTGAGGCGCTCACGGATGCAGATCGCCTTGAAATAGGTGCGCCATAGCTCCTGGAACAGCTGGTCGTTCTCGCTGAGCAACTCATCGCTGAGCTTGCCGGTCTGCAAGTCAAAGGGAAGTGCGTCGGCATTCTCGAAAGTGATACGGAGGGCCTCCCCCGACCCCTCCGAAGGGAGGGGAGAACGCCCCCCATCCCCCGACCCCTCCGAAGAAATAACCTCCCCCGACCCCTCCGAAGGAGGGGAGAAAGATACCATATCCGCTGTTCGTTCCGCAGCATGATAGTAGCCATACTTACGGCGGGCATCAAAGATGAGCCACTGCTGGTCGCGGAAGCGGTCGGCAAAGTGGTCGATGATGAGTGGCAGCACATCGTTGTCAGGCGAAACGACGCCAAGGTATGTGCCGTCCTTTGCCTTTTGGAAGCGCAAAAACTGCTTCATGCGATGCTGCTCGTGCATCACGCGGCGGGCGGTGTTGGTAACGTAAAGCACGTCGGCATCACTGAAGTTTGTCGAGATGTCGGCCTTCAACTGGAACACCTTATATATATAATGGAAGAGCGGGGTGTAGAGCTCACGCGATTCTGACAGCCAACTGACAGCGATGAGGTGCAGGGCCTCGCGCTTCAGCTGTTTTTCCAATCCCCGCCACACGCGCCCTGACTTGTCGCTGGCGGTCGCCACGTGGTGAACCTCGTCGCAGAACATCGGCAGCACGTCGCCCTCGGCAACCAGCTCTTCGGGCTGTTGATGGAGGGCGAAAGCATCGAAGACGGCAGTCAGCAGTCCGTCGAATGTGCGGTCGAAGGTATAGACAAGCATGGCCAAGACTGTTTACACATCATCCTTGAAGTCGAGCGAGAGCTGCTGCTCGGCAGCGGCACGCTTCTGTTGCGCCTTCGAGACGAGCAGCGGGCGCAGTCGTTCTGGATGAAGCTCATTGATGCCGACGATGGGCTGTGAGAAGTTGCTGGTGAGCTCGCCGCAGGTGATGAAGTACTTGGCCTTCTTCATCACGACGCCCATCTTTTTCAGGTGGTACGACGTGACGCGGTTGAACTTGCGACTGTTGACGATGAGCATGGCCGACTTCGTGCCGATGCCTGGCACACGGAGGATGTGGGCGTAGGCAGCAGTGTTGATATCGACGGGGAAGAACTCAGGGTGTCGCAGCGCCCAGGCGAGCTTCGGGTCCACATCGAGGTCGAGCGTGGCGTGGGCATCGTCGACAATCTCATCGACTTTGAAGTGGTAGAAGCGCAACAGCCAGTCGGCCTGATAGAGACGATTCTCACGAACCAGCGGCGGTTGCTTCAGCACGGGCAGCCGCGGGTCGTAGGTGTTCACACTGACATAGCCGGAATAATAGACGCGGCGCATGGTGGGCTGCTGGTAGAGGGATGACGACATCTGCAGGATGTCGCGGTCGGTCTCCTTCGTGGCACCTACAATCATCTGCGTCGATTGGCCGGCAGGCACGAAGCGGGGTGCGTGGCGAAACTTCTTCCGGTCCTCCTTGTTCTCCAGGACACCCTGCTGGATGAGGGCCATGGGCTGGAAGACGCTCTTATGGTCTTTCTCGGGTGCCAGCAGCTTCAGCGACTCCTCCCGCGGAATCTCGATGTTCACGCTCATGCGGTCGGCCCAGCGCCCGGCTTCAGTCAGCAGTTCCTGCGATGCGCCGGGGATGGTCTTCAGATGTATGTAGCCGTTGAAGCGATGCACGGTGCGCAGGTCGCGGACGATGGCCACCAACCGCTCCATGGTGTAGTCGGGATTGCGCACTACCCCACTCGACAGGAACAGCCCCTCGATGTAGTTGCGGCGATAGAACTCCATCGTGATTTCTTCAAGCTCGGAGACGGAGAGCGTGGCACGGGGAATGTCGTTCGAGCGGCGGTTGATGCAGTAGGCACAGTCGTACATGCAGTAGTTTGTGAGCATCACCTTCAGCAGCGAGATGCAACGCCCGTCGTCGGCAAACGAGTGGCAGATGCCCACACCGCCAACGGTGTTGCCCACCATGCCCTTCTTGCCACTGCGCACGGTGCCGCTGGAGGAGCACGAGACATCGTACTTCGCCGATTCCGCCAGTATGCGCAGCCGCTCCATTGTCTTCTCTGTCAGCATGTCTATAGGTGGGGTTTGCGGTCGCAAAGGTACGCATTTTCCATGAGACGACAAAGACATTTTTCTTTTTTGTGATAAAAATATAGACAAAAGAGAGCGGAAAACCGATTTTTTTTGCTAATTTTGCACCCATGAAACAAGCAATGGTCTTTGCTGCAGGGCTGGGGACAAGGCTTCGCCCCCTTACTGACACGATGCCCAAGGCCCTGGTGCCAGTGGCTGGAAAGCCCCTGCTGTGGCACGTTCTGAACAAGTTGAGCGCTGCCGGTTACGAGCGTGTGGTGGTCAATGTGCACCACTTTGCTCAGCAGATCGTAGATTATCTGGCTGTCAACGACTTCGGCATGGACGTTCGCATCAGCGACGAAAGCGAGCAGCTACTGGAGACGGGTGGCGGTGTGAAGCATGCACGCCCGCTCTTCAGCGACGACAGCCCGGTGCTCATCCATAACGTCGACATTCTGAGCAATGTGGACTTCGGGTGGCTGGCCCGTCAGCACGAGGCCGACGAGGATGCCCTGCTCTTGGTGAGCCGTCGCAAGACCAAGCGCTACCTGCTTTTCGACAATGCCATGCGCCTGATGGGGTGGCAGAACGTGGAGACGGGCGAGGTGAAGAGTCCCTTCCCGTGGCTGCGTGAGTCGGAACTCACCATCGACGATGAGCTGAAGGTTCATGCGCAGCCTCATTCCCAATTGTCCATTCACAATTATCATCAGTTGAATGCCTTCGCGTTCAGTGGCATCCACTCGTTCTCGCCAAGGCTGTTCCCGCTGATGGACCGTTTCCCTGACCGCTTCAGCATCATCGACTTCTACCTCAGCACGTGCCATCGCGCCCGTATTGTCGGTTGCATCAAGAACGACCTGAAGTTGCTCGATGTGGGCAAGCTCGACACGCTCGACCGCGCTGAGGCGTTTATGAGTCTTTCATCATAAATCTTAAACCTCAAACCTCTAAACAGAATATGCAAAAAATCGTCATTCTTGACTTCGGTTCGCAAACCACACAGCTCATCGGACGCCGTGTGCGCGAGCTGGACACTTTCTGCGAGATTCTGCCATACAACAAGTTTCCCACAGACGACGAGTCGGTCATCGGCGTCATCCTCAGCGGCTCTCCATACAGCGTCCACGACCCAGAGGCTTTCAAGGTCGACCTGACGCAGTTTGTAGGTCGTGTGCCAGTGCTCGGCATCTGCTACGGTGCGCAGTTCATTAGCCACACCCTAGGTGGCAAAGTTGAGAAGGCCGACAGTCGTGAGTATGGACGTGCTCACTTGGAGACGGTAGACACCGGCAACCCGCTGTTCCGTGGCTTCGACCAGCACTCGCAGGTATGGATGTCGCACGGCGACACCATCACTGCCATCCCCGACGGCTTCCAGGTCATCGGCAGCACGAAGGATGTCCAAAACGCCGCCTTCTGGTGTCCTGCGGGTACGGCGTTAGCCAATTCACAATTCACAATTCACAATTCACAATTCTCAAGTCACAATTCTCAAGTCACAATTCACAATTCACAATTCTCAATTCACAATTCTCAATTCACTAAAGGCATTTGGGCTGTCCAGTTCCATCCCGAGGTGTTCCACACCCTGCAGGGCTCGCTGCTGCTGAAGAACTTCGTGGTCGATATCTGCGGCTCGCGCCAGGAATGGAGCGCCGCCTCATTTGTCGAGACCACCGTTGCCGAGCTGAAAGAGCAGTTGGGCAACGACCGCGTCATCCTCGGTCTCTCTGGCGGTGTGGACTCCAGCGTTGCCGCCGTGCTGCTCAATAAGGCTATTGGCTCACGCCTCACCTGCATCTTCGTCGACCACGGCATGCTGCGCAAGAACGAGTTCAAACAGGTCATGGAAGACTACAAGGTTTTGGGACTCAATGTGATAGGCGTCGATGCTTCAACAAAATTCTTCACTGATTTAGCTGGCGTTTCAGACCCCGAACAGAAGCGTAAGATTATTGGTCGCGACTTTATCGAGGTCTTTAATGCCGAGGCGAAGAAAATAGTAAATAGTAAATCGTCAAATTGTAAATGTCGTTGGCTGGCCCAAGGCACCATCTACCCTGACCGCATTGAGTCGCTCAACATCACGGGCAAGGTCATCAAGAGCCATCACAACGTCGGTGGACTGCCAAAGGAGATGCGCCTGCAGCTCTGTGAGCCGCTGAAGTGGCTCTTCAAGGACGAGGTGCGCCGCGTGGGACGTCAGTTAGGCATGCCCGAGCATCTCATCACCCGTCACCCCTTCCCCGGTCCCGGCCTTGCCGTCCGCATCCTGGGCGACATCACGCCTGAGAAGGTGCGCATCCTGCAGGATGCCGACGATATATTTATAAAAGGTTTGCGCGAGTATAAAGTGAAACTATCTGGTGAAGAGGCCCGCCGCGTATTAGCCGCTGGCGTGCCGGCCGACATGCAGAATGGCGAGATTGAAGTTTCTCTTTATGATCAGATCTGGCAGGCTGGTGTCATCCTGCTCAGTAAGGTTCGTAGCGTAGGTGTTATGGGCGACGAGCGAACCTATGAGCACCCCGTGGCCCTGCGTGCTGTCACCAGCACCGATGCCATGACTGCCGACTGGGCCCACCTGCCTTACGACTTCATGGCCCGTGTCTCCAACGAGATCATCAACAAGGTCCGCGGTGTCAACCGCGTCTGCTATGACATCTCCTCAAAACCACCCGCAACGATCGAGTGGGAGTAACCAACTGAACAAATCATTCACAAATCATTAATACAAAGTTTTATGACAACAGGTAACGTACGTCCGGCCTCGATGGAGCGCATTACGACTCCGGCGCTGGCCCAGAAATTTATTGAAGAACAGATTAGCGAGCTGCGTGCTCAGATTGGTGACAAGAAGGTGCTTCTGGCCCTCTCCGGCGGTGTTGACTCATCGGTGGTGGCAGCCCTGCTGATCAAGGCAGTGGGTAAGCAGCTGGTGTCTGTCCATGTGAACCACGGTCTGCTGCGCAAAGGCGAGCCCGAACAGGTGGTACGCGTGTTCCGCGATGAGCTGGATGCCAATTTGGTGTATGTTGATGCCACCGACCGTTTCCTCGACAAGCTCGCTGGTATCTCTGACCCAGAACAGAAGCGCAAGATTATCGGCGCTGAGTTCATCCGCGTGTTCGAGGAAGAGGCCCGCAAACAGGAAGGTATCAGCTTCTTGGCGCAGGGCACCATCTATCCCGACATCGTGGAGTCTGGTCCTGTGAAATCACACCACAATGTAGGTGGTCTGCCTGAAGATTTGCAATTCGAGTTGGTGGAGCCCATCAAACTGCTCTTCAAGGATGAGGTGCGCGTGGTAGGCAAGGAGCTCGGACTGCCTGACAACATGGTGTTCCGTCAGCCATTCCCAGGTCCTGGCCTGGGTGTTCGTTGCACAGGTGCCATCACCCGCGATCGTCTTGAGGCCTTGCGCGAGTCAGATGCCATTCTTCGCGAGGAGTTTGCCAAGAACGGCTTGGAGGGCAAGGTGTGGCAGTACTTTACCATCGTGCCCGACTACAAGTCCACTGGCGTCAAGGACAACAAGCGCAGCTGGGACTGGCCCGTCATCATCCGTGCCGTGAACACTCGCGATGCCATGACAGCTACCATCGAGGAGATTCCATACCCACTCCTGCACCACATCACCCAGCGCATCATCACTGAGGTGCCCGGCGTGAATCGTGTACTCTACGACCTCACCCCGAAACCAACCGGCACGATTGAGTGGGAGTAAAACGAAACTCCCGCTCCATATCATCGAAATGCTGAAGCGCAAGTCGCAGTCCGACTTGCGCTTGCCTTTTAATTGCTAGATACTCTCACTCGATATTCGGAGTACCGCCTATTCACTATAGTTGTGATCCACGACGATGACCACTTGCATGTCGGGCACTAAGGGCTGGATCTCGCTGGTGAGCTGGGTGACGAGGGTGGCATCGTCATGGACAGAGATGTCGGGGACGACGTCGACGGAGAGCATGCGGTCGCGCTCAGAATAGTAGAAGCCGTGTACCTGGATGATGTCGGTATGGGCAGCGAGCGTCTGCATGACCGATGCCTGCAGGGCGGCGCGGCGATTCTCGCCCGTGGCAATAGCATAGATGCCGACGGTCATGATGATGCCATGACGCTCGAACATCTGCGTGGTAATCTTGCGCGTCAGGCCGTGAATCTCATGGGCCGACATCGTGTCGTAGACGTTGATGTGGAGCGATCCAATCTTTACGTCAGGACCGTAATTGTGCAGAATAAGGTCGAACACACCGTGAACACCCTCGAAGTCAGAAACCTCTTTCACGATTTGCCGGGTAAGCTCTGCCGAAATGCTGGTGCCCAACAGCTCATTGATGGGCGAGGCGAGCATTTCGATACCAGCCTTGATGATGACGAGGGAGATCAGTGCACCAAGGATGCCATCAAGCGACACATTCCAAAGCAGCATGATGCCAGCAGAGATTAGCGTAGCCAGTGTGATGACAGCATCGAACAGAGCGTCAGACCCCGAGGCTATCAGGGCGTCGCTCTTTAGCTGCTCACCCTTGCGCTTGACGTATTGTCCCAGTACCAACTTCACCACGATGGCCACAATGATGACCACGAGCGTCACCGTCGTGTAGCTCGGCTCCGTGGGAACGAAAATCTTCTTCACCGACTCGATGAGGGAGGTAACGCCCGCCGAAAGCACGATGACGGCGATGATGATGGCGCTGAAATACTCGATGCGCCCAAAGCCGAAGGGGTGTTTATGGTCGGCAGGCCGCTGTGAGAGCTTGGTGCCGACGATAGTGATGACGCTCGACAGCGCATCACTTAGGTTGTTGACGGCATCCATCACGATGGCCACACTGTTAGCCAGAACGCCTACAGCAGCTTTAAAGCCTGCCAACAGCACGTTCGCGGCGATGCCAATCCAACTGGTGCGAATGATTTCTAGTGCCCGGCCCTTTGCCGTCTTGTTCTGCGATGATCCCTGTTCCATATTCGTTGCGCGTCGTGTTTGGGGGTGATTACTTCTTTTCCTTAGCCTGTCTGGCAAACTCAAACAGCGACAAAGGCAGATGGCAGTAGCCGTCGGGATTCTTGTCGAGATAGTCCTGATGGTAATCCTCTGCCGTGTAGAAGTTTTCCAAAGGCAGCTTCTCCACAGCCAGTGGCTGCTGATAAGCCTTCTGCTCTTCAGCATACACCTTTTCGATAACGGGCAAATCGGCGGGCTCTCGGTAATAGATACCCGTACGATAGCGTGTTCCCTCGTCATGTCCCTGCTTGTTCAGGCTTGTAGGGTCGATGGCTTTGAAAAACATCTGCAGCAGGAACTGAAGGCTCACCACATCGGGATTGTACTTCACATGCACCGTCTCAGCAAAGCCCGTCTTGTCAGTATACACCTCTTTATAAGTAGGGTTCACCGTATGTCCGTTGGCGAATCCCACTTCAGTCTCAACCACGCCCTCAATCTGCTTGAAGTAATGCTCAGTCCCCCAGAAGCATCCTCCTGCGAGGTAAATGTCCTTTGTCTTCATCATGTGTTATTATTAATGCATGCAAAGGTATAACAGTTTCCCGATACCTGCAACTTATTTAACGCACACTTAACATTCGTACACGTTTTTTAGAGAGCCAAGGCCTGATTTGCCCCCTTTATTCACAAAGAATGTTAATTCGGAGTATTGTTGTTTCGCCATATCAAACAAATTGCTTACCTTTGTCCAGAATTACCTGATACAAGAAAAAAAAGAGATGCTTACGAAGCTAAAGATATTTGGCATGCTATGCGTAACGCTGGTCATGCTTTCTATACCATCCCATGCTGACAAAGGCATGGACTACTGGCTTAATCGCCTGGACGAAAGCCTTGACCACCGTGCTGAGTACGAGCAGATGCACCTTGACCGCATAGAGCGCCTGAAGACCGAGCTGAAGCAAGCCCGCGAAGACGATAAGTTCGAGATTTGCTATTCCCTCTACGATGCTTACAAAGTCTACTGCTACGACTCTGCCCGCACCTACGCCTACGATTGCCTGCAGAGAGCACAGGCCCAGCACGACGACGCCCGCATTGTGCGCTCGAAGCACGCTGTGGCCTTCTGCCTCATTTCGGCAGGCATTCTGAGCGAGGCTCGTGACGTGTTAGGCAGCATCGACCGTTCAAAGCTCAGCGGCGATGCCTTAATCGAATATTACGACCATTACAGCCACCTGTGGCGCTCGATGGCCGACTATGTCAACGAAGAGCCTTTCTACACGCAGTATATCACCAAGAGTAAGCTCTACATGGACTCGCTGCTGACGGTGCTGCCTGAAGGTTCGCTGAGGTGGTGGGCATGCAAGAGCACGCACCTGATGCGCGACCAGTCGTATGAAGCAGCCCTCAAGTCGATAGAAAAGACCTTGGCGCTCAGTGAGAACGACGGCCACATGCATGCAATGGCTGCAGCCGAGATGGCGTGGGCCTACATCTGGCTGGGCGACGAGGATAAAGCCATCGAGTACTTCGCACAGTCGGCCATCAGCGATAACGAGACGGCAACACGCGAGATTACCGCCCTCTACCATCTGGCACGCTTCATCTATAAGAAGGGCGACTACGACCGTGCCAGCCGCTACGTCCATCAGGCCCTGGAGGACGTGAACTTCTACAACACCCGTCTGCGCAAGGTGGAGATCAACGACATCCTGCCCATCATCGAGCAGGACCGCTACGATGCCGTGCGTAGCCAACGCAACTGGCTCTTCGCCACCACTGGCCTGGTCGTTGCGCTCCTGTTGGGCATTCTCTGGAGCTACTGGTTCATCCGCCGCAAAAACCACAAACTGACCGAGGCTCGTGAGACCATTGCCGGCCAACTGGAGCAGCTGCGCGAGGCCAACACCCAGCTACAGCAAATGAACAGCCAGTTGCAACAGGTGAACACACAGGTGCAACAAGCCAACCGCCAGCTGCAGGAGGCCGATAAAATCAAGACCGCTTACATCGGTCGCTCGTTCTACTCGAACGCAGAGTTCATCGAAAAGCTCGAAAAGGTCTACATGGCCATCGACCGCAAGATTACCACCCGCCAGTACGATGACCTGCGCTACACGCTGAAGCAGTCGACACTGAATGCCGAGCGCGAGAACATGTACCAGGCCTTCGACCAGACATTCATCAAGCTGTTCCCACATTTCGTCGAACGCTACAACGAGCTCTTCGACGACAAAGACCGCAAGCTGCCACCCGACGAACACTCGCTGACCAGTGAGATGCGCATCTTCGCACTGATACGTCTGGGCATCACCGACAGTGAGCGCATCGCCAAGTTCCTGGACTATTCAGTCCATACCGTCAACACCTATAAGACGCGCATCAAGAACCGTTCGACGGTCGATAACGACCAGTTTGAGACACTTATCATGGAAATATAGACCCGATATTTCAGTAATACAAGCCCCCTGGCCCATAGTCGCTAACAGACTGTTGGTCAGGGGCTTTTGTTTTATATAACCCAAATATTGGTTATACATTCCTTAGTTTATGCGCCTACGTGGGGGAAATGCACTAACTTTGCCAAAAATTTTAAACCCCTAAAACGCATGAAGTCACTACTCGCACTGATAGTTTTTGCAGCACTGCACCTGACAGCAGTGGCCCAAGAGACGAATCCCGTGGCGGACCCTGCAGCTGTCGTTGACTGCGGCAATGCCCGCTTCACCGTGCTAACCCCCCAGATGGTACGCATCCAGTACAGCGACAAGAAGTTGTTCGAGGACCGCGCCACCTTCGCCATCGTCAACCGCCGTCTGCCCGTCCCGCAGTTCACCACCCGACAGGACAACGGCTACCTTTACATCAACACCGATGCCCTCTCACTTATATATAAAATAGGTGGCCGCATCCAGAAAGACCAGCCCACCGACGGCGTACTGAGCATCAGCTTCAAGATGAACGGCAGGAACGTGCGTTGGTATCCTGGCAAGGATGACGCCCTCAACCTGAAAGGCACCACGCGCACCCTCGACGGCCAGATTGGCGACAACAAGCGCAGCGAACTGGAGAACGGACTGCTGTCGCGCAGTGGCTGGAGCATCATCGACGAGTCGCCCAAGACGAAGCGTGGCGACGGCTCTACGACGTTCGCCTTCGACAAGACGGTCGACGGCATCGAGTGGGTCGCCGAGCCTGTCGACAAGGATGCCATCGACTGGTATTTCCTGGGCTACGGCCATGAATACAAGAAGGCCCTTGGCGACTTCATCAAGGTGGCCGGACGCATGCCCATGCCGCCCCTCTACGTGCTGGGCTACTGGTACAGCAAGTACCAGCGCTACACAAGCGATGAGTTTATGGAGATTGTCAACGACGTGAAGCGCAACCAGATACCTATGGACGTGATGATTTTCGACATGGATTGGCACACGCAGGGCTGGACAGGCTGGACATGGGACCGGACGGCCATTCCCGATCCGGAAGGACTGATTGATTGGATGCACAACAACGGACTGAAGGTCAGCCTCAACCTGCACCCCGCCGACGGCGTTGACGACGACGAGGACTTCTTCCAGGAACTACGCGACGACATGGGCATGGACAAGAGTGCCAAGGTGGTGCCCTGGAACCTCAGCGACCCGAAGTTCTACCATAACATGTTTGGCCGTATTATCCGCGCTCGCGAAAAGCAGGGCGTCGACTTCTGGTGGCTCGACTGGCAGCAGAACCTCACTAGCAAGTATGTCGATGGCCTCGGAGAGACCTTCTGGTGCAACCACGTGTTCTACAACGACATGCGCCTTAACCGTCCTGACCACCGCCCACTCATCTTCCACCGCTGGGGCGGACTGGGCAGCCACCGCTACCCCATCGGTTTCTCAGGCGACTCGTTCACCACCTACGGCACGCTGGCCTGGCAGCCGTACTTCACGGCAACAGCCTCGAACGTGTGCTTCGGCTACTGGGGCCACGACCTCGGCGGTCACCAGCAGACGGGCGGCAACGATCCCGAAATCTACCTGCGCTGGATGCAGTATGGCGTCTTCACGCCCATCTTCCGCACCCATGCCACCAACTGGCCCGGCATCGAGCGCCGCATCTGGAAGTACCCCAACTTCCCCCTGCTGCTTGAGACCGTGCGCCTACGCTACGCCCTCATGCCCTACATCTATACCGCCTGCCGTCAGGCCTACGACACGGGTGTCTCGCTCTGCCGTCCCCTCTATTACGAGTGGCCTGAGGAGAGCAACGCCTACCTCTTTGAGGACGAGTACATGTTTGGCGACGACATCCTCGTGGCCCCCGTCGTGAAGGAGTCGGGCGCCGACGGCAAGAGCGTGCGCCGTGTCTGGCTGCCTCAGGGCCAGTGGTTCAACGTTTGCCGCAACCAGAGTATCGACGGTAACCGCGTCATCACCGATGCCTACTCGCTCAACGAGATTCCTTATTTCTATCGTGCCGGTGCCGTCATTGTAAACAATCCACCCATGCTCAACCTGAACACCCGTCCCGACCGCCTCATCCTGAAGGTGGTGCCTGGAGCCGACGGCACGACCACCCTTTATGAGGACGAGGGCGACACGGAAGCCTATAAGAACGGCGTCTTCACAACGACCACCTTCACCCACCGCACCAACACACTCACCATAGAGCCACGCAAAGGCTCCTTCCCCGGCATGCCCACCGAGCGTGCCTACACCGCCGAGTTCCTCGCCACCGACCAGCCCTCAAAGATTATTGTCAACGGCGACGCGCTGTCGAACGGCTGCTGGGACTACGACGCCACCAAACGCCTGCTCACGGTCTATGTGCCCAGCACACGCTGCGACCAGAAGACCACCATCGAGATTAGATGAAAGATGAAAGATGAAAAATGAAAGATGAAAGATTAAAATGAGAAATTTAAGCCACACGATTATGAAACGCCTATTTATTTGTTTATCACTTGTCGCTCTTCACTTTTCACTGTTCATGAGCAGTGCCGCTGCACAGGACGCTCTGTGGCTGACTGGCAGCGCCGTGCCTGGCGGTCAGCAGCAGCTGAAAGCCGTAGGCAACGGACAATTCAAATATGCCGGCACGCTGAATGCAGGCGAGCTGTACGTTCAAACCACCCGTAAAGCAGGCGGCAGCACCCGCTACCTGACAGCTTTGCTGCCCGACGCCACCGTTGCCAACCACGGTCTGCAGTATGCCGAGAGTACCGATGGCAACAAGAGCGCCTGGCAAGTAGACGTTGCCGACGACCACTATAAAGTCTGCATCGACACCAAGGCAAAGACCCTCCACGGTGAGATCTTCGTGCCCTGGGGCGAGCTCTTCATTGCCGGCGGTGCCACAGAGGTGGGCTGGAAGTCAGAAGGCAAGATGTTGCTCATGGAGCAGGACATCGACAACCCCTACCTCTGGACATGGGAAGGCGAGCTGCGCGAACATCCCAACGTGGAAGAGCCCCGCAGCTTCAAGTTCCAGGGCCAAGACCGTTGGCATCCTAAAAGCCTGCACCCCTACGTCCAGGACGCCGACATTCTCACTGACCAGCAGCTACACACAGGCGGTCCTGACACCAAGTGGACCATCAGCACTGAGGGTCGCTACCACATCGCCATCGACCTGTTCAACGAGACGGTCAGTGCCAAGATTGTGAAATAGGACGCTATCCCCCACCCTACACTATCAGCAAATCCATAATAACAATTTAAATACTTATACAACATGAAGAAATTTTTATTCTATTCGCTCGCATTAGCCTTTGGGCTGGTGAGCTCACAGCAGGCCATGGCCCTAGAACAGAAAGACGGTGTCTACCTGATCAACAACGGCCAAGACCTTGAGGAATTCTCAAACATGGTGGCCAGCGGCAATGGCGGCATTAGCGCCGTGCTTACTGCCGACATCGACATGGACAAGATCGACCACCAGCCTATCGGCACCGTGTCGAGCCCCTTCCGTGGCACCTTCGACGGCCAGCAGCACTACATCATGAACATGATTATCGACCTGCCCGAGCAGGAGTATGTCGGACTGTTTGGTGTGCTCAACGATGGCGCCTACATCAAGAACGTTATCGTCGATTGGTCGTGCTTCGTCAGTGGTTCGGCCTTCGTAGGCGCCATCGCCGGTGGTACCAACGGTGGCGGCACGGTGACTTTCGAGAACTGCGGTAACGAGGGCAGCGTCGGTGCACAGAACCAGAACGCCGCCGGCATCTGCGGCGTCAGTATGGACAGTGCATGCGGCATCCGCCTCATCAACTGCTTCAACACCGGTGGCATCAGCGGCGGCCGCGAGAGTGCAGCCCTCTGCGGATGGGTCGGCAACAGCGGCAGCGTCATCCAGAACTGCTACAACGCCGGCTTCGTCATCGGCATGGACGGTTCAAATTCGCTCTGGCGCAACGGCAACGGCAAGGGTACTAACAACTACGACAGCTACGGCAACCAGGGTACGCTCATCAGCGAGGATGAGTATGACCTGTCGAGCGGCACCGTCGCTTATCAGATCAACGGCAACCAGTCGAACAACGTGGTGTGGTTCCAGACCCTCGGCGAGGACCTGCATCCCGTGCCCTTCTCATCCCATGGCGTTGTCTATGCCGTCGGCGACCTCTATTGCGACGGTTCGTCGAAGGGTGGCGAACTGACATTCTCGAACACAAACGAGTCGAACCGCGACCCACACAAGTTCGTCAACGGTGTGTGCTCGAACTGCGGCGAAGTCGACAAGAGTTACATGTCGCCCGTTGGCGACACCTATATGATCGGCACAGCCGACGAGCTTAACTGGTTTGCAGCTATGGTGAACCACGGTGAGACAAAGATCAACGCCCAGCTCACTGGCGACATCGACTTCTCACAGTACACGCTGGAAAACGTGATGATTGGCGGCGATGCCTACACCCTCTCCGAGGAAGCTGGCGCCAACTCGTTCGAAGGCTCCTTCGACGGTAACGACCACAAGATCACCATCAACTATGTCGGTTCCTACGACGGCATGGCCCTCTTCAAGGTCATCAACAACGCTACCATCCGCAACCTCGTCGTCGAGGGTACGATGGAGAGCACCGAGCGCTTCATGGGCGGTGTAGCCTTTGTATGCCGCGGCACCTCCACCTTCGAAAACATCATCGTGAATGTCAACATGACGGGCAGCTACAGCGGCGACGCCACCGATGGCGGCATCTGCGCCGTAGCCCACGAGCACGCCACCTTCCGCAACTGCGCCTTCATCGGCTCCATGAATGCTCCTTCGTCAGAGGGCAGCGCTGCCATCATCGGCTACGCCCACGGCGAGAACGAGACCATCATTGAGAACTGCTACATCGCTGCATCGCTGCTCGACCTGACTGGCAACTCCACCGTCATCGCCCGTCACGTGCGCAACATTCTTAACTGCTACTACACTGACAACATCCTGCTCATGGACGAGAGCAACTCCACCGCCATCAGCGAGGGTGCCGTTGCTACTGGCGAGCTCTGCTACCTGATTGACCTCAATGGCGAAACCGATGCCTGGCGTCAGAACCTGGGCAGCGATAAATATCCTGTGCCCTTCCTCGACCACGCCATGGTGTATGCCTCAGGTTCACTGACCTGCGACGGCAAGATGAGCGGCAACATCAGCTACAGCAACAGCGCAGGTGCCACCACCCAAGACCCGCACCAGTACGACGCCAACGGTGTCTGCACCGTTTGTGGCGGCCGTCTCATCACCAGTGTTGCCCAGTTCGTTGCCCTGGCTAACGACATCAATACGGGCGTCATCGACGGTGACGTCATCATCGACCTCGACACCGACATCGACCTCAGCGGTCAGCAGTTCGAGGGCTTCGGCATCCGCCACAACGAGCCCAACGGCGAGACCGACGAGGAGGGCAATCCCATCATGGTCGACGTCAAGCGTCCCTACAAGGGAACCTTCAACGGCCACGGTCACGTCATCTCTAACATGATTATCGACTCGCAGGAAGGCAACAAGGGTCTCTTCAGTCTCGTCAGCGGCGCCACTATCAAGAACGTCACCGTCGACGCCACTTGTGAGATCTACTCCGCTGGCTACTCAGCTGGTATCGTCGGCTGCACCACAGGTCGCGGCACCGTCACCATCGAGAACTGCGGCAACGAGGCCATGGTCAACGTCGGCGCTGAAGGCGTTAACGGAGCCGGCATCCTCGGCGTGAACGACCTCAGCGAGGCCTTCATCCGCATCATCAACTGCTACAATGCTGGCGACATCATCGGACAGCGTGAGTGTGGTACCATCAGCGGTTGGCTCGGCGACAACTTCGAAGTGAAGAACACCTACAACTGCGGCACCGTCAATCTTGAAGCTGTCGACGGTTTCCGTACTTTCGCCCGCTACAACGGCGCCGATGGCGATGCACGCTTCGTCAATTGCTACGAGGTTGATGGCAGCCAGGTGCAGCCCGTGTCGACAAGCGACGTCGCTTCCGGCAAGCTGTGCTACGACCTGAATCAGGCCATCGGCAGCAACGTTTTCTACCAGACACTCGGCAGCGACACGCATCCCGTGCTCATCCCCACTCACGGTGTTGTCACCTACGAGGGTGGCCAGTACAGCAACGGCATCAACGAAATCGTAAATAGTAAATCGTCAAATGGTCAATGGTACGACCTGCAGGGCCGGAAGGTTGCCTCTCAGCCTTCTACGGCGGTAGCAAACTCTCAGTTCTCAGTTCTCAACTCTCAACTGAAGAAGGGTCTCTATATCACCAACGGAAAGAAAGTTTTAGTTAAGTAATAGTAGTTTTTTTATGACCAACAGAGTCAGTATGTTGTTTTATGGCCTGGTCGTCGCCGTGATGGCGACGGCTCAGGCCAGTTTTGTAAGTAAAGACCGCGTGGCGGTGTTCTATCCAAAGGATTACGATGCCACTGCACACCAGCCGTCGCCTATCTTTGTCAACGAGCCTACGGCCATCTACCCGTTAGGCAGCGACTGGGAGCTGCGCCCCGTCTTTTCGGAGCGCGACGGCAAGAGCATCGCCACCATCAGTATACCCAAAGGCGTCGACCTCTACGGCACCGGCGAGGTGACGGGACCACTGCGCCGCAACGGGCGCACCATCAGCCTCTGGAACATCGACACACCGGCCTACGGCGTCGATGGGGGCACACACCTCTACCAAAGCCACCCCTGGGTCATGGGACTGCGACCCGATGGTACAGCCTTCGGCATCATTGCCGACAACACATGGCGACAGACCATCACCACAGGCGAGGACGTGCGCTTCGAGAGCGACGGCCCCGCCTTCCGCGTCGTCATCATCGAGCGCGACAGCCCACGCCAACTCATGCAGGCGCTCGTCGACCTCACAGGCCACATGGAGATGCCACCGCTGTGGGCCTTAGGCTACCAGCAGTGCCGCTTCAGCTACCAGCCCGACAGCCGTGTGCGCGAGATTGCCGACACGCTGCGCATGCTGCGTATCCCCTCCGACGTCATCTGGATGGACATCGACTACATGCACCACTACCGCATCTTCACCTTCCGTCCCGACGAGTTCCCCGACCCGAAAGGGCTGAACGACTATCTGCACGACCGCAACTTCAAGGCCGTCTACATGATCGACCCCGGCGTGTCGGCAACCGAGGGCTACTTCGTCAACGACCAAGGAACGGCGGGCGACTACTGGGTGAAGGATGCCAGTGGCAAGCCCTACGTCGGCAACGTCTGGCCCGGCCCTTGCCACTTCCCTGACTTCACCCGTGAGGATGTGCGCCTCTGGTGGGCCACTCTCTACAAGGACTTCATGGCAACAGGTATCGACGGCGTGTGGAACGACATGAACGAGCCCTCCGTCTTCGGAGGCCCCGGTGGCACCATGCCCGTCGACAATATTCATGGAACGGAGAACGGAGAACGGAGAACTGAGAATGATTACACGCAAGCCGACAACTCCGCCGGCAAATCTAATCATAATTCTCAATCCCCAATTCTCAATTCTCAATTCTCAACTCTCAATTCTCAATTCTCAACTCTCAATTCTCAATTCTCCCACCTCCGCTACCACAATGTCTATGGATTAAATATGGTACGCGCGAGCCGCGAAGGCCTCCTGTTGGCCAATCCCCATAAGCGACCATTCATTCTCTCACGCTCCAACTTCCTCGGCGGTCATCGCTATGCCGCCACGTGGACGGGCGACAATCTGTCGTCGGTAGAACAGATGAAGCTCAGCGTACCCATGACGTTGACGCTCGGTCTCTCAGGCCAGCCCTTCAACGGCCCCGACATCGGCGGCTTCTGCGAGAGTGCCAACGGCGACCTCGTGGCACAATGGACAGCCATGGGCGTCTTCTTCCCCTTCGTGCGCAACCACAGCATCAAGGGCAGCGCCAACCAGGAGCCATGGGCTTTCACACCCGAGGTACTCAACGCCTGCCGCACAGCCATCGAGCGTCGTTACCTCCTCATGCCTTACATCTACACTCTCTTCCGAGAGGCTAGCCTGACTGGCATGCCCGTTATGCGGCCACTCTTCATGGCCGATGCCAAGGATCTCTCGCTACGCAGCGAGGACCAGGCCTTTCTGCTCGGCGGCGACCTCATGGTCACACCCCGCTGGGCCGAGAACGTCCCCCAGCCCAATGGCGGCTCCTGGCAGCCCCTCAACCTGTCCAGTCTGTCGTCGTATCACGACGACGGCGACGACCACTACCAGGCCGAGCTGCGCCAGCGTCCCGGCAGCGTCATCCCCTTGGCCAACCTCGCCCAGAGCACTTCCGAGATGCGCACCGACTCGCTCACCCTCCTCGTCTGTCTTGATGCCGACGGCAAAGCCTGCGGCCAGCTTTACGAGGACGACGGCGACAACTTCTCCTACCGTCAGGGCAACTATCTCCTCAGCAACATCAAGGCCTCGCTGGCGAAGCGCCTGCTCACCGTGACCCTCACCCCTGCTGAGGGGCAGTCGTCCCCCGCCCCCCGTGTGCTCCGCATCGGCTACGTCAGTCGTGGCCGCGTGCAGTACTCACCCTGGCAGTCGGGCACTATTGCCACTATGAAGGTTAAGCCGTAATCAAGCGCATGCTCACGTCCCGTTTAAAACCGTTTAAAACCGTGGCCGTAATCAAGCGCATGCTCACGTCCCGTTTAAAACCGTGTAAAACCGTGGCTTTAATCAAAACATAACTAACAACATTCACTAACCAAAAAATCATTAGCGCTTATGAAAAGAAAACTAAACAACCTGCTCGCGCTGGCCTTCTGTTGCCTGACGAGCACCAGTGCGCTGGCCATCGAACCCGTCGACGGGGTCTACATGATTGGCACAGCGCAGGATTGGGCTGAGTTCTGTACCCTGCACAACGAGGGCACCGACCAGAAGCTTAACGCCGAACTCACCGCCGACATCACCGTCGAAGGCAACGTCATGGTGGGCATCAACGGCGGCGGTAAGCCCTACCGCGGCGTATTCGATGGCAAGGGCCACAAGCTCATCATCGCCTACGACCTCAACGAGGAGCGCGTTGCTCCCTTCCGCCGCATCAACGGCGCCACCATCCGTAACCTCATCGTCGAGGGTACCATCAACACCAGCTCAAAGCTCGCTGCCGGTGTGGTAGGCGGACTGTGGCAGAGTGGCGCGCTCATCCAGAACTGCGTCAGCTACGTCGTCATCACCGACACTAACGAGGGTGACGCCACCCACGGCGGCATCTGCGGCAGCTTCGAGGATGTCAACGGCGCCAACACCATCGAGAACTGCGCGTTCCTTGGCACTATCAATGCGCCTAATCGCGAAGGCTGCGGTGGTATTGTCGGCTGGACCAACAACAACGACAACAACAACGTCATCCGCAACTGCCTTGTCAAGGCTTACGGCTTTGTCGTGAAGAGGCTTTCAAACAACGACATCATCTGCCGCAACACCGCCAATGTGGAGAACTGCTACTTCATTGGTGCCACCGATGGAATCAAGAACGACCACGGTGCCACCCATGTCACCGACCAGCAGGCCCAGAGCGGCGAGCTCTGCTTCCTGCTCAACGGCAGCCAGAGCGAAAACGCCAATTGGTTCCAGAAGATTGGCACTGATGACATGCCCATGCCATTCGGCACCGACGTCGTCTATGCCAACGGCTCACTGGACTGCGGCGGTCACCCGAAGGACGACGTCACCTTCAGCAACACCGCTGCTGAGCCCACACGCGACGACCACGTCTTTAGCGAGTGGGGCTTCTGCAGCGTCTGCAACGAGATGCAGCCCGACTTCCTTGAGGCTGATGCTGAGGGCTACTTCAACATCGGCACCAAACAGCAGTACAACTGGCTGGCTGTCTACATCAACAATGGCCATGGCAACACCAACTTCCGCCTGACACAGGACCTTGACCTCAGCGACTACACCTTCCTGCCCCTGGGCACCGATGGCAACAAGTTCTGCGGCACCTTCGATGGTCAGCAGCACCGCATCCTCAACATGACGATCGACGGCACCAAGAAGGAGCAGGGCTTCTTTAGCGTCTGCGCCGGTGGTACCGTTATCAAGAACGTCATCATCGACAGCAGTTGTAAGATGGAAGGCACGGGCGGTGCCAACGTAGCCGCTCTCATTGGCTGCATCAACGGCAACAACAACGGCGAGGTGATCACTATCCAGAACGTCGGCAACGAGATGTCGTTCGACGTAACGACTACCAACAACGCCGGCTTCGTAGCACGCGACTGGAGTAACTACCTGAAAGTCGATATCCAGAACTGCTACAACACTGGCGACATCCTGGGTGGTGTAGAGAACGGTGCTTTCACCGGGTGGACACCACGCGTTACCCTGACCAATTGCTGGAACACCGGACGTATTGAGAAGACCGGCGGCTGGGACGGCAGTAAGTCGCTGGCTCGTGGCAACCAGCCTAAGTTCATCAACTCCTACGACCTGAACAGCGAGAACACCGACAATGCCGGTGCTCCTGAGGGCTACGACGCATCGTGGATTGCCAGCGGACAACTGTGCTACGTCATGAACGGCAAGCAGAGCGCTGACGTCACCTGGTTCCAGAATCTGGGCGACGATGCCGACGCTCAGCCCTATCCCTTCGGCGACGCCATCGTCTATGCCAATGGCGCACTTCAGTGCGACGGCATCACTCCGAAGGAAGGCTCTGAGCTGACCTTCTCGAACACCGAGGGCAACACCATCGACGACCACGACTTTGGCGAGTGGGGCTTCTGCACCGTCTGCAACGAGATACAGCCCGACTTCATGACAGCCGCCGAGGACGGCGCCTTCGAGATTGCCAACGAGAAGCAGCTCAACTGGTTCGCCATGTATGTCAACACCACCGACAACAAGGCTGCCAACGCCCGCCTCACCGCCGACATCGACTTCAGCGAGCAGCAGGTGATGATTGGTAATGGCGACAACGACGATGCTTATAAGGGCACCTTCGATGGTCAGGGTCATAAGGTCACCCTCGGCTATACCGTCAACCAGAAGAACGTGGCACTCTTCCGCTACCTGAACAAGGCTACCATCAAGAACCTCATCACCGACGGTACCATCCAGAACGAGAATAACTCCTGCTCGGGCGGTATCTTCGCCGGTTCACGCGGCGCCACCGTCATCGAGAACTGCGTCAGCTACGTCAACTTCGTTCGTGAGTCAGCCGGCGACGCCACCATCGGCGGTATCGGTGCCTACATGCACGACAACGGCAAACTGCGCAACGTGGCCTTCTATGGCACCATCGACACGCCTGCTGCCGACGGCAACGGCGGTCTGCTGGGTTACGCCAACGGCGGCGGAAACGTACGTGTAGAGAACAGCGTCATCAACGCCGTGAAGTTTGCACAGAAGGAAGGCGGCAACTCGGTTGCCATCGCCCGCAACACGGGTAACATCGAGAACACCTACGTTGTCAACGCCGACGGCATCACCCAGAACGAGCAGATCAACGCCACTGCCGAGCAGCTGGCCAGCGGCGAGCTCGCCTATCTGCTTAACGGCAGCGTCGATGGCGGCACCGACTGGTTCCAGGTCATCGGCACCGATCCCGCTCCCCTGCCCTTCGCTAAGGAAGGCGCAACCGTCTATGCTAACGGCACATTCCTCTGCGACGGCGTCACCCCGAAGGAAGGCACCGAGAAGACCTATTCCAACGAGGAGGGCTCAACCGTCGACAAGCACTCATGGAACGAGTGGGGCTTCTGCGACGTCTGCGACGAGATGCAGCCTGACTACATGGCGGCCAACGACGAAGGCATCTTCGAGCTTGGCACCGACAAGCAGCTCAACTGGTTTGCACACTACGCCACGAAGGTCGACGCCTCGGCTAACGCCGTCATCACCGCCGACATCGACATGGCTGAAGTGAACGGATTCCCCGGCATCGGCAATCCTGAGCATCCTTACACCGGCACCTTCGATGGTCAGCGCCACATCATCAGCAGCCTCACCATCGACAATCAGGACAATGAGAATCCCACCGGCTTCTTCAACGAGGCTACGGCTGGAGCTGTGATTAAGAACTTCACCATCGACAACAGCTGCTATATCGTTGGTAACCACTACGTAGGCGCATTCGTAGGCCACGTAGCTGGCAAAGGCGAGGTGCTCCTCGAACAACTCGGCAACGAGGCAGACGTCTTAGCTTGGAACCAGAATGCTGGCGGTATCGTCGGCTGCAACACCAGCGGCGAACTGAAGCTGAAGCTCACGAACTGCTACAACGCGGGCTTCATCAGCAGCACAAATGAGAGCGGCGGTCTTGGCGGATGGCTCGGTAATAATGCCGAGACAGTCAACTGCTACAACATGGGTGATGTACAAGGCGACAACAGCGAGTCGTTCGCACGTGGTAACAACATCCAGGTTACCAACTGCTTCGACCCCGCCACCGACTGGCCCACACTGCATGCAAGTCCCATTGAGGACTTCACCAACGGCACCGTCTACGCAGCTCTGAGCGCTGCCGCTCCTGGCGTTTGGTTCCTCAGCGCTGAGGTCGACGGTCACCCCGTACTCTACAACAGCGGATTCCCCGTTATCGACATCGTTGGCGACGTGAACAACGACGGCCAGGTGGGTATCGGTGACATCGTGGCTATCACCAACATTATGGCCGGCATCTTCAACGAGGATATGGACGACGAGGCTATCGAGGCCTTCAAGGCTCGTGCTGACGTGAACAAAGACGGTCAGGTTGGTATCGGCGACATCGTAGCCATCACCAACATCATGGCTGGCATCGAAAAGTCGGACGACAACAACACGAACGACCCCGAATAAAGTAGTTATTATCCTGAACATCCTGCACATCCCGCACCTGGTTTTAGGTGCAGGATGTGCAGGTTGTTTTGTAGAGGGAGTTTGACCCAAATTGGTATATCTGTAAGAGAGCTCCCTTCGCTCTGCGAAGAACCCCAACTGTAGGAGGGGGATAAATATGACCTGCAACGGATAAGGTAGACCTGTAGCGGATAGAAAAGACAATTTGCTCAACGTAAGTATGGCATTTACGGGGCGTAAGTATGGCATTTACGACCCGTAAATGCCATACTTACGAATGGTGTCTTTGCCATTTGTGACAAATGTGACAGACTTCTGGTTTGCTCCGAGAGGACTTCCACTCTGCTCCGAGAAGTCTCCCACACTGCTCCGAGAGGACTCCCGCTCTGCTCCGAGAGGACTCACACAGTGTTCCGATAGGCCTTGTAGAGTGGTTATACATCCCGCTCCACCACTCCAACATAACTCATTGATTATCAGCGACAAGTCAAATCAAGGCTCTCAATACACGTTATACATTCCTTATTATATAACGCGCGTGAGCAAAAAACCACTACCTTTGCACCGAAATTCATTCTTATCGTTATCAATAACTTAACTTCTAACAAAACAAAAACAAAATGAAAAGACAACTCAAAGCTTTCGTACTGACCCTCCTCGCAGCGGGGATGGCAGGCAGTGTGTGGGCGCTCGACCAAGAGAACGGCGTCTATCAGATTGGCACAGCCGACGATCTCATCGATTTTGCCAGCATCGTAAATGGTGGCGAGAACAATGCCAACGCCGTGCTAACAGCCGACATCGACATGAGTACCAAGTCGCCTGACAAATCGTGGACGCCCATCGGCAACAACGACAACCGCTACATAGGCACTTTCGACGGCCAGTACCATGTTATCGATAACCTCGTCTATGAAGGTGGTGAAAAGATTGGCATCTTCGGGGTAGTCAATGGCGGTTGCGTCATTAAGAACCTCATTGCCGGTCCTAACAACAGCATCAAGGGCACGAGCATGGTGGGCGGTATCATCGGTGCCTCTGATGGCTCTGGCTGGGTGACCCTTGAAAACGTGGGTCATGAGGGTTACGTAGAGGGCACCGGCAACAACTGCTGCGCCTTCTTCGGTGTCGTCATGAATGGTGGTCCTGCCACCCGCATGACCAACTGCTACAACACCGGCGACGTGAAGGCTGGCGGTGAAAGCGCCATCATCACGGGCTGGTTCGGCGGTCACGGCAGTGTGGAGGTGAAAGGCTTCTGGAACACGGGCACGATGCTCAGTGGTGGACAGAACGACGGCAAGGACCTGTGGCGTAACAGCACGGGTATCACCACCGAACGCATCTTTAACCTTTATGATGCCCAGGGAGCTACCGTCATCGGCGAAGGCGACGTAGCTTCCGGCAAGCTGGCCTACGAGCTGAACGGCAATGCCAACGCCGGCGTCTGGCGCCAGAATCTGGAAGGTGACGCGCTTGACGCACACCCCACGTTCATCCCCACGCATGGGCTGGTCTATGCCAACGGCGAACTGCTGTGCGATGGTATCACCGAGAAAGAGGGCAGCGAACTGACGTTCTCGAACCACGAGGGCGGCACGGTCGATGAGCACAACTTTGTCGATGGTTTCTGCGCTGTATGTAATCTGTTCCAGGATGATTACCTGCAGCCCGATACTGACGGTTTCTTCAACATTGCCAATGGTAAGCAACTCAACTGGTTTGCCTATCTCGTAAACGTGAAGGGACAGGGTGCCAGCAATGCAAAGCTGACCGCTAACATCAATATGGATGGCCTTAACTTCACGCCAATCGGTCAGGATGCGAAAGACTTCAAGGGCCATTTCGATGGTCAGGGACACCGTATTCTGAACCTCACAACGACTGCTGGTATGAACAATCAGGCTCTCTTCGGACAGGCTGTTGGTGGTGCTATCATTGAGAATGTAATTATCGATGCTTCCTGCACCATGCAGGGTGCAGCCTTCACAGCAGGTATCCTTGGACACGTTTGGGGCGATGGCGTCATCGTGCGTAATTGCGGTAACGAAGCAAAGATCAACGGTTCGGCTCAGAACTCAGCTGGTATTGTGGGCTGCTCTGAGAAGGTGGTTTACATTGAGAACTGCTATAACATGGGTGAGATCGTTGGCTCAAAAGAGAATGCCGGTATCTGCGCCTGGATGGGAAGCAACAGCTCCACCATCAAGAACTGTTGGAGTACGGCTACCAATATCAATGGTGAAGCCATGTGGCGCAAAAGCGAGGTGCAGGGCGCGAACATCTATAACATCGAAGGTAAACAGGGTACAGCCTTCACCGCTGAAGACCTGACCAGCGGCAAACTCACTTATTTGCTCAACGGCAAGAAGAGCACCGACGTGACTTGGTATCAGATTCTCGGTGAGGGTGGCGATGCTCATCCTTATCCTTTCGGTACGGCTATCGTCTTTGCAAACGGCCAGCTTCAGTGCGATGGCATCACACCCGTAGAAGGTGGTGAAATAACTTATTCCAACACAGAAGGCGGTTCTATAGCTGATCATGAATGGAACGAATGGGGTTTCTGCAAAAACTGCGACACCGTTAATCCCGATTTCATGAATGCTAATTCAGACGGATTCTTTGAGCTGAGCAATAAGATGGAGCTCAACTGGTTCGCTCACTATACGACAAACTATAACAGTGCAGCTAACGCTTTAATCACTGCCGACATTGACATGAAAGATGTTAATGGATTCCCTGGCATTGCGAATTCCTCTAACGCTTACACGGGCACTCTTGACGGCCAGAGACACATCATCAGCAACTTGACGATGAATTATCCTGAAGAGGACAATGTTGGTCTCATCCGCAACATCACAGCTGGTGCTTGCATTAAGAACATCACCATTGACAAAACCTGCTATTTCAAGGGTAAAGCTTTCGCTGCAGCCTTCGTTGGTCATGCTTATGGCAACGGAAGTGCACAGCTTGAACAGTTAGGTAACGAAGCTACCGTGGAGACTGTCAACCAGAATGCTGGTGGCATTTTGGGTTGCAACACCTCTGGTGAACTAAAGCTGACGCTGCTCAATTGCTACAATGTTGGTAACATCAGCAGTGGTACTGAAGCTGGAGGTTTGTCTGGCTGGCTTGGTAACAATGCCGTAACAAACAACTGCTATAACAACGGTACAATTACTAACGGTGAGTCGTTCGCACGAGGCAACAACATTCAGCTGACCAACTGCTATGATCCTATAACCGGCTGGGAAGCTATCAATAAGGTTGACGCATCTGCCTTTACCGACGGCACCGTCTTCGCTGCCCTCTTCGATGCTGCCCCCGTCTGGCACATGGACTTCGCTGCCACACCTGCTCACCCCGTGCTCTACGATGTGGCACTGGTGCTGGACGAGAACTTCCCCAACCGTTTCGTGGCTCAGGAGAACGCAACGCTGACCCTGAAGCGCACCACCGTTGCCGATACTTGGAACACCTTCTGCGCTCCGTTCGCACTGACCGCAGCCCAGATTGCCGATGTCTTCGGCACTGATGCCAAGGTTGCTGAACTGACTGGCGCCGATGGCGAGACGATGAACTTCACCACCGTCACCGCTATCGAGGCTGGCAAGGCTTACCTCGTGAAGCCCACCGCAGCCATCACTGAGAAGGAGCTGACCGTTGACCTCGTGGCTGACGCTCCCGTTGCCACCACACAGGCAGGTTACGCCTTCACCGGCATCTATGAGCCGACACTGATTCCTGAAGGCGACCTCTTCGTAGCCGCAGACAACAAGCTGCAGCCCAGCGACGGCGAAGGCAAGCTGAAGGGCTTCCGCGCCTACTTCCAGAAGCAGGGCGAGGGTGCACGCTTCACCAAGTTCGTTGTTGACGGCGGCATCAGCACTGGCATCATCGGCATCGATGGCACTGTCGTTGAGAGCGGCAACATCTACACCATCGGTGGCCAGCGCGTCAGCCAGCCCACTCGTGGCCTCTACATCGTTAACGGCAAGAAGATCGTAATGCAATAACATAATCCACAATAATTAATTAGTATGAACGTTATGACAAAGAAAGCATATTTGGAAGCACCTATGACTCAGATTGTCGAAGTGCAAGCACTACAGTTGATGGCTGGTTCGCCTAAGATTATTGTTGATGAAGAAACCATCAACTATGACGAAACGCCCGGCAATGCCTCGGGTGGCCTTGGTCGTCAGCGCTACGACATCTGGGAAGAGGAGGAGGACGACGAGCAATAACCTGCCGCCGCGATTTCCCGCAAACAGAGTATTTTTAACTAAACAAAAAAGAATGAAGAAGATTCTTTCATTACTGGTTCTGCTGACAGCTGCATTCGTGCAGCTGTCGGCAGCCGACCAATACGACCCGCAGGCCAACGATGCTGCCATCGTGCAGTCGGGGCGTGTACGCTTCACGGTGCTCACGCCGCAGATGATCCGTATACAGTTCAGCGCCAAGCAGCAATTTGAGGACCGCGCCACCTTCGCCGTCGTCAACCGCCGCCTGCCCGTTCCTCACTTCACCACACGCGAGGAGGGTGGCTACCTCTACATCGAGACCAGCGCCCTGACGCTGCGCTACCGCATCAACTCGGTCATCAACCCCGCCATGAAGTCGCCCAACAACCTGAGCATCACGCTCAACGTCGATGGGCACGACGTCGTCTGGTACCCTGGCAAGGAGGACGCACTGAACCTGAAAGGCACACGGCGCACCCTCGACGGCGGCAGTGGCGACAACTATCGCCCCGACCTCGAGCAGGGCATCATCTCACGCGCCGGATGGGCCGTCATCGACGAATCGCCCAAGACGAAGCGTGGCGATGGCTCGACAACCTTTGCCTTCGACGGACAGGTCGACGGCATCGACTGGCTTGCTGAGCCCGTCGACAAGAACGCCTATGACTGGTATTTCATGGGCTATGGACACGACTACAAGACCGCCATTGGCGACTACATAAAGATTGCAGGACGGCAGCCCATGCCGCCACAATACGTCCTCGGCTACTGGTACAGCAAGTATCAGCGCTACTCGCAACAGGACTTCATCGACCTGGTGAACGAGATGCAGAAGCGTGACATCCCTCTCAGCGTCATGATCTTCGACATGGACTGGCACCTCGACGGGTGGACGGGCTGGACGTGGAACAAGAGCCTCATCCCCAACCCCGTGGGGCTCATCAACTGGATGCACCAGCGTGACATCAGGGTGGCCCTGAACCTGCACCCCGCCGACGGTGTGGCCTCGCACGAGGACCACTACAGCGAGATCAGCGCCGCCACGGGCCTCAGCGAGGGCGGACGTGTGCCTTGGAAGCTCGAAGATCCCAAGTTCTACCAAGCACTGTTCCAGTACATCATCCGTGAACGTGAAAAGCAAGGCGTCGACTTCTGGTGGCTCGACTGGCAGCAGAACCTCACCAGCAACTACACCGAGGGACTGGGCGAGACGTTCTGGTGCAACCACGTCTTCTTCAACGACATGCGCCTGAACCGCACCGACCGCCGCCCACTCATCTTCCATCGCTGGGGCGGCATGGGCAGCCACCGCTACCCCATCGGCTTCTCGGGCGACACCTATGGCACCTTCGGCTCACTGGCCTGGCAGCCCTACTTCACGGCGACAGCCTCGAACGTCTGCTTCGGCTACTGGGGACACGACATCGGAGGCCATCTCCAAATAGGCGAAAAGAACCCCGAGCTGATGCTGCGCTGGCTGCAGTTCGGCGTCTTCAGCCCCGTCTTCCGCACACATGGCGCCAGCCAGTGGGGCAACGAGCGTCGCATCTGGATGTACGAGAACTTCCCGCTGATGCTGCAGGCCGTTAACCTGCGCTACCAGCTCATGCCCTATATCTACACCGCTGCACGCGAGGCTTACGACACCGGCATCTCCATCTGTCGGCCGCTCTACTACGACTGGCCCGACCAGAACGAGGCTTACCGCTACGAGGGCGAATACATGTTCGGCGACGATATCCTCGTCTCGCCTGTCGTCACGGCGGCAGAGGACGGCGAGCGCACCTTCCACAAGACGTGGCTCCCCTACGGCGAGTGGTACGACGTGTGCCGCGGTCGGCTGCTCAATGGCGGACAGGTCATCAGCGACTACTACGCCATGGACGAGATACCCTACTTCGTCAAGGCGGGTGCCATTATCCCCTGTGCAACGCTCAACAGTAAAACGCCGTCACTCACCATCCAGGTGATGCCCGGTAGCAGCGGCAGCACCTTGCTCTACGAGGACGATGGCGACAGCCAAGACTATCAGAACGACGTCTATGCCACCACCAGCATCAGCCAGCAGCGCTATGGCAGCATTACCGAGGTGACCATCGCCCCACGCCAAGGCTCCTACGAAGGCATGCCCAACGAGCGCGCCTACCAAGTGGTGTTCCTCAGCGACGAGCGTCCGGGAACGGTCAGCATCAAAGGTGCCAGCCTCATCGACTGGACTTACGACGAGGCCATCAAGCGCACGGTCATCAATGTCGCCGCTGCACCCTGCTCTCAGCAGATTGTCGTCTCAGTCAACCATGACGTCTCTACCATCATTGACAGTAAATTGTTAAATAGTAAATCGTCAAATAGTAAATCCTACGACCTCCTCGGCCGTCCCACGACCCTTCACTCTTCATCCACCATGCCCCATTTCCTCATTCGGGACAATAAAATAGAAAGGAGTAAGCCATGAACCGTAATCTTTCATCTTTCATCTTTCATCTTTCATTTTTTATCTTCTCCGCTCCTGCCGCTGCGCAGGACGCCCTCTGGGCAACGGGCAGCGCCGTACCCGACGGCACACAGCAGCTCACCCGACGTGCTGACGGACAGTTCCGTTTTGCCGGTCCCCTCCGCGCCGGCGAACTGAAGATCATGACCACGGCCGACTACCAGCCCGGCACCACACAGTTCCTTAAGCCACAGCTGCAGGACTCCTACCTGATAAACTACGGGCTCAACTACGTATTGACAACCGATGAGACCCAGCCGGGATGGGTTGTTTCCTTCGACGAGGAGACCTACCGCTTCCTGGTCGACACCAGCAGCCGGAAGGTCACTGGCGAGCTCGCCCTGCCTTGGAACGAACTGCTCATTGCCGGCAGTGCCTTCGAGGGCGGATCCGACGGCACGGAGTGGAAGCGCGACAACATGTTGCCATTCACCCGCGACCACGAGAACCCCTACGTCTTCACATGGACAGGTGAGCTCGGCGACTTCGGCGGTGTGGAACCTGGACGCTTCAAGCTCGAGGGACAGATGACGTGGGGACCACGCGAGCTCCACCCCTTCAGCCAGGACGAGGACATCCTCAGCGCCTCACAGGCCCGCACAGGGGGCGACGACACGAAATGGCACGTCTCACAGCCCGGCACCTATACCATCACGGTCGACCTCTTCAACGAAACGGTCAAAGCCACTAAGCACTAACTCAAAGCATAAATCAATCACTTATGTTCCGGCTCCTTCTCATCCTCGGGTGGCTGTGCTGCGGTGTTGCCGCAGCCGCTCCTCCCCATCCGACCACCGGCGTTTACGTCGGCGGCCACATCCGACGCGAACGCCCCAACACCATCACAAACCTGAAGAACTCTGGCTTCACATACGCCATTCTCTTCAATGTCAATGTCGAGCCCGACGGCACGCTGACCACCGATGGTGAGACCATCTGCAAGGATGGCAAGTATGTGTTTGCTAACACGCAGCCCCACTACGTCGACGACGTCAAAGAGCTGAAGGCATGGCCAACGGGCATCCGCCGCATTGAGATCTGCATTGGAGGATGGGGCAACGAGTCATACAGCCGCATCCGTGACCTCATCAGCAAGGAGGGCATCGGCAGCAACTCCATTCTCTACCGCAACTTCAAGGCGCTAAAGGACGCCATCCCTGAGATTGATGCTGTGAACAACGACGACGAACACTGCTACGACAGCAACTCCGCCGTCCGCTTCCACGTCATGATGAGTCAGCTGGGCTACAAGACCACCGTGGCGCCCTACACCAACAAGGCGTTCTGGGAAAGACTTGTCACACAGCTGAACCAATCACGACCCGGTGCCTGCGACCGTGTGCTCATCCAGTGCTACGATGGCGGAGCCTACAACAACCCTTCCGACTGGCACTTCGGTGACATCCCACTCCACGCCGGACGCACCAACTATCAGTCTGACATGCAGGCATCCATCAACCAGATGCAGACCTGGCGCGACCAGAATGGTGTGACAGGTGGCTTCGTATGGGTCTACAACGACGAGACATGGAACCTCAATCAGTGGGCATCGGCCATGAACCGCATCTTCCCCTCCATGAGCAGCGATGACGCCGTGGCCACCTTCTACAGCGACAACAACTTCGGTGGCTACGCCGTGTCACTGCCCGTAGGCGAGTATGGCACGGGGCAGCTTGCTGCCTACGGCATTACCAACAGGGACATCCAGTCGTTCCGACTCACTGAGGGCTACCAGCTAACAGCCTACATCACCAACGACCTCACCGGTGTGTCGAAGTCATGGACCGACGCTGAGATGGAACGCATGGGGGCATGGGGTAACCGCATCTCATCACTGAAGATAGAGCTCATCAACGATGAGTCGGCCATCAGCGACCCTGTCATCAAATCGTCAAATAGTAAATCGTCAAATAGTAAATATTATGATCTGCTTGGCCGTCAAGGTTCAACGTCACCAGGTCTGCGCATCGTCAACGGGAAGAAGATCATCTATCACCAACATTAAACGACAATACCAATGAAGTACATACACCGTACCCTTGCCCTTAGTTTATTGCTGTTCGCAGCCGCCACAACAAGTGCCGAGCCCGTCACCCCTGAACAGGCCCTCCAGCAAGCACGACAGTTCCTGCAGCAGAAGCAGCGCACCTGCGACGCCACGCCCCTCAATTCACAATTCGCAATTCGCAAATCTCAAATCTCCGCTCGGTCGAAGGACGCTTGCTACCAACGAGACGCAAGAATTCGCAAATCTCAACCAACACTCCCACCTTATTATATATTTAATGCTGAAGGCGGCCAAGGCTTTGTCATCATAGCAGGCGACGACCGTGCGGAGACCATTCTCGGCTATACCGACCAAGGCACCTTCGACCCCACCGACGTTCCCGAAGGCCTCGAATGGCTGTTGACTTCCTACGCCGACCAGATGGAAGCCCTCATGCCCGACGCTTCTCCGTCGGGAAAAAGGCCCTCTCCTTCCCATGTGGCTCCCCGCACCCCCGTCCCTCCCCTGCTACCGTTCCTCTGGAACCAGGGCGAACCTTATAACATTCTCTGCCCCCGCTACCTCAACCGCGACGGCTCAGAGGGCGACCGTAGTGCCACAGGCTGTGTTGCCACGGCCGTTGCACAGGTCATGGGCTACTACCGTTACCCCGATGCCACCCAGCGCTACATCCCTGCCTACACTGTCGACTACGACACCGACGAAGGTAAGAAGACCGTCCGCATGCAGGGCGTACAGCGCGGCGCAACCATCGACTGGGACAACATCCTGCCTGTCTACGACGGCAACTCCACTGCTCGTCAGGACACGGCCATCGCCGAACTCATGCTTTACGTCGGCCTCGGTTCGAAGATGAGCTACGGCGCCTCCTCGGCCACCTTCCTCAGCACGGCCTGCGAAGCCCTCGTCAACTATTTCGGCTACGACGATGGCACCCACATCGAAAGCCGTGGCAACTACACCATTGCCGGCTGGCACGACCTGCTCTACAACGAACTGGCCACGGGTCACCCCATTGCCTTCTCAGCCGTCAACTCTGGCGGCGGCCATGCCTTCGTGCTCGATGGCTGCGATGCCGAGGGCCTTTTCCACGTGAACTGGGGATGGGGCGGACTCGACAACGGCTACTTCCGCATCGACGTCCTCGCACCTGACGTAGGCACCGGCATCGGCGCCAGCCCCACCCCTGACGGCTACAACATGGGGCAGGAGGCCATCATCGGTATGCAGCTGCCCGACGACATCAAGGCCGACCCCGCACAGCCCTGCCTCACCGCCAACGACTGGGAGCTACGCCCCGGCAACGTCTTCTTCGCCAACTTTGTCAACTGGACGGGTATCAACACCACGTGGGACATGGGCATTGGCTACGCTGACGCCGACGGCAACATCGTCCCCATTGGTAACAAGGCGACGGCTCAGATCAACGCCAACTACTACTCTGGACAGTCGTTCACCATCACTGGTCTGCCCGCCGGCACTTACCACGTGGTGCCTATCAGTAAGCGAGCCAGCACCAACAACTGGCGTTCGCACGTGAACCCCGACATCCGTTACGTCCTTGTTAACGTCGACGACAGTGGACAGACGACAGTCGAGCTTCGTCCCATTGAGTCTATCGAGGTGACAGGCATCAACTTCCCCGGCAACCACCGCACCGGTGACCGCCAGACGGTACGTGCCACCTTCCGCAACCTTGGCGACGAATACTTCCGTGAAGTGCATCTGTTTGCATCGACCACCGACTACATGGGTGAGAGTCTCGGACGCACAGCTCTCACCATGGAGGAGGGCGGCGAGGGCACCACCACCTTCTTCTTCACTCCCGACCACGCAGGCACGTGGAACGTATGGCTCTGCCTCGACGACCGCGGCAACCACATTCTGGCACAGACCACCGTCGACATCAGCGACGAGGGCACGGCCGGCGGCTACAACCTGCGCTATGTCAGCCACACCGTCACCAACCGCTCCAACGGCAATGTCTACGGCAACCGCATGCATGGCAAGGTGAACATCTTGAACCAGGCAACCGAGACCTTCGATGGTAACGTCCGCCTGTGGCTCTTCAAGCAGGCTGACAACGGCGGCTTCTATGGTGATGCCAGCGTCTATCGCCACATCACCGTCGAGCCACGCAAGACGGCCACTGTCACTTATGCTTTCGACGACCTACAGCTTGGCGCCAACTACGTCATGAGCATCCTCTACGAGGAGGGTGGCGACATTCAGGACGGTGGTCTCAAGAACATGGGACGCACACAGGCTGGCGTTGTCTACTGGCAGCAGGACCTCACGCTCAGTGGCATGGCTCCCGCGGCTACCATCAGTATTCCCAATGGTGCAGCTACCGTCGACTTCAGTTGTGCACAGAATGCTGTCAAGACTGTCCGTCCCAACAGCAATCCAAACGCACTCTACCTGTTCCCCGAAGGCAGCACGGTGCCCGATGGCCTTGAAGAGGCCAACGTTGTTGTAGGCAGTCAGGCCGAAACCATACGCCTTTCCGACGGCTACACCTTCTACACCCCCGTCGCCTTTACAGCTGCAGAAGCCGTCTACGAGCGTCCCACTACCGACGACGGCAGCTGGCAGGCCCTTACCCTGCCCTTCGCACCGCAACAGCTGCCCGAGGGTCTGAAGGTCTTGGCCCTCACTGGCGAGACCACCAAGCAGCAGCCTTACTTCACAGCCACCAGCGACATATTGCCTTACGTGCCCTACCTCGTCAGCAGCAACACCGCATCCGCACCGTCAGAAGCCTACCGCTTCACGGCAACCAATGCCAAGTTCCCAACGACGACTCTCAGTAACGTGCCGAATGGCATAGCCGCTGGAATACCTGTCGTTACCGACAACTACCGTTTCATTGGCACCACCATCAAGACCCGCCTCTCCGGGCTCTACAAGCTCGACGCTGCACAGACGGCCTTTATGCCTGCTCCTGCCAACATGCTGACGGACGCCTTCAATGCTTACTTCACGACAACGCTCAGCCTCGACGCCATCACTTTCGAGACCGACCAGCTCTCGGCCATCAGCGATCCCATCAACCAATGGTCAAATAGTAAATCGTCAAATAGTAAATATTTTGATCTCCTTGGCAGACAACGCTCGACGTACAACGATCAGCGTTCAACGTCACCCCGACTGCGCATCATCAACGGAAAGAAAATCATTACTCATTAAGCCTTATGAAACATCTTATCATTCCCGCCTTCCTCGTATGCTGCAACATCGCTGCAGCCCAACCTTCAACATCCGCCCCTCAACCCGACATGCAAAAGAAAGCCTACATGGTGTCCGACGCCCACCTCGACACACAGTGGAACTGGGACGTGCAGACCACCATCCGCCATTACATCAAGAGCACCCTCGACCAGAACCTCTTACTCATGAGGCAGTATCCCAACTACATCTTCAACTTCGAGGGTGGCGTAAAATACGCCTGGATGAAGGAGTATTATCCTTTGCAATACGAAGAGCTGAAGAAATACGTCGCAAAGGGACAATGGCATCTCACTGGCAGCAGCTGGGATGCCTGCGAGACCATCATCTGCTCGCCAGAATCGTTCTTACGCAACGTTCTCCTTGGCCAGACATTCTACCGTCAGGAGTTTAACACTGAGGGCACCGACATCTTCCTGCCCGACTGCTTTGGCTTTCCCTATACGCTTCCCACGCTGGCAGCCCACTGCGGACTCATCGGCTTCTCGTCGCAGAAGCTGGGGTGGCGCACAAAGCCTTTCTTCGACGATGGCCGCCGCTACCCCTTCACCGTGGGCCTTTGGCAAGGCATCGACGGCAGCCGTATCATGATGACCCATGGCTTCGGCTATGCCGACCGCTGGCCCGACAGTGACCTCTCGCACAACGAGAGACTGCTCCGCGAGGCTAGTGCCAGCCCCCTGGGTATCGTCTACCGCTACTACGGTACCGGCGACATTGGCGGTTCACCCACCATCCCTTCTGTCAGGGCCGTGGAGAAAGGTATCAAGGGCGATGGCCCCGTAAAGATTATCAGTGCCACCAGCGACCAGCTCTACAAGGACTTCCTGCCTTATGACCGTCATCCGGAGCTGCCCGTCTACGACGGTGAACTCACCATGGACCTCCACGGCAACGGCTGTTACACCTCACAGGCGGCCATGAAACTCTACAATCGCCAGAACGAGCATCTCGGCGACGCCGCTGAGCGCACCGCCGTCATGGCCGACTGGCTGGGAACCGCCTACCCCACGCAGCAGATGACCGACAACTGGCGCCGCTTCATCTGGCACCAGTTCCACGACGACGTCACCGGCACCAGCATCCCCCGCGCCTACGAGTTCTCATGGAACGATGAGCTACTCACACTGAAGCAGTTTGCCGGTGTAATGACACATAGCGTTGCAACAATCGCCAAGCAGATCGATACCCGCGTGGACGGCACACCGGTCGTCGTCTACAACAACGAGACGTTCCCCATCAAAGCCATCGCCGAGGTGGAGGCCACAGCCATCCCACAGCTCACCGCAGGCCGCGCCTGCCAAGTGGTGGCCCCTGATGGCCGCAAGGTGCCCTCACAGGTTATCGAGCGCGATGGCGGCCGCTACGTGCTCTTCGAAGCCGATGTTCCCTCGACGGGCTTCGCCGTCTACAGCCTGAAAGCGGCATCTAAGGCTAACACCGCGCCCGCCTCATCAGGAACAACCATCGAGAACGCTGCCTACCGTCTCACCGTCGACAGCCACGGCGACATCACCTCGCTCTTCGACAAGGAGGCCAACCGCGAGCTGGTGGCCTCGGGGCGCAGTCTGCGCCTCGTCGTTTTCGACGACTGCACCTCCACCGCATGGCCTGCCTGGGAAATACAGAAGGCTACCATCGACCGTGCACCGCTGCCCATCCATAACGACGTGACCATCGCCACCGAGCAGGGACCACTGCGCCGCACACTTGTCATTCGCAAACGCTACGGCGACTCCGAGATTGAACAGCGCTTCCATCTCTACGAGGGAAGCCAGGCCCGCCGCATTGACTTCGAGAACACCGTCGACTGGCGCTCGCTCAACGCCCTGCTGAAGGCAGAATTCCCACTCAGTGTCAGCAACGCGAAGGCCACCTACGACCTCGGCCTGGGCACCATCCAGCGAGGCAACAACTGCGACACCGCCTTCGAGGTGTATGCCCATGAGTGGACTGACCTGACCGACCAGCGCGGCGACTACGGCGTGACGCTGCTTAACGACTCCCGCTACGGCTGGGACAAACCCGACGACCAGACGCTGCGCCTCTCGCTGCTTTATTCACCGAAGCCCGCCAATAGCTACGCCTACCAGGACCGACAGGACTTCGGCCACCACGTCTTTACCTATAGTCTGATAGGCCACAACGGTCCCCTCGACATCAGCATGGCCACTCGTCAGGCCACTCAGCTCAACAGCCCCCTGCGCACCTTCGTCACCACGAAGCACAAGGGCGACCTTGGTCGCACATTCTCGTTCGTTGTCTCCGACAATGCCAACGTAGTGGTACGGGCTCTGAAGAAGGCCGAAGTGAGCGACGAATATGTGGTGCGCGTCTACGAGACCAGCGGAAAGCAGCGCCAGCAGGCCCACCTGACCTTTGCAGCCGACATCGTCAGTGCAGCTGAGGCCGATGGTACTGAGCGTACCATAGGTGCCGCCACACACGAGGGCCGCACGCTCAACATCACCGTCGACCCGTACAGCCTGAAGACCTACAAGGTGAAATTAGCTGCCCCAACGACATCGGCACAGCCCACTTCGCAAGTGGCAATGGTCAATTGTCAATTGCCATTCGACCGTCAATGTGCCAGCTTCAACGAGTTCCGCTCTGCCGCCAACTTTGAAGGCGGCTACAGCTATGCCGCTGAGCTGTTCCCCTCCGACGGTATCACCATCGACGGTGTGTCGTTCCGCTTAGGCGAGAAGGAAGCCAGCAACGGTCTTACCTGCAAGGGCGACACCCTGCAGCTGCCTACGCTCAGCACCTCACGCACTGCCGAGGGGCCACGCCACCTCTACCTTCTCGCCGCCTCTGACAAGGGCGATCGTGAAGCAACGTTCACCGTCGGTCAGTCACGCCAGACGCTGGAAGTGCCCTTCTACAGCGGTTTTGTTGGCCAGTGGGGGCATGACGGCCAGACCACAGGTTTCATGAAACAAGCACGGGTGGCCTATGTGGGCACCCACCGCCACTCGCCCGACGGCGATGAGCCTTACGAGTACACTTACATGTTCTTGCTGCGCCTCGACATTCCTAAAGGTGTTAGCCAGGTGGTACTGCCCGACGACCGCCACGTCGTCATCTTCGCAGCTACGCTGACCAGTGCCGATGCCGCCATCACCAACACTTCGCTATCGCCGACAGGCCTCGTCCCTGCTGCTCCGCTATTCAAGACATCGCTCCGCACCGACGACCAAGCAGCCACTGAGCAGGCTGACCGCCCTGCCAGGGTGTCTGTCCTGAAAAATGCCACCGTGGTGGCTGTATCAGGGGAGGTGAACGAGCACGAGCGTGCCATCTTCCTGACCGACGGTCGCCCTGACACCAAGTGGTGCGACAGCCAGGCCGCTCCCAACTATGTGGTATTCGACCTCGGTAAGCCGACCACCGTCGACACCTGGTGCCTGCTCAACGCCGGCCAGGAGAGTGCTGCCTACATCACACGCACCTGCCTGCTGCAGGGGCGCCTCAACGAGAGCGACGAATGGCAGACGCTCGACATGTTCGATGGTAACCGCCGCAACGAGGTGGAGCGTCATTTCTCGCCGACCACCGTCCGCTACGTCCGTCTGTTTGTCGTCAGTCCCACACAGTCTACTGACCCTGCAACCCGCATCTACGAATTCGAACTCTTCTAACCCCGTACCCAACCTATAACACAATGAGACACCTCATCCTTGCCTTCCTCGTATGCTGCGCCATCATCGCAGCCCCCACCCCCGTCTCCGCCCAAACCGACGTATACCTCAATGGTAACATCGTTCTCTCGGGACGCATCCTCCTCACCAACACTACAGGCCAGCAGTATACTGGGGAAGTAGACCTCGACGACAGCAAAGTGTTCCTCTTCAGCGACAAGTACGTCTTCTTCGAGTGCCCCTCGCAGAACTACCGCTCCAGCAACATACGCATCAACGGCGGTCACTACACGGTCCGCTTTAACATGGCCGACAAGAGCTGGCAGTTTACAGCACCCGTCGACCCATTCCGCATCTCAGCCTTCGGCTCCTCCGTCTGCAACGGACAGGGCGCCACCGGCAACAAGGGCTACGCCTACCTCTACGGCGAACAGCTGAAAGAGCGCTATGCCAACGAGACCTCGCCCAACGCCTTCTATGTCTCAGGCATCTCCATCGGCGGCAACAACACGCAGAACCTGCTCGACCGCTACGACGAAATGACGCGCGACCACGCAGCATACGTCATCATCGGCCTCTCGATGGGCAACGAGGGCATCCATGAGTCTTCGAACAAGCAGCAGACGTTCAACCAGTTCTCCATCAACATGCAGACCCTCATCAGCCGCATGAAAACCGACGGCAAGGTGCCCGTGGTGATGAACAACTACACGCGTGGCGACTTCACGCTCGAGGACTATAGCTACATCAAGAAGATGAACCTGCTCATCCACCAATGGGACGTAGCCTCCGTCAACACCCTCGGCGCTATCGACGACGGTGCAGGCCACTGGGCGTCAGGCTACCAGCAGGACAATGCCCACCCCACCACCAATGGGCACCGTGAGTTCTTCTACGCCATGCCACCCTCGCTCTTCGATGCCTTGGCTTCCGGCAGGGGACTACCCGTGCGCGACCTGACGCAGCAGCTGACACTCCATGGTGGCGACGTCATCAACTTCCGTGGCGAGGCGACCGTCCACCCCTTCGCCATCACACTCCGTGTCAAGGGCGATGCCGCAGGACTTCTGCTCACCTATAAGCTGACAGCAGGCATACGCCAAGGAACAATTTCAGTCGATGCCGATGGCCATGTGGTCTACACCAACCCCACAAACCGTACAGTGAAATCAACTGCTACGCTCGCTGACAATGAGTGGCACTACGTCACGCTAACCCACTACTATGCACAGGGACGTACACTGCTCTATGTTGATAAGGAAGAGGTTGGCGAAATACGTGAGCGCATCAGCTCATTGGCCGATGTCACCATTGGCGACACCACCACAACCGTCACACGACAGCTCAGCGAGCTGTTCTTCTGGCGCAGTGCACTGTCGCTCGACGAGGTGGCTGCCGTCACCGACGGCCTCATGTTGAAGTCGAGCCTTGAGCTTTACGTGCCTGCCACGGCGACCCTCGACAACCTGGCAACGAGCCTCAACAGCGTGACGTTCGTCGGCGGACAGGCATCGACAGACCTCTTCGGCGACATCAACAAAGACGGGCAAGTGGGCATCGGCGATATCGTGGCCATCACTAACATCATGGCAGGCAGCGACACCTCTGAAACGACGCTCAAACTGGCCGACCTGAACAACGACGGACAGGTGGGCATCGGCGACATTGTCGCCATCACGAATATCATGGCAGGACTCTAAGGGCAAAAAAACGCTAAAAAGTTTGGTGGTTACACCTTTTTGTTGTACCTTTGCACCGACATAATCGTAACTCGGGGGCGGCCGGGCTGATCGGGATACTCATCAAATAACTTAAAAACTCGGGCTGACGACTCCTGTCAATGGCGGGCCACTAACCAAGCCAATCCCTTTGGGATAGTGCCGGTGGATTACAACGACGGAGAGCACCCACAACTTGTTTACAAGGAGTTTTCATCACATCCACCCACCGCCCCCTTCTTTTGACTCAACTTAGTTGAGGAAGGAGTAAAGGAGTAAGGAGTAAACTACTTTACCTCCACAACTCCCCAACTCCTCAACTCCTAGAGTTGAGCGTATGCGAAACTCAAATCTAAATCTCAATTCTCAACTCTCAAATCTCAAATCATATTATGTTCTCAGGTATCATCGAAGAGTTTGCCACCGTCGTCGCCATTCATAAAGACCGTGAAAACATAGACTTCACACTCACGTGCTCATTCGTCAATGAACTTAAAATTGACCAAAGTGTCGCCCATAATGGCGTCTGCCTCACCGTTGTCGAAATCATCCCGCCAACCGGGGCGACACCCAACGGCAGCTATGTGGTAACGGCAATGAAGGAGACACTCGATCGCTCAAACTTAGGGCAGCTCAGCGTGGGCGACAAGGTGAACATTGAGCGCTCCATGCTGATGAACGGACGTCTCGACGGCCACATCGTACAAGGGCATGTCGACCAGACAGCCATCTGCACGGCCATGAACGACGCCGACGGCTCTACCTACTTCACCTTCAGCTATGCCCACAATCCCGACATGGCGCGCCGCGGCTACTTCACCGTCGACAAAGGCTCAGTCTCTGTCAACGGCGTGTCGCTCACGGTCTGCAACCCTACCGCCGACTCTTTCCAGGTAGCTATCATTCCTTATACGATGGAGCACACTAACTTCCAGGACATCCGCGTCGGTACCACCGTCAACATAGAGTTCGATATCCTCGGAAAGTACATCGCACGCCTGCAAGACTTCTAACTACTTCTTACTCTTTCTAACTACTTCTAACTACCTCTAACTACTTCTAACTACCTCTAACTACCTCTAACTACCTCTAACTACTTCTAACTACCTCTAACTACCTCTAACTACTTCTAACTACCTCTAACTACCTCAAGACCATGATACGCCCATTTGCACTTTTCACTTTGCTCCTCTCACTGTTCGCTTTCCATGCCTTCCCTACTTCTGCGTGGCACAGCATTCTGAAGGACAATGTGAAGTCGCTGGAAGTCATGGTTAACCACGACTTTATGGCGTTGCCTGTCATGCAGCTCCGCTCACGTGACGTGCTGACCATCAGCTTCGATGAGCTGTCGCACAACTACCACCGTTTCGTCTACCACCTTGAACCCTGTAACCCCGACTGGACACCCGTCGAGGGTCTCTTCGAGAGCGACTGGTTAGAGGGATTCAACGATCAGCCCATCGATAATTATGAGAACTCGCTGAACACCAATGTGCTCTACACCCACTACCAGCTACAGTTGCCCAACGCCCAGACCAGACTGCGGATGAGCGGCAACTACCGCCTGTACATCCTCGACGAGGATGACGGCAACGAGGAGGTGGCCTGTGTGGAGTTCCGCGTCGTCGAGCCACTGATGAACGTCGGCATCGGCGTTACCACCAATACCGACATTGACTTCCAAATGGGCCACCAGCAGGTGGCGCTCACCGTCAACTACAACACGGTGAAGGTCACCAACCATGCTGAGCAGCTGCAGGTGTTCGTCATGCAGAACGGTCGTGAGGACAACATGAAAGTCCACCCGCGCCCTAACTACATCACACCACAGTCCCTGCGCTGGGAGCACAACCGCGAGCTCATCTTTGAGGCCGGTAACGAGTACGGCAAGTTCGAGGTGCTCGACCCCTCACACATTTCCATGGGACTCGCAAGCGTCAGCTGGGACGAGGAACAGCGACGCTACCACGCCTTCGCTTACCCTCGTGACATCCGCCGCTCTTACCTCTACGACGAGGATGCCGACGGTGCCTTCCTGCTGCGCAACAGCGACAACTACGAGGCGGCTACCACCTCGGAATATGTGCTCGTCCATTACAAGCAGAAGGCACGTTACTACGACGATGCCCGTGTCATCATCGACGGACGATGGACCACTGAGGATCCCGAGACGTATGTCATGGACTACGACGAGACCGACGGCACCTACAACGCCATCATCCTCCAGAAACTGGGCTATTACAACTACCAGCTGCTGCTACAAGACTACGACGGCACCACCCACCTCCTGCCTGAGATGGGCTCTTTCTACCAGACCGAGAACCGCTATCAGGGCCTCGTCTATTACAAAGGAACAGGCGAACGTGCCTGGCGTCTCGTTGGCTATCAGGAGATACTGTTCCGCGACAACTGAAATTACTTTTTTAAACCAAAAATTATGGTTACGATATAGCTGTTGGCATAAGACGCTGAAAAAGTTTCCGCTCACCGCCTTGTGCCAACTATTATATCATTCCCAAAATTATCCCGCTCATCCCGCTCATCCCGCACCTGAATTTAGGTGCGGGATGAGCGGGATGAGCGGGATGTTTTTCTGTTAAGTAGATGAACACAATTATTTTATAAAAACAACGAATTTAACGAATTAAACGAATTACAACGCGCAGCAATTCGTCAAATTCGTTTAATTCGTTGTTAAAAAAAGGATTATTTGTATAAACTAAATTTGAACAGTTACTTAAATCGAAAATGTTTTGCTTTTCTACCCCACCCCATTTTTCATTCGCAACGCTCGAGATTCAGCTCGCAATTCCCGAGAATAAAAACGTAAAGCCCGAGAATAGAATCGCAAAACCCGAGAATAAAATCGCGAATACCAAGATTAACCAAAAAACATCCTGCGCATCCGACGCATCCGACGCCCAAATTTAGGCGTCGGATGCGTCGGATGCGCAGGATGTTTTTCGGTTCAGTCCGAAAAGTCCATTGAAGCTATGCGTCTTGCTGTCTTGTTGTCCTCCTCTTGTCTTGATGTCTAAAGCCGAGGGAGGCCATCGGCACTCCACTCCACCGTCTTCATATACGTGTCGCGCACGATATTCCCGTCCTCTATCCGCTTAAGCTCATAGAGTAAGAACGTCTGCGTGCTGTCTACTGATGGCACGAGATAGACGTTGGTGATGCTGTTATAGGTGACGGTGTCCGGCGGGATGACGGGCTCCGGATGTTTCGTCCACACAGCAGAGTCGAGCAGGTTGGCACTTGCCGGTGCCGTCAGCATGCCCATCGTCGTGTAGGTTGTCCAGATGCCGCTTGCCGAATAGAGCACGATGACACGCTTGCCATCAGGCGAGAGGAAGGCCTCTGGATTCTCGTTGACATAGATGGGATAGGCCGACCGGCGACCATCAGGATTGATCCACTGTCGTTCCCACTCGTAGTCAGGCTTCGAGATCATGACACGCTCGGTGGCAGTGGTCCACGGGTTTTCCATTCTGGCAATATAGATACACTGTGTCTCGGTCTCTGTACGTCGTTTGGGCCATCCGCTCCACAGTAGATAGAGGCGTCCGTCGGGCAGCTGCAGGATGTTGGGATGGATGGCGTAGTTCCACTCAGAATAGATCTGGATAGGACCTTTCATCACAAAGGTGCCGGTCATGGGGTCTGCATCGGCACACTCCATGACATAGAGCTGGTGGTTGTCGGTATTCCCGTCGTCAGCTTCAAAATAGACGTACCACTTGCCATCAATACGATAGATTTCTGGCGACCAGATATGGGTCATGCCGTCATGCTCGGTGCTCCACAGCGTACGGCGTGGCACTTCGGCAAGATTGTTGAGGTCAGTGGTGGCAAAGAGGTCTACACGCTCACCGCCAAGGCTCTGGTGAGTGAAATAGTAGGTCCCATCATAGAGGATAGCCTGAGGATAGCCCACCTCAGAAAGCAGAAAACCCTCGACCGATGGTGTCGATTCTTCATGCCTACAGCCTACAAGCGCCAACAGAAAAGTTAGTATATATATAATATGGTGTCGCATGGTCACACTATTCACTATTCGCTTTTCACTATTCACTTTTCACTATTCACTATTCACTATTCACTATATAGCGGGTACAAAGATACGATTATCTTTTCAACCGACAAAAGATTCTGAGCAGAAATCGCGAAAAAAAACAAAAAATTGTCATTTGAACGGTTTTTTCGTTGTTTTGAAGAGTATTTTTCCTTCAATATAATAAAATTATTGTTATTTTGCACCCTGAAAAGTTAGTAATAGTTTTTATAAGTAGTAGTTTTAGTATCAGGTAACACACGACATTTATTCTTGCTTCAAATTAGGTATTGGTTCTTTTAAGTGTAAAAAACAAATAGAAATAGGTAAGTAAGCAACTAATAATAAATCGATGTGATATGAAGAGAACAACTGTATTGGGCATTGTCGGCCTCATTGCCATAGGAGCGATGGCACAGACAGCAGAGCTTTTCAAGCCCTACAAAGAGACGGCACTTCGACTGCCATCGGTGCCACTCATCGTGAGTGACCCCTACTTTAGTGTATGGTCTCCCTACGACCAGCTGACCGACGGCACTACACGCCACTGGACGAACGACGAGAAGCCCATGGAGGGCCTCTTGCGCGTCGACGGCACCACCTATCGCTGGATGGGTGCCGACAGAGCCATCCTGCAGAGCATCATCCCCATGGCCGACGAGGAAGCATGGGAAGCCGACTATACGCGGAAGGTGCAGCAGGGCACTGACTGGACCAAGCCCAGCTACAAGCCCGAGGGCTGGCGGCGCGGCAAGGCTGCCTGGGGCAGCGATGGTCTGAGCTACGTGCGCACACACTGGAGCGATCTGAACAGCGACCTCTACGTGCGCCGCACCATCGACCTGAAAGCCGCCGACCTGCAGGAAGACCTCTACATGGTCTACTCGCACGACGACGTCTTCGAGCTTTACATCAACGGCACGAAGGTGGCCGACACCGGCGAGACGTGGGTCGAAGGTGTGAAGCTACACCTCGACGGCAAGCTGAAGGGCCTGCTCCATGAGGGAACGAACATCATTGCCGCCCACTGCCACAACACCACCGGCGGTGCCTATACTGACTTTGGCCTGTTCAAAAACATCGGCCAATCATCAACAGCCATCAAGACCGCTCAGCAGAAGTCGGTCGACGTACTTGCCACCAACACATATTATACTTTTATATGCGGCCCTGTAGAGCTGGACGTAGTCTTCACGGCACCCATGCTGATCGACGACTACGACCTGCTCTCATCGCCAATCAACTACATCTCCTACCAGGTGCGCTCGACCGACGGTCAGCAGCATAACGTGCAGCTGATGATTGCTGCCACACCCGAGATGGCACTCAACAAGGTCACACAGCCCACACGCTCGAAGGTGGTCGAAACCGAATGGGGCGAGCAGCCGTATGTCTACACCGGCACCATCGACCAGCCCATCCTCGCCAAGAAGGGCGACGGCATCTGCATCGACTGGGGCTACTTCTACATCCCAGCCGTCAACGGCACGGTGTCGCTCGGCAAGGCTTCTGAGATGCGCGAGCAGTTCGCTGCCACGGGCACCACGTCGACCAAAGCCATCTACGACTGCTCCACGGCCGCCGCGATGCCTCTGCTCTGCTACACCCACGAATTCGGCAAGACCAAGCAGGCTGCCAGCTTCATGATGATGGGCTACGACGAGATACAGGACATAGAATATATGTATAAGCGCTACAAGGGCTACTGGGCTCACGGCGGAACGGTCACCATCTTCCAGATGTTCAACCGCATGAATTCGCAGTATCAGAACATCATGCAGCGCTGCCGCGAGTTCGACAAGATGATCTACGACGACGGCCTGGCCGTGGGCAACGAGCACTATGCTGAGATTCTCTCGGCCAGCTACCGCCACGTCATCGCTGCCCACAAGCTGTTCCAGGACGAGGAGGGCAACCTGCTGTTCTTCTCGAAAGAGAACAACTCGAACGGCTGCGTGAACACGGTTGACCTGACATACCCCGAGGCACCGCTGTTCCTCTGCTACAACCCCGAACTGCAGAAAGCCATGATGACCTCCATCTTCGACTATTCAGCCAGCGGACGTTGGACGAAGCCCTTCGCCGCACACGACCTGGGTACCTATCCTATTGCCAACGGTCAGGTGTATGGTGGCGACATGCCCCTTGAAGAGGCCGGAAACATGCTGACACTGGCAGCTCAGCTGTGCAAGCTGGACGGCAATGCCAACTACGTGCGTAAGTACTACGGCATCCTGGAGACCTGGGCCACCTACCTCTCGGAGAACGGACAGGATCCTGCCAACCAGCTCTGTACCGACGACTTCGCCGGTCACTGGGCACACAACGCCAACCTCTCTATCAAGGCCATCATGGGCGTGGCTGCCTTCTCAGAGATTGCCCGCATGATGGGCTTCAACGACACAGCCGACAAGTACCTGGCACGGGCCCGTGAGATGGGCGCACAGTGGGAGAAGGATGCCCGCGAGGGTGACCACTATCGTTTGGCCTTCGACCGCAAGGACACCTGGAGCCAGAAGTACAACATGATTTGGGACAAGCTCTGGCAGACCAACGTCTTCCCCGCCGGCTCGATGGAGCGCGACGTGAAGTACTACCTGAAGAAGCAGAACAAGTACGGACTGCCACTCGACTGCCGCAAGGACTACACGAAGAACGACTGGATTATGTGGACCGCCGGCATGGCCCAGGACAAGGAGACCTTCCTGAAGTTCGTCGAGCCAATCTATAAATATATGAACGAGACGGAAAGCCGCGTACCCACCAGCGACTGGTACGACACGAAGACCGGACGTATGGTCGGCTTCAAGGCCCGCTCCGTCATCGGAGGCTTCTGGATGCGCGTCCTCACCGAGAAATGAATCTTTGCCTCGTTATAACGTCATTACGTCATAACGTTATAACGAGGCTCGTTATCCCGTCATAACGTCATAACGTTATAACGCCAAAAGAGAAAACTACAATAAAAAAACCAAATCAATATGAACCTAACGAAACAGAAAAGATTCACGTCGTTAGTCATCATTGCGACCGTGATTGGAGGCATCGCAGCAACGCTCACCAGCTGCAGCGAGTCTTCAACCACGGTTGAAGACTATGTGGGCGTGCAGACGTCGGATCCCTTCGATCCGTCGAAACCTGTGACCGTCAGCTCGTTCAATCCCACGTCGGGCAGCGTCGGTCAGCAAATCGTCATCCTGGGCAGCAACTTCGGCAACGATTCGACAATGGTCGACGTCACCATCGGCGGCAAGAAGGCCGTCGTGGTCAGCGTCAAGTCGAACGCTATCTACTGCTACCTGCCCGGTGCAGCCTATGATCAGATTGAGGGCAACCGCCTCTATGCCAACATCGAGGTAACCGTCAACGGCAAGACGGGCAAAGCCCCCAACCGCTTTGAGTATGAGCGTAAGATGGTGGTGGGTAAGCTCTGCGGAAAGAACTTCGACCGCTACGACGACGCTGTATGGCAAGATGGCACCTTCGCCGAGTGTTCGGGCTTTAAGAACGACGGCGTCATGCAGTTCTCGCCCTACAACCACGACCAGCTCTTCGTCGTCTACGACCAGGAGCCGCGCTTTGGCACTGTGGCCCACGGCATCCAGCTCATCGATCTGAAAGAGCAGACCGTGCGCACCATCCTGCCACTGAACCGCTTCGGCAACCAGCGTCTGCGCACCATTGACTTCGCCGTCGACCCCTTTATGTATAATGAGGACGGCACCTACGACTACGTCATGGTTCCTCAGCTCGACAGTGAGGGCAAACCTGTCATCGACAGCAACGGCGAGACCGTCATGGTAAAGAGTGGCTATGCCCCCGAAGGCTGGGACAAGACGGCCACCGCCGACCAGAAGAAATGGCGCGAGCACCTGATTATCTCTGCCGACAACGACGACAACAACTACCGCGCCAACTCGGTGTACATCGTCGACCGCGACCCCAACGGCGACTTCAGCAGCGGCTCAGCCGTACGCCAGCTGGCCAACTACCGCCAGTGTAACGGTGCGTCGCTACACCCCAACGGCGAGCTCTACTTCACCAGCTTCGCACAGGGTGAGGTGCTGCGCCTCGACATGGACAAGTACTGGGCCACACAGCTGCCCGACACGCTCGGCGGCCTGGGCACTTCATGGTCGCCCTACGCCAACCAGAACCTGAACGATGTCAACACGGGCACGAGCTCGGGCTCGGGGGCCTTCGAGAAGCTCTTCACCGTGCAGGACGTCGCCTGGGAGTTCCAGATCGACATCCACCCCTCGGGTAAGTTTGCCTATATCGTGGTCATCAACCGCAACTACATCCTGCGCACTGACTACAACGAGCAGACACACCGTTTCTCGGCGCCTTACCGCGTGGCTGGCGACATGTCGCACTCGGGCTTCACCGACGGCGTGGGCCTCTCTGCCCTCCTCAACCGCCCCTACCAGGGCACGTTCGTCAAGAACGAGCAGTATGAGGCCGAGGGCCGCGAGGACATCTACGACTTCTACTTCTGCGACTCGCAGAACAATGCCATCCGCCTGCTCACCCCCGAGGGCATCGTCAAGACCTACGCCGGCGGCGGCTATGCCACACACGCCGATGGCAACACTTATGGCAATGAGAACGGTGAGCTGCGCGACTTTGCACGCTTCAACCGCCCAACGGGCCTCGTGAACGACGTGCACCGCGATGCCATCACGGGCGAGAACACGCTCATCTTCTATATTCTCGATACTTACAACTACGCCATCCGAACCATCACGATGGAGGAAAACTTAGAAGCAACGGAGGAATAAGCGTATGAAAAAATATATTCTGACACTACTGCTTGTGCTGGGCACGACACTGTCGGCCATGGCGCAGAACGAGATCAACGTCACCGGACGCGTCACCGACGCATCGGGCGAGCCCATCATCGGCGGCTCCGTCATCGTGAAGGACGCCAAGGGCCTTGGCACCATTACCGACTACGACGGTAACTATAAGATTAAGGTGCAGCAATACCGCACACTCGTCTTCTCCTACATCGGCTACAAGACGCAGGAGGTGCTCGTCAAGGGCGACAAGACTGTCATCGACATCCAACTGCAGGAGGACATCCAGAATGCAGTCGACGAGGTGGTGGTCACGGGTATGGGTACGCAGAAGAAACTCACCGTGACGGGTGCTGTCAGCAACGTCAAGATGGACGACCTGAAGCACTACAGCACGTCGAACCTCACCAACACGCTGGCTGGTAACGTGCCGGGCATCATGGCCTTCCAGTCAAGTGGTCAGCCGGGTAAGAACACGTCGGAGTTCTGGATCCGTGGTATCTCAACCTTCGGTGCCAGCTCTAAGGCTTACATCCTGGTCGACGGCTTCGAGCGCGAGAACATCGACGATATCAACATTGAGGACATCGAGAACTTCTCAGTGCTGAAGGACGCCTCGGCCACGGCTATCTACGGTTCGAAGGGTGCTAACGGCGTCGTCCTCATCACGACCAAGCACGGTAAGGCTGGTAAGGTGCAGATCAACGGCAAGGTGGAGACCTCTTACAACACACGCACCATCACGCCGGAGTTCGTCGACGGCTTCCAGTATGCTAACTACCTGAACGAGGCTCGCGTCACCCGTAACCTCGGTGTGCTCTACCAGCCCGTCGAGCTCGACATCATTCGCGAGGGGCTCGACCCGGACCTCTACCCTAACGTCGACTGGCAGGACCTGCTGCTCAAGGACGGCGCCATGAGCTACCGCGCTAACCTGAACCTGAGCGGTGGTGGTGAGACGGCTCGCTACTACGTCTCGATGGCCTACACCGAGGACGAGGGTATGTACAAGACCGACAACACGCTGAAGAAGAAGTACGATACCAACGCTAACTACAAGCGCTGGAACTACCGCATGAACGTCGACATCGACGTCACGAAGACCACCATGCTGAAGCTGGGCATCGGCGGCAACCTGAACAAGCGCAACTCACCGGGCATCGGCGACGACAAGGTGTGGGGACAGCTCTTCGGCTACAACGCCCTCTTCACGCCAGTGGTCTACAGCAACGGCTACTACCCCGCCAAGGGCTCCTACAACGTGGAGACCATCGACGGCGTCGAGGTGCGCACCATCAACGAGAACTATATCAACCCCTGGGTATCATCGACACAGACGGGCTATAACAACGAGTGGCAGAACGACATCCAGACGAACGTCACGCTGGAACAGGACCTGGGCTTCCTGCTCAGGGGCCTGAACTTCACCGGACGCTTCGGTCTTGACACGCACAACGAGAACGCCATCCAGCACCACCGTCTGCCGGCACTCTACCGTGCCAGCTCGCGTAACACGGAGACCGGCGAGCTCGACTTCGAACTGCTGCAGAGCGCTCGCGACATGACGCAGTCGACATCGAACAGCGGCTGGCGCCGTGAGTTCCTCGACCTGCTGCTCCACTGGGACCGCTCGTTCTTCGACGCCCATAACTTCGGCGCCAACGTGAAGTACACCGAGAACCAGCAGATCTCGACACAGAACCTGGGCACCGACATCAAGAACTCGGTGTCACGCAAGAACAGGGGTCTGGCTGCTCAGGCTACCTATAACTACAAGTACCGCTACTTCCTCGACTATAACTTCGGCTACAACGGCTCGGAGAACTTTGCCGACGGTCACCGCTGGGGCTTCTTCCCCGCTTGGTCGGTGGCATGGAACGTGGGTGAGGAGCCCTGGGTGAAGAAGAAGTTCACCTGGCTCGACATGTTCAAGATTCGCTTCTCACACGGTAAGGTGGGTAGCGACACCACGGGCAGCTCGCGCTTCCCTTACCTCTACACGCTCATCAGCTCGACTACCGAGAGCGAGCGTAACCAGGGCGGCGGCGGTGCTGGCTACTACTGGGGACAGTACTTCAGCAACAACTATGGTGGCATTCGCTACCGTCAGGTGGCCTCTGAGGGTGTCACCTGGGAGGTGGCCACGAAGAACGACCTCGGCATCGACCTGGTGCTCTTCGGCAACAAGTTCTCGCTCACCGTCGACTACTTCGACGAGAAGCGTACGGGCATCTATCAGGAGCGCCGCTTCCTGCCCACGACCGTGGGTCTGGAGTACTGGGACGCCGGTGGCTGGAACTTCCCGAAGGCTAACGTCGGCTCGGTGAAGTCGCGTGGCTTCGACGGCAACTTCCGCTACGAAGAGAAGTTCGGCGACGTCAGTGTCACCGTCCGCGGTAACATGACCTACTCGAAGAACGAGATTGGCGAGTACGACGAGGAGAACAATGTCTACCCCTACCAGAACCAGCATGGCTATCGTGTCAACCAGGTGCGTGGCCTCATCGCCGAGGGCCTGTTCAAGGACTACGACGACATTCGCAACTCGCCCACGCAGACCTTTGGCACGGTGCAGCCGGGCGATATTAAATATAAAGATGTGAACGGCGACGGCATCATCGACGGTGGCGACGAGTGCGCCATCGGTGCCACGGACCGCCCCAACCTCATCTACGGTCTGGGCCTCTCGGTGGCTTGGAAGGGCTTCGACTTCAACCTCCACTTCCAGGGGGCTGGCAAGTCGACCTTCATGACCTACGGTAAGAACGTCTACGCCTTCAGCGAGGGACAGTGGGGTAACGTCTTCAAGGGCCTCCTCGAGAACCGCTGGGTCGACAGCGAGACAGCCTCGATGCTGGGAATACAGCCTAACGAGAATGTCAATGCCGACTATCCGCGACTGAGCTACGCCGGCAACTCGAACAACTTCCGCAACTCGACATTCTGGCTGCGCGACGGTCGCTACCTGCGCCTGAAGAACCTCGACATCGGCTACACCCTGCCGAAGCAGATCGTCAACAAGATTCACTTCCAGAGCATCCGCTTCTACGTCTCTGCCTCCAACCTGTTCTTCCTCCACAAGAAGTTCAGCATCTGGGATCCTGAGTCACTCCAGCCTCGTGGCGAGGACTACCCCATCACGAAGGCCGTCACCCTGGGTATGCAAGTCAACCTGTAAACCCACCCCCCAGCCCCTCCCCAAGGGAGGGGAGAAAGGTTAGTTATTACAATACTAAAACAGTACAAGATATGAAACCCAATATGATATCAAAGCAAATAAAAGTGGCTGCTGTCTGGCTCTTAACTATTTTAGCCCCCCTCCCTTGGGGAGGGGTTGGGGGTGGGTTGCTCACCTCCTGCACCGACCTCGACAGCGACAAATACTTCGACGACCGCAAGACCCTGGAGAGCGTCTTCACCGACAAGATACAGGCCGACCAGTGGCTGGCACACGCCTTCTCCTTCCTCAACGGCTCTAACATTGAGGTGGGATCAAAGGGTGGCACCGGCGGCGAGGGTGGCGCTTGGAACCCCTTCAACTTCGACGACGACATGTTCTACGGCGACCGCGACAACTCGTTCGGCGACTCGAAGGACGCCGACTGGGCATCGTACAACGCCTTCCACGAGGGCAACTACGACGAGCACCAGGGACAGGACGCCTGGGTACGCTGCTACCAGGGCATCTACCAGGCCTCGATATTCATCCATAACATCTACCGTAACACGGCGATGAGCCGCGAAGAGGTGGAGGACTACCGCGGACAGGCTCGCTTCGTGCGTGCTTACTACTACTGGCTGCTGCTCCGTAAGTTCGGACCCGTGCCCATCATGGCCGACGAGGGGGCTGACTACACGCTGGAGTACGACGAGCTGGCTACGCCCCGCTCTACCTACGAGGAGTGTGCCACCTACATCGCCTCTGAGATGCTGAAGGCGGCCGGAGAGCTGAAAGCTTACAAGCGCGACGGTGCCAACGTGATGCGTCCCACCATCGGCGCTGCACTTGCCACACGTGCCATCGTGCTCACCTACGCCGCCTCGCCGCTGGCCAACGGACAGCTGCAGAACGGTCATCACCCCGCCAACGTCACCGACGATGTGGCAAAGCTGCTGAAGAACTTCGACGGCACACCGCTGCTCTCGCTCACCTACGACGAGTCGAAATGGGCACGCGCCGCTGCCGCCTGCAAGGATGTCATCGACCTCGGGGTCTACGACCTCTACACCGAGCCTTACAACGACGTGGCTACCGACGACCGTCCCATCACTGTCGTGCCGCCTGCCGATGCTGAGTTCTCTAACCAGAACTGGCCCAACGGATGGCAGAACATCGACCCCTACCTCTCCTACCGTAACCTGTTCAACGGCGTGGCAAGCCCCGAGGGTAACCCGGAGCTGATCTTCACACGTGGTAACATCGAGACGGGCGACCACGACAACGGTATCGCCTCACTCGTAGGCCACTCCATGCCGACATCGCTCAACGGATGGAACACCCACGGACTGACACAGAAGATGGTGGACACCTATTATATGAAGGATGGATCCGACGTCGACGGCATGTACCGCGAATGGCGCACCCCGGGCGCAACGACCATCGACAACCCCGGCAACGACCGTGAGCGCGCAACGGGCTTCCTCTCGCGTGCTGAGGTGCAGACCGACGACTTCATGGAGGTGCTGGCTAACCCCACCAACCGCAGCCTGTCAATGTCACAGCGCATGCAGGTGAGTCACCAGTATGCTGGCCGCGAGCCGCGCTTCTACGCCTCAGTGGCTTACAACGGCACCATCTGGGAGCAGCTGGGCAACCCCACGAATGCTGACCAGATGAAGCAGGTGACCTACTACCGTGGCGGTGCCGATGGCTACCGCAACTCGTTCGCCTACCTCCGCACGGGCATCGGCGTCAAGAAGTACTACCATCCCTACGACTATTTCGCTGCCCAGCCCAGCGGCGGTGGCAGCTACGGTCAGGTGCAGGTGAAGTTCGAGCCGGCCATCCGCTATGCCGACATCCTGCTCCTCTATGCGGAGTGCCTCAACGAGCTCACCCAGGGCCAGGCTTACCAGCAGCAGGACTGGCGCGGGCAGGCCATCACCATCACGGGGCGTAACATCGACGAGATGAAGCGCGGCATTCGCCCCATACGCATCCGTGCCGGACTGCCCGACTACGCCGCTACCGACTATGCCGACCAGAACTTGCTGCGTGCCAAGATCAAGCGCGAGCGCATGATCGAGTTCATGGGCGAGGGCAAGCGCTACTTCGACCTCCGTCGCTGGATGGATGCACCCATCGAGGAGAACAAGCGCATCTACGGCCTGAACGTCTTCATGACATCTTCCAACAAGGAGGAGTTCATGCAGGTCATTCCCGTCTACAACCTCTCGGCAACCTTCACCGACAAGATGTACTTCTGGCCCATCTCCTTCACGGACCTGAAGCGTAACAAGAACCTCGTTCAGAACCCCGGCTGGAAATACAACGACTAAATCGATGTCTCGAAATAACGTTATCCCGTCATAACGAAATCCCGTCATAACGAAATCCCGTCATAACGATATAACGTTATAACGTCATACCGAAATACCGATAAAAGAAAGGAAAAAGAATTATGATTAAGAATAGCATCATTAAGACTCTGCTGGTCTGTTCCGTATGCTGCGGTATTACCGCAGCCCTCACCTCCTGCAACGACGAATGGAAGGACGAGCAATACGAGAAGTACATCAGCTTCAAGGCACCCCTCAACGACAATGGCGTCACCGCCGTCTACGTGCCTTACTCGCGCCACAACGACGACGGCTCTCTCATGTACGGCGAGGAGGGTAAGTCGAGCTACGACCTGCCCGTCATCGTCGCTGGCACCACCCGCAACGACCGTAACATCACCGTCCACGTAGGCCACAGCGACACGCTGACCATCCTCAACTACGAGCGCTTCGGCTCGCCCACCTACCGTGCCGACATTGTCGACCTCTACTACCGCGACATGTCCGACTATGCCACCTATCCTGAGACGATGCAGATCAACAGCGGCGAGGACGTAGGACTGCTCCGCATCAACTTCAACTTCAAGAACATCGACATGGTCGAGAAGTGGGTGCTCCCCATCGAGGTGAAGCAAGACGCCAGCTATGACCCGCACCCCCGTAAGAACTACGCCAAGGCCATGCTCCGCGTCTATCCCTACAACGACTACTCGGGCAACTACTCGGCAACGACGCTCACACTCACCAATGCCAACGCCCCCGAGGGTGCCACGGGTATGGAGACGAGCCGCGCCTACGTCGTCGACGACAAGACGGTGTTCTTCTACATGGGTAACATCGACGAGACGCGTGTCGACCGCCGCAACTACAAGGTGTTCTTCCGCTTCGTGCCCACCTCGGCCGACGGTCTCCAGGGCACCGTCCAGCTGTGGTCCGACAATGCCGAGAAAAACCTCTTCCAGCAGCGTGGCAACGCCCAGTACCGAGTCTACGAGCAGGCCGATGATGTGCAGCCCTACCTCCTCCACCACTATGTCATCATCAGTGGCATCGAGTACGACTACACCGACTACACCTCTGTAGCCACCTACCCCATGGCCTACACCGTCAAGGGTATCCTCACCCTCGAGCGCCAGCTCAACACCCAGATCCCGAACGAGGACCAGGCCATACAGTGGTAACAAAAAGGAGTTAGGAGTTAGGAGTTAAGAATTAGGAGTTAGGAGTGAGGAATTAGGAGTTAGGAGTTCTCCTCCCCTCCTCCTCGTCTCCCCCTCCCCTCTCCTCCCTCCTCCCTTCTAACTATCGTCCCTTAACTCCCCTTTCGCTCGAGCTCTGCTCGCTTGCTACCAAAGGGACGCAAGAACTCCCCTTTCGCTCGAGCTCTGCTCGCTTGCTACCAAAGGGACGCAAGAACTCCCCCTCGCTCGAGCTCTGCTCGCTTGCTACCAAAGGGACGCAAGAACTCCCCTAAAAAACTCCTAACTCCTAACTCTTAACTCCTCCCCTCCTCCCTCCAAACTATCGTCCCTTAACTCCCCTTAACTCCCCTTAACTCCCCCCCTAACTCCCCTAAAAAAACCTCCCCCTCAAAACCATGAAGCTTCTCTCCTCCGCCCTCCTGGCCTTCGCCCTCGCCGGCAGCGCCTGCGCCCAGTCCCCCACCGCCCTCCAGAACCTCGAGCGTGCCATCCTCATGACCGACGCCACCATGGAGCACTCCTTCGCCGGAGGCACCAGCATGCGCATGTACGACCTCTACAACGTCAGTAGCAACCAAGGCACAGGCACCGCCGACGTCTGGCCCTACACCGCCGCCCTCGAGGCCCACTGCTCCGTGCTCCAGGCCCTCGACGCCCTCCGTGACCAGGCCCCCCAGCTCTACGACGACACCCACGACCGCTACGTCACCCGTCTGAAGCAGCTCTTCAACGCCCTCGACTACTACCGTGGCACCTACACCCTCTACTCCTACGCCCGCATCGCCCAGTGGAGCATCTACGGCGTCCACCGCAGCAACTCGAAGGGCAACGCCGCCGTCACCGGCATCGAAAATGTCTACGACGACCAGATGTGGCTCTGCCGCGAGCTTGTCAGGGCCTACCGCCTGACGGCCGATGCCGACTACCTCGCCAAGGCCGAATACCTGGCTAACTACTGCATCGACGGCTGGGACTGCTGTCTCGACGCCGATGGCAACGAGTATGGTGGCATCACATGGGGACCGGGCTACAACTCGAAGCACTCCTGCTCCAACAGTCCCCTCATCCAGCCGCTGGTATGGCTCTACGACATCTATAACACCGACGGTGAGGAGGCGAACCTCCGCTACTACTACATCCTCCCCGACGGCACGCGCACCAACGAGATGCGCCGCCACTCCGAGGTATACCTTGAGATGGCGAAAAAGATCTACGCCTGGCAGAAGCAGAAGCTCCTCAACAAGTCGACGGGCGTCTACTGGGACATGCTCGGCGCCGTCACCGGCGACATACAGTATGTTGGCGAGGGACGTAACCGCTACCGCACGCACGTCGACAGCCACGGCCCCTCAGGCACCGCCTACACCTACAACACGGGCACCATGCTCGCCGCCACCGCCGAGCTCTACCGCGTGACGGGCGACGACAGCTACCTCAACGACCTCAACGACCTGTCACGAAGCAGCTGGCGTAACTTCGCAAAAGGCCGCCGCATCGATGGCACCACCTTCTACGAGTGGCCCACCGATGCCAAAGCCGAGGAGGGCTTCAACGCCTGGTTCGACAATGTCCTCATGCGGGCCTATGTCGATGCCGCCACCTATAACAACACAGTCTACAACGGTAAGACGCACGCCGCCAACGCCCTCTCCACCTTCCAGCAGAACCTCGACTACGCCTTCGACAACTACCGACAGGCCGACTGCCTGCCCATCAACCTGCTCAACGGGTGGAGCGCCACCACCGGCGACCCCAACATCACCAAGGGCTTCCACCAGCTCGCCTTCGCCGCCGAATATGCGATGCTCGCCATCTGGCAGCTCCAGCAGAACACGGAGTCAGCCATTCTCTCCCCCTCTCACTCCTCCCGCAACGTCCACGCCCCCACCACCCTCTCCTACGACCTCCTGGGGCGTCCCCTTCCCTCCCGTAACACCCTCCCCATCTTCTCCCGCTACGCCGTAAGAAGTAATAAGCCAAAGTGAATGGTTATAGTGAATAGTTGGCAAGGGGGTATAAATTACCATTTCCGCTGCAGGTCTATCTTATCCGCTGCAGCTCTACCTTATCTCCCTCCTACAGGCTACTCTACTACACATCTTTGGGAATGAGGTCGATATCGTAAGCATCGACTTCATCCCCAAAGATGTGTAGAAAGTGTAGTCCCATATAGGGACGGAATAATTAGTCTAGGTCAACTGCTATATCATTGCCAAAAAACATGTAGTTATTATCTGAGAAAATAGCGGTGAGAGACAGTGGCCTGATGGAGGGGTTCTGCGACTGGCACTGTCATCTGCTGCCGGGCGTCGATGATGGCGTGACGGAGACAGCAGACCTAACTTCGTCGATGCGTCACCCTAAACGCCTCACGAGTTTTTCTAAGTCGAATAACGGCTGGATAATCTTCTGCTCTTCTGTAAGGAAGAGGGTTCTCCTCGCAGTTCCTGCAACCCCGTCAGTCTTGATGTCAATGCTGATGACGGTCTTAGCTATGTCAATCACCTTGTCAACACTCAGGCCGATGCCACTGAGTTTGATGATTCGCTCAAGTTCCTTATAGACTTTATATGCTACGAAACAAATACAGACGTGAGTTTCAATCCTCCGTTCCGTGAAATGGAACACCGGACGCATCTCCAGATTGCCCTTACTGATTCTAAATGTCCGTTCCACAACCCACAGACCGTGATACTGGGTGATAACCTCATCAGCGGGAAGGTCAGTGTTTGTGACGTATCCCTTTAGCCCGTCCCACCGCTCATCCTCTGCAATCTTCTCCGGATTGATGCGTACCTGTACGTCCTTGCTGATTTCAAGGAACTTATTGTATCCTCGTTTGTTGACGTTTGCCTTGGTGAGTATTCCCGATTTGTACGATTTCTCCAGTCTCTCCACGCCCTTGTCCCTGTTCTTAGCATCGTTGGCAGCCCTTCTGGACGAATAGCCCACAATAAGTCTGTCGCCATCTGAACGCAGACACTCGTGTTCCACGCCGTCCTTCTTCTCCAAAGACAATATCCAGTCCTTTGTGACCAAGTCTTCAGACTTTATCCTTGCCCCGACTATATTTGTAGCCTGCCGAACGGAGCAGTTTCACGTTCTTCCCGCTCATCAGTCCGGAATCGGCAACGACGACAAAGTCCTTCAGGGAGAAGCGGTGCACAAAGTCGTCAATGATCGGTATCATCGTATAGCCCTCATACTAGCTGCCGTTGGAAATGGAATAGGACAGCGGGTAGCCGTCCTGGCTGACCAGCAGCCCAAGCACTACCTGTGCCTCACTCGTCTTACCGTCCTTCGAGAACCCTGCCTGGCGTAGGTCATCCTTCGGGGCCGTCTCAAAGTAAAGCGTTGTCACGTCATAGAACAACAGCCCGATACTGCCTCCCAGAATCTGCCGTTTGTGGGCGATGCTTATCTCCTGCACACGCTCCATCTGACGATTGTACAGCTTGTCCATGTAGCGGTAGATACAGCTGAGATGGACATCCTCTTTATAATATGGGCGGAGATATGCCGTAGTGGCAAGCTTGCTGGCTGGCAAATACGGGCTATCACCAGATGGCGGAGAATCTCATCCTGAATCTGGCTGAAACCTACAAGGTCATAGACCTATGACAGCAGCATATCCGTGCCGTTGATGGAGGCACTGTCTATCCGGTCTACAAACTGGTCAATGTCCGACTCTTGGCTGACAGTCTCGCCTTCAAAGTCTATCAGCCTCTGACCTGCGTATCGCCGTATCCAATCATTAGCCCGCCGTACCAGTGCATTTACCTCAGCCTCCGTATGTGCAACGCCAAACTGTCTGATTTCCCTAAAGCGTTCTCTGCTCTTATCAACAACGGCAACGCTGACAGAGCCTGAGCGATTTTTCTTCCTACGTACAAACATGCCGCAAAGATACACAAAAAAAGCTTGCGTCACCCAAATCACCTCAAAATATAGTCATAACTACCTGATTGTCAAATGGTGAATTTTAGAATTTGAAAAATCGACGAAGTCAGGAAATAGCGGTGAAAGACAGCGGCCCGATGGAGGGGTTCTGCGACTGGCACTGCCATCTGCTGCCGGGCGTCGATGATGGCGTGCAGGAGGCAGCAGAGACGGTGAGGATTCTGTATGAGTGGCAGGCCGTCGGTGTGAAGGAGGCATGGCTGACACCGCACATCATGGAGGACATCCCCAACAAGCCGGAAGAGCTGAAGAGGAGGTTCGAGGCACTGCTGGATGTCTATGATGGAAGCATCAGGCTGCACCTTGCGGCGGAGCACATGATGGACGGGCTGTTCGTGAGACGGCTGGCGGCTGACGACGTGGTGCCCATCGGCACGGACGGGACACGGCTGCTGGTGGAGACGTCGTACTACATCCCGCCAATGAACATGGAGGCGATCATCGACAGCGTGAAGAGGAATGGCTATGACCCGCTGCTGGCACACCCGGAACGCTACCAGTATATGGACAAGAATGACTACAAGCGGTGGAGGGAGAGAGGGGTGCTGCTGCAACTGAACCTGCCATCGCTCGTAGGGGCTTACGGCACGGAGGTGCAGCGGAAGGCGGAGTGGCTGCTGCGGGAGGACATGTACGACTGTTGCGGCACGGACACCCACTCGGAGGACCAGATGGAACTGTTCCTTGATGGTGTCATCAGCAAAAAGGTGGTCAAGAAGGTGCGCAGACTTATGATGGAGGACGCATCGTGACAGGACACGGCATTGGCACGGTTTTTGCTGTAGGTAGGAAAACGATTAAAATAACCGATTATCATGAAAGAAAAGGATATTAATATTGAGGGCGAGGAGCAGAAGACGGACGAAATGTCAGTCGAAGCACCCGCTGACGAAGTGACAGCAACCGCCGAAGAGGAGAAGGCTGCAGAAGAAGAGAAAGACCCGCTGGCTGAGGCCCAGCAGCAGATAGAAGAGCTGAAGGACAAGTACCTGCGCCAGGTGGCTGAGTTTGACAACTACCGCAAACGCACACTGAAAGAGCGCTCGGAGCTGATCCTGAACGGTGGCGAGAAGACGATTACGGCCCTGCTGCCCGTCATCGACGACATGGAACGTGCACTGCAGAACGGTAAGAACACTGACGATGTACAGGTGTTACGCGAGGGTATGGAGCTCATCTACCAGAAACTGATGAAGGTGCTGGAGTCACAGGGCGTGAAGAAGATTGACACTACGGATGCCGACTTCGACACAAACCTGCATGAGGCTGTAGCCTTGGTTCCTGGTATGGGTGATGACAAGAAAGGAAAAGTAATAGACTGCATGGCAACGGGTTATAAACTGAACGATAAAGTGATCCGTTACGCAAAGGTGGCAGTGGGACAGTGAGCAACGGAACCCCTCCCGACCTCCCCGAGGGGGAGGAGTTGGAAGCAAAAAATAAAGAATGGACAAGAGAGACTACTACGAGGTGCTCGGCGTTGACAAGAAGGCCTCGGAAGACGAGATAAAGAAGGCGTACCGCAAGATAGCCATCAAGTATCACCCCGACCGCAACCCCGGCGACAAAGAGGCCGAGGCGAAGTTCAAGGAGGCCGCCGAGGCTTACAACGTGCTGCATGACCCACAGAAGCGGCAGCAGTATGACACGTTCGGCTTTAATGCTCCGGGCGGTGGTTTCGGTGGCTTCGAAGGCATGTCGATGGACCTTAACGACATCTTCTCGATGTTCGGCGACGTGTTCGGCGGTGGTGGATTCAGTGGCTTTGGAGGCTTTGGTGGAAACCGTGGCGGCACACGCCGGGCACAGCACCGTGGCAACGACCTGCGACTGAAGGTGCGCCTGTCGCTGAAAGAGATCAGGGACGGTGTCACCAAGAAGTTCAAGGTGCGCAAGGACATCGCCTGCGAGCACTGCCACGGCACGGGTGCCGAGGCGGGCAGTGGCACGGAGACCTGTCCCACCTGTCACGGACATGGTTTCGTAACACGCACGCAGCAGAGTCTCTTCGGCATGATGCAGACACAGAGCGTCTGTCCTACCTGTGGTGGCGAGGGGCAGATCATCAAGAACAAATGCCATGCTTGTGGTGGCACGGGCATCGTCAAGGGCGAGGAAGTAGTAGAAATAAAAATTCCTGCCGGTGTGGCTCAGGACATGGTGGTGAACGTCCCTGGAAAGGGCAATGCCGGACAGCGCAACGGTATCAATGGTGATATTCAGGTGTTGATAGAGGAAGAAACGAACGACACGTTTATTCGTGATGGTAACGACCTGATATACAATCTTCTACTCGACTTCCCTACAGCAGCACTTGGAGGCGATGTCAACATCCCCACCCTTGATGACAAGACGGTGAAGATTAAGATTGACCCCGGCACGCAGCCCGGTAAGACCATGCGTCTGCGTGACAAGGGACTGCCCTCCGTCAGGGGCTATGGCGTAGGACGTGGTGACCTCGTCGTGAACATCAGCGTCTATGTGCCGAAGACCCTTAGCCGTGATGAGCGGAAGGCTCTGGAGGAGATGCAACAGAGCGACAACTTCAAGGGTGACAACAAGACGCGTGAATCGATCTTCAATAGGTTCAAGAATTACTTTTCGTGATTAAAGGAGTAAGGAGTAAAGGAGTAAAGGAGTAAAGGAGGTAACCCCTGATAGCACCAGTGCTAATCTCAACTCTCAAACCTCAAATCTCAAACCTCGAATCAACAAGATGACCTATAAAGAGGTATGTGACTATCTGTTCCAGCAGACGCCGAGCTTTGAAAAGAACGGGCGGACTGGATTCAACGAGGGACTGGCAAACACGCTGGCCCTCGACGAGCATTATGGGCACCCCCATCGACAGTTCAAGACCATCCATGTGGCAGGCACCAACGGCAAGGGGTCGGTCAGTCACACACTGGCCGCCCAGCTACAGGCACATGGACTGCGTGTCGGCCTCTACACTTCACCGCACCTTATTGATTTTCGCGAGCGCATACGCATAAACGGGGAGATGATTCCCGAGGACCGCGTCATCAGATTCGTAGAGGAGTTTATAATTCATAATTCACAATTCACAAATCATAATTCTCAAACCTCAAAACATAATTCACAATTCACAATTCATAATTCAAAACTCGCCCCATCGTTTTTTGAACTTACCACAGCGCTGGCCTTCAAATATTTCGCCGAGGAGCGAGTAGACATCGCCGTCGTAGAGGTGGGGTTGGGTGGACGTCTCGACTGTACGAACATCATCATGCCGGTGCTCAGCATCATCACCAACATCTCACTCGACCATACCGACATGCTCGGTGACACATTGGCACTGATAGCCGCCGAAAAGGCAGGCATCATCAAGCAGCATGTGCCCGTCGTCATCGGCGAGACTATTGCCGAGACCCGTCCCGTCTTCGAACAAGTGGCAGAGGAGCGTCACGCCCCCATCACGTTTGCCGAGGACAGTCCCATCGTGGCCAGTGCCGAGCCCACAGCTACCGGCGGCATGCACTACACGCTGACCGACGGCCAGATGTTCGATGGCGAGCTAGGAGGCTATTATCAGGCCAAGAACACCAACACCGCCTTACACGCCATTCGTCAGCTGCAGGCGCTGGGCATCATCGGTGACACCGACTATGGCGCCTTTATGCACATCGGTACGATGACGGGCCTCATGGGGCGTTGGCAGAAAATGGGCGAGCAGCCCACCATCGTCTGCGACACCGGTCATAATACCGGCGGCTGGCACTACCTCAGTCAGCAGCTGCAGGCAGTGGAGTGCCGACAGCTGCGCATCGTCTTCGGCATGGTCAGCGACAAGGATGTGCGCACGGTGGTCAGTATGCTGCCACACAAAGCCACCTACTATTTTACCAAGGCCAGCACCCACCGCGCCCTGTCAGAGCAGCTACTGAAGGAGATGGGCGACGAGCGGGGACTGACGAGCCAGTGCTTCCCAACAGTTGCCGAGGCCTTTGCCGCAGCACGCCGCGACGCCTCGCCTGACGACTGTATTTTCGTAGGCGGCAGCACCTATCTTGTCGCCGACTGGCTGAAAACAGCCTTTTAGGTGTTTTTAACAACACTTTTTTGCCGATATGTTTGCACATATCGGTTTTTTTTTGTTATTTTGCAAGCAATTTACAGCAACCATAAATATTAAGCTTATGACAAACCTAACCGAAAATGCGAATCTCTGTGGTCTGAAGCGTGAAAACTTCCAGACCACGATCAATGGTAAGAAAACCGACCTCTACATCCTGCGCAACCGTGCAGGCTATGAGGTAGCCATCACAAACTACGGCGGCGCCATCTGCGCCATCATGGTTCCTGACAAGGACGGTAAGATTGCCAACGTCATCCAGGGACACGACAACATCCAATCAGTCATTAACTCGCCAGAGCCATTCCTCTCGACACTCATCGGACGCTATGGCAACCGCATCTGCAAGGGGCAGTTCACACTGAACGGCAAGGACTACCAGCTGGCTATCAACAACGGTCCCAACGCCCTGCACGGCGGTCCCACCGGCTTCCATGCCCGTGTGTGGGAGGCTCGTCAGATGGGGCCCCGTTCGCTGGCCCTGCACCGCATCTCCTCGTATGGCGAGGAAGGTTTCACCGGTGAGGTCGACGTCACCGTCGAGTTCACATGGAGTGATGACAATGAGCTGATTATCGAGTACATGGCCTCGACCAACAAGAAGACCATCGTCAACCTGACACACCACGGCTTCTTCTCACTGGCAGGCACGGCCAATCCGACGCCGACCATCGACGACCTAGAGTGTGAGATCAATGCCGACTTCTACATCCCCATCGATGAGAACAGCATCCCCACGGGCGAGATCCTGAAGGTTGCCGGCACACCTTTCGACTTCCGTACGCCGAAGCCAGTAGGCCGCGATATCGATGCCGATGACGAGCAGATCAAGAACGGCGCCGGCTACGACCACTGCTTCGTGCTGAATAAAAAAGAGGAGGGCGAGCTAAGCTTCGCCGCACGTATCACCGAGCCTAAGAGCGGCCGTACCATGGAGGTCTATACCACCGAGCCGGGTGTGCAGGTCTACAGCGACAACTGGGCTACTGGCTATAGCGGTGCCAACGGTGCCACCTTCCCTCGTCGCTCGGCTATCTGCTTCGAGTGCCAGCACTTCCCCGACAGCCCCAACCGGCCGTACTTCCCCAGCATCGTGCTGAACCCGCACCATCGCTACAAACAGAAGACAATCTATAAGTTTGGAGTAACAGCCTGATACAGAACCAATAAAAAGACTAACAATAAACAAAAACAGAAACAATGACACAACAGAAAAACAATGGCAAGCTGATTGCCATTATCACCATGTGCTTCATCTTCGCGATGATCTCGTTCGTGACCAACATGGGTGCTCCGTTTGGCAACATCTGGGGCTTCACCTATCCCTTCGCCAAGGCATGGGGTAACCTGATGAACTTCGCCGCTTACCTCTTCATGGGTATTCCGGCCGGTAAGATGCTCATCAAGTACGGCTACAAGAAAACCGCCCTCATCGCACTCATCGTGGGTATCGTCGGCCTGGCACTGCAGTATCTGTCGAGCATCGCCGGTGCCGGCACGAAGGTCTTCACCTACGACAACATCCCCGTGGCCCTCAACCTGATCATCTACCTGCTGGGCGCCTTCATCTGCGGCTTCTGCGTCTGCATGCTCAACACGGTGGTCAACCCCATGCTGAACCTTCTCGGCGGTGGTGGTAACAAGGGCAACCAGCTGATTCAGATTGGTGGTACGATGAACTCACTGACAGCAACGCTCACCCCGCTACTCACGGGTATCCTCGTGGGAACGGTGACGGCAGAGACCAGCATGACCGACGTCTCACCGCTGCTGTTCATCGGCATGGCCGTCTTCGCCATCTCGTTTGTCATCATCAGCCGCGTCTCTATCCCCGAGCCTACACTCGGCAAGGTGCAGCCGGTCTACGAGCACAGCCCTCTGGCTTTCCGCCACTGCCTGCTGGGCGTCATCGCCATCTTCTTCTATGTGGGTATCGAGATTGGTATCCCCATGGAATTGAACTTCTACATCGTTAACCTCGGCTTCGAAGGATCGGCAGCCGTCGGCGGCACCCTAGCAGCCAGCTACTGGCTGATGATGCTCGTGGGACGTGCCTCGTCGAGCGCCATCAGTGGCAAGGTGTCGACCAAGCTGCAGCTGACCGTCGTCTCGTCGGTGGCTATCTGTCTGCTGCTCATCGGTATCTTCCTGCCTGAGAGCGTCAGCTTCACCATGAGCGGCCATGCCGTGCCCCTGAAGGCTGTGTTCATCGCCCTCTGCGGTCTTTGCACCAGCATCATGTGGGGTGGCATCTTCAACCTCTCTGTCGAGGGTCTCGGCAAGTACACTGAGGCTGCCTCCGGCATCTTCATGACGATGGTCGTCGGTGGTGGCATCATGCCCCTCATCCAGGAGGCTATTGCCAAGAATGCCGGTCCTATCGCCAGCTACTGGCTCGTCATCGCCATGCTTGCCTACATCCTCTATTACGCCGTCATCGGCTGCAAGAATGTGAACAAGGATATCGAAGTATAAATCTCAAATCAAAATAAAAATGTTGGATATTGAATTTGTAAGAAGCCGCTTTGTAAAGCACTTCGACGGAAAGACGGGCAACGTCTACACATCGCCCGGACGTATTAACCTCATTGGTGAGCACACCGACTACAATGGTGGTTTCGTGTTCCCAGGAGCAGTGGACAAGGGAATCCTGGCCGAGATGCGGGCCAACGGTACCGAAGACACCGTCATGGCCTATGCCATCGACCTGAAGGACCGTGTGGACTTCCACCTCAACGACCCCGCAGGCCCCAAGGCCTCATGGGCCCGCTACATCTACGGCATCGCTAAGGAGATGCAGAAGCTGGGCGTGCCTGTGAAGGGCTTCAACATCGCCTTC